>Ga0209573_1000381_pt1 | contig 98322 bp, 93 predicted proteins | sample TNRBio252014_DNA_FD_185870 | JGI IMG/M metagenome (GOLD analysis project Ga0209573, IMG submission 185870) | Wastewater treatment Type I Accumulibacter community from EBPR Bioreactor in Madison, WI, USA - TNR Reactor_6/25/2014_ DNA (SPAdes)... | ecosystem: Engineered > Bioreactor > EBPR >...
CGCAGGCAGCCTCGACCTTGACGAATTTCCTGTTCGCTGGACCGAATTGCCGCCAGATCTCTTGCCAAACGAAACGCCGGCGCAGCTGGTGCACGAAGACCGGCCCGGAAACCTGTTGATCCGTGGTCTGGTCAGGAAAGGCAATCCAGAGACGGCGCTCGGCGCGGCTGAACATAAGGTCTCAGGCGAAATCAGCACAGCCTATGTCGAGCATGCATATATCGAGCCAGAGGCCGGGTTCGCATTCATGGATGGCGACACGCTGGTTATCACCGCTTGTACGCAGGCCCCGCATATGGACAGGGAGGAGACGGCGCGCATTCTCGGACTGTCGCCCGACAAGGTGCGCATCGTGCCAACCGCCACCGGCGGCGGCTTTGGCTCAAAACTTGATTTGTCGGTGCAGCCCTTCATCGGGCTTGTCGCACTGAAGACCGGCAGGCCGGCTGCGCTGACCTACACGCGGACGGAATCGATGATGTCGACCACAAAACGGCATCCGGCGGCAATGACCGCGACCGTCGGCTGTGACGCCAAGGGCAGGATCACCGGCATGGTGTTTGATGGAGTCTTCAACACGGGACCCTATTCGAGTTGGGGTCCGACTGTCGCCAACCGCGTTCCCGTGCATGCTTCAGGTCCATACGCCACGCCGAATTACCAGGCAGAGGCGCGGGCGATCCACTCCAATGGACCCATATCCGGGGCTTTCCGGGGCTTCGGCGTACCGCAGGCGACCATTATGCAGGAAACATTGTTCGATGCTCTGGCAAAAAAGGCAGGCATCGACCGGCTGGCCTTCCGGCGATTGAACGCTCTACAAAATGGCGGCGAGACGGTCACCGGGCAGGTGCTGGCTGAAGGCGTTGGCATCGGCGAATGCCTTGCCGCCTTGCAGCCGCATTGGGATCGCGCGCTGGCCGAGGCGCAGGCGTCCAATTCAGACAGCGGCGTTGTCAGGCGCGGCGTCGGCGTAGCCTCCTGCTGGTATGGCTGCGGCAATACCGCATTGCCCAATCCATCCACCATCCGGATAGGGATCTCCTTTGATGGCGCGGTCGTTCTACACCAGGGCGCTGTCGATATTGGTCAGGGCTCCAACACGGTTATCGCCCAGATAGCCGCCGATGCGATCGGCCTGCCTCTGGAGGCCTTCCGGCTTGTCTCGGCAGACACCGCGCTGACCCCGGACGCCGGTAAGACGTCGGCGTCTCGCCAGACATTTGTTTCGGGGCGCGCGGCGGAAAAGGCGGCCAGAATATTGCGGGAAAAGATCCTGCGCTTTGCCAATGTATCGGCTGCGGCGGTGTTGGAGTTGCACGGCGGCGGCCTTGTGGTCAGGCAAGGGGAAGCCGAGCGCCGGGTTGATCTGGCGACGCTGCCGCTCGACGGCTTCGGCTACGTTTTTTCAGCCGAAGAAACCTACGACCCGCCGGTCATGCCGCTGGACGCTGACGGCCAAGGGAGCCCATACGCGGTTTACGGATTTGGCGCGCAGATCGTCGAACTTGAGGTCGACATGATGCTGGGTACGGTGAAGCTGATCAAAATCACAGCAGCGCACGATGTCGGCAGGGCGATCAATCCGCAACTGGCGCAGGGTCAGATTGAGGGCGGCGTTGCGCAGGGCATCGGTCTTGCGCTGATGGAAGAATACATTCCCGGTCGTACCGAAAACCTGCACGATTATCTCATTCCGACCATTGGCGACGTGCCGCCGATCGAAACGATCCTGATCGAATTGCCGGACCCGGATGGACCATTCGGCGCCAAGGGACTTGGCGAACATGTGCTGATCCCGACTGCTCCCGCCATTCTCAATGCGATCCGCCACGCCACAGGCGTTTTGGTGACCCAATTGCCGGCCACGCCGTCGCGCGTGCTTGAGGCGATCAAGGACGGCCGGAATGAATGAACTTTCCGAGCGTTTCGAGACCCACGACCCCGGCGAAACGCAGTCAGCGGAAAAGCTGCGCTGCGACGCCTGCCCGGTCATGTGCTATATCGCCGAAGGCCGCACCGGGGCCTGCGACCGCTACGGCAACTTTGGCGGCAGGATCGTGCGTTGCGAGCCGCTGCGTATCCTTGAATATGCCGAAACGCTGGTGCCGTTCGATCAGGGCAAGTGGGACGGCGGCTTGCTCAATACCGGCAAGCGGTTCGTTTCAGCGATTGGCGCAGGCACCACCTATCCAGACTACAAGCCGGCGCCCTTCATAGTCAGTCAGGAAGTCGAAGGCGTCGACCTTGTGACAGTCGTCACCGAGGGCATCTTTTCGTATTGCGGCGTCAAGGTGAAGATCGACACGGACCGGCATCTCGGCCCGGTGGCGGCGACCGTGCGGGCCAGGGGCGAGGCGATCGGGCACGTGACGACAGCAGAATATGGCTCGCAGATGCTTTCGCTCGGCGGCGTTCACCATCTGACCGGCGGGTCGAAACAGGAAGGCCGCATCACCTGCGACGCGCTGTTGGCCCTGTGCAACAAGCAGCCCGTCGAACTGACCATTGACGGCGGCGCAAATGTTGTTGTGCAGGCGGGTCAGCCGCCGGTGATAGACGGCAAGATCGAGCATCGCATGCGCGTCGGCTGCGGCTCGGCCACAATAGGCATGTTCGCCGCCCAATGGCGCGGGCTCGTCGATGAGGTGGTTGTCGTCGATAACCACATTACTGGTGTTGTCTCGGAACATCAGGCGGGCAAGGTACTGGGTTGGGAAGACACCGGCATTCGCATCAACGGCCGCAAATCGACGCCGGGACGCTATTTCAAAGTGTCCGAACCGGGCCTGGGCTGGGGCGGCACGACAATTGAAGACCCCCTGTCAATCCTCGGCGCCTGGAATTCCAAGAAGGGCGCCCGCCCTGGACTGTCGCTCTTGATGGTGTCGACCACAGGAGAGCAGTTCGCATATTATGAACTCGACGCCGGTCTGAAGCCCGTCGCCAAGCCGTTTCCAGACCGGCTGATGAAGTCGGTTTCGCTGATCGAGGAAAACTGCGAGCCGGCGCTTTGCACCATATTGTTTATCGGAGGCGCGGGCGGCTCGTTGCGCGCCGGAGTAGTTGAAAATCCCGTTAACCTCACCCGCTCTGTGCAGGGGCTAAAGACGTATGTCACGGTTGGCGGCGCGCCGGTCTACATCTGGCCGGGCGGCGGCATCACCTTGATGGTCGATGTACTGCGCGTGCCCGACAACGCCTTTGGCTATGTGCCAACGCCAGCTTTGGTTGCGCCCATCGAATTTACGCTGCGCCGCGATGACTATCTTGCGCTGGGCGGATATGCGGCCGAGGTGCGCAGTGTAGAGGACGTGCTCAAGCGCGGCGGGGAATATCACAACCCCCGAACCGGTGTGGCCGCGGCGGGCGACAATCCTTGGCCGCCGCTTGCACAACTGGCGCGGCGGCGGTTTGAGAGTGGCGCGCCATGACCGGCCCGCAGGCCAGCCTGCTCGCTGATGGCCGCCGGCTGCATCTCAACCACGGACCGATTGACCTGATCATTGAGGCGTTCGGCGCGCCCGCAGAAATTGTGGCGGCATATCGTCAGGCGACTGCGCGCTTTCAGACAATTCTGCAGGAACTGGTGACGGAGCTAAAGCTGCTGCGATCGCCGGTTACGCGACACGGGCCGCAGGTCCATGGCTCTACCGCCCGCCGTATGGCTGAAGCCGTGCGTCCGCATGCAGGCGTCTTCATCACGCCGATGGCTGCGGTTGCGGGTTCGGTCGCCGACGAAATTCTGGCCACGCTGCTAAAGGGCCGCAATCTCGACCGGGCCTATGTGAACAATGGCGGCGATAGCGCACTCTATTTGAGGGCGGGCCAGTCGCTGAAACTGGCCATCGCCGGAACCGGCAATGGTTCTACCGGCAGCATCGCCATCGCAAGCGCAGACCCGGCTCGCGGTGTGGCGACCAGCGGCTGGCGCGGCCGGTCATTTTCTCTGGGCATTGCCGATGCGGTCACGGTTCTGGCGCGTAGCGCCGCCCAGGCGGATGCGGCGGCGACTATCATCGCCAACGCGGTTGATCTTCCCGGTCATCGCGCGGTCCACCGAACGCCAGCGCGGCTTCTGCAACCCGACAGCGACCTTGGAGACCTGGCCGTGACAACCGCCGTTGGCGCGCTGTCAGCGACGGAAACTGCGCAGGCGCTTGCCGCCGGGTTCGATGTCGCGAAACATCTGGTCGAACAACGGCTGATTGAAGGTGCGGCGCTTTTCCTCAACTGCGAAAGCCGGTTCTGCGGCGCCGTCAGCCAGCCGCCGAAACCTCCCCTGCTTCATCCGGCCAAGGAGCCCGCCAATGCCTGAATTCGTTGTCCGCAAGATTGCTGTCATCACTGAAGAAACGCGCCATGACAGCGGGCCGGCGCCTGCTGTGCCGACGCGGCGCGGTGCGGCAATGGCGCTGGTCAAGAACCCATTCGCCGGCGCCTTCCATCAGGATCTGCAACCGGCAATGGAGGATCTGAAACCGCTTGGGCTCGACTTGACGGACAGGCTCATAGCAGCGCTCGGCGGTGTTGCGGGCGTCGATGGATATGGCAAGGGCGCAATTGTTGGAACAGCGGGCGAAATCGAACACGGCGCGTTGTGGCATGTGCCGGGTGGTTACGCCATGCGCGAGCGCCTCGGCCAGGCCAAAGCTATCGTGCCTTCGGCAATGAAGGTCGGCGGCTTCGGCGCGCGCCTTGACGTGCCGCTCGGCCACATCAACGCCGCCTATGTGCGAAGCCATTTTGACGCTATGGAGGTCGGACTGCCGGACGGGCCTCGACCGGATGAGATCCTGTTTGTGCTGGTAATGGCCTGCGGCGGGCGGATCCATGCCCGCATGGGCGGGCTGGCGGCCACCGATATCTCTGTCGGAGATGGTCAGCGATGAGCCGCGCCGACCATGCGCTGAAGCTGGTCCAGGGCGGTCCCGCCTACAGACTGCAGGAGCAGATTGGCTTCTTGCTGCGCAAGGCCAACCAACGCCACATCGCCATTTTTGCGGCGGCTGCGCCTGATCTGACGCCGCCGCAATTTGCGGCTCTGGCGATGCTGGCGGAGCAGGGCGAGATGTCGCAAAGCCAGCTTGGCCAATTGGTAGCCATGGACGGCGCCACCATCAAGGGGGTGATCGACCGGTTGAACGCGCGCGGTCTTGTGGCCGTCGACAAGGACAAGGACGACCGCCGCCGTCTGCTGGTTAACCTGACGGAGCGGGGGCGCGCAGCGGTGGCCGTACTGATTGAACAGGCGCAAGCGATCTCAGCCGAAACCTTGTCGCCGCTGAACGAAACGGAAGCCGAAACATTGATCCGGCTTCTGGGCAGGATCGGCTGATCCGGAACGGCGTTATCGGACGCCGGGGAAATAGCCCATGGCGCGGTCGAGCTCTACCAGCGCCGGATCGCGCTGACGGGGATCGCCATAACCGCCGCCGCCGGGCGTTTCGACCCGAACGCGGTCACCTGGTTGCAGCGCGATGTCCTGCTCCTTGGAAAGATGCGGCGGCACATGCGCCTCGCCATCGCGAAATACCGTTACGCGATTGACCGCACCATCGCTGCCGCCCGCCACGCCCTGTGGCCCGAAACGGCCATGATCCATTACAAACGAAGCGCGTGCAGCGCCTCGCAGCAGCTCGACCTCGTAAGTCAGACCGAAACCGCCACGGTGGCGGCCGGCGCCACCCGAGCCTTCACGCAGCGCATATTCGCGATAGAGTACCGGAAACGCCTGCTCCATGATCTCGACCGGCGGAGACTTTGATATGCCGATGGTGGAGCAGCCATTGCTCAAGCCGTCATGGGCGGCGTTTCCGCCATACCCTCCGCCGGAAATCTGGTACATCACATAGTCGCGCCCGCGCGCCGGGTCATGTCCGCCCAGCGCAAAGTTGCCACTGGTCCCGGCGGGCGCTGCGGTTACCTTGTCGGGGATCGCCTGGACGAGCGCGGCGAACACCGCCTCGGCGATACGCTGCGAAACCTCCGCAGCGCAGCCTGAGACGGGGCGCGGATAATGTGCGTCCAGGAACGTGCCCTCGGGGGACTTGACGATCAGCGGCTCAAACGCGCCGGCGCTGATCGGAACATCTGGGAAGATGTGTCGGATCGCCAGATAGACGGATGAAAGTGTCGTCGCCAGCACGCTGTTCATCGGTCCGGCGCAGGGCGGTGACGATCCTGCGAAGTCGAACGTCAGTGTATCACCGGACTTTTCAACCGAGAGCGCAATGGTCAGCGGTTGGTTCACCACGCCATCGGAATCGACATAGGCTTGCGATCGATAGACGCCATCGGGAATGGCGGCGATGCGGGCGCGCATTTCGCGTGCGGCGCGGCGGCGCAGTTCGGCAATTGCGGAAACCACAGTTTGGTCGCCATAGCGGTCGAGGATCTCAAATAGCCGGATCTTGCCGACCATCAGCGCTGCCGCCTGCGCCTTGATGTCGCCGATTCGTTGATCAGCTACCCGGATGTTGGACGAGATGATGGCGTGAATTTCCGGGTCGAGAACGCCCTGCTTGAACAGTTTGACCGGCGGCAGGCGCAAGCCTTCCTGTTCGACCGCAGTGGCGGAAGCTGAGAAGCCGCCCGGCACAGAACCTCCGGTGTCGGGCCAGTGGCCGGTGTTGGAAAGCCAGCAGAAGATCGCGCCATTGCGATAGACAGGCATTGCAAACCGCACATCCATTAGATGGGTGCCACCGAGATAGGGATCGTTGACAATGTAGACGTCGCCGTCCTGCGGCGGCAGGCAGCGCCCTGCTGCGATCATTTCAATGATGGTTCTGGTGGAATATTGCATGACGCCGACAAAAACCGGCAGGCCCTGGCTGCCCTGGGCGATCAGCGAGCCGTCAATCGCCGAGTAAATTCCGTCGGAACGGTCATTGGCTTCGGCTATGACAGGCGAGAAAGCCGCGCGCGAAAAAGTCAGGTCCATCTCGTCGCAGGTCTGCTGCAACGCTGCTTCTATGACGGACAGGGTGATGGCGTCGATCTGGGACATGGGCGCTTCCCGTATTGCCCGCCAATTTAGATCGAAGCGCCGCCCTCCGCGCAAGGGCGGCGATCTCTATTCGTTGTCGACGCGGCCGCGCATCTTCTTGACCTGCGAGCGCCCCGCCTTACTTTTTAGCCGCCGCTCGACCGCGCCCTTCGATGGCCGGGTCTTCTTGCGTGGCGGTGGCGGCGGTTCGGCGGCCCGCGTCAGCAAGGCAACGAGCCGTGAACGCGCATCGGCGCGGTTTTGTTCCTGTGTGCGGAAACGGCCGGCTTCAATCACAATAACGCCGTCCTTGGTGGCGCGCTGTCCGGCCATTGACAAGACGCGGGCGCGCACACGGTCGGACAGGCCGCGCGCATTGGCGGCGTCGAAACGCAGCTGAACAGCGGTTGCGACCTTGTTGACGTTTTGTCCGCCCGGTCCGGAAGAACGTATAAAGCTCTCCTCGATGTCCTCGGGAAAGACCGTCGCTTCTGTTGCGACTTCTATAGCGTCCTCAATCGGCATGGCCGTCATTTGGCGCGGCGCGACAAAAAAGAAAAGGCCCGGTGAACCGGGCCCACTCAGGAACTTGAAAATGTGAACCTATTCGGCGGCTATTTTCACCTGAGGCGCTGCGCTGCGAACGCTTCCGTCCACATGGTCCTCGAACTTGGCGAAGTTGGCGACAAACATGTCGACCAGCTTGCGCGCCTGCCGGTCATAGGCCGCCTTGTCGGCCCATGTCGAACGCGGATCGAGGATCGCATTGTCAATGCCCGGCACGGAAACCGGTACTTCAAAGCCGAATGTAGGGTCGGTGCGGAATTCCACATTGTTAAGCGAACCGTCCAGTGCGGCGGCAAGCAGCGCCCGTGTCGCCTTGATTGGCATCCGGCGGCCCGCGCCATAAGCGCCGCCGGTCCAGCCAGTATTGACCAGCCAGCAGTCGGCATTGTGTTTGGCGATCAGTTCGCGAAGCAGGTTGCCGTATTCGCTTGGGTGGCGTGGCATGAAAGGCGCGCCAAAGCAGGTCGAAAACGTGGCTTCGGGCTCCGTCACGCCTTTTTCAGTGCCGGCGACCTTGGCGGTATAGCCCGAGAGGAAATGATACATAGCTTGCGCAGGCGTCAGCCTTGCGATCGGCGGCATGACGCCGAATGCGTCAGCTGTCAGCATCACAATATTCTTCGGATGTGCTGCGCGGCCGGTGGGGCTGGCGTTCGGGATGAAATCCAGCGGGTATGCGCAGCGCGTATTTTCGGTCAAAGAGTCGTCGTTGAAGTCGGGTATGCGCCTTTCATCGAGGACGACGTTTTCCAGTACTGTGCCGAACCGCTGTGTTGTGGCGAAGATCTCCGGTTCGGCCTCAGCCGACAGTTTGATCGTCTTGGCGTAGCAGCCGCCTTCAAAATTGAAGATTCCGTCCGGTCCCCAGCCATGCTCGTCATCACCGATCAGCGTGCGTTTTGGATCCGCTGAAAGCGTGGTCTTGCCGGTGCCGGACAGGCCGAAGAAGACAGCCGAAGACGTGCCGTCCCTGGCTTCATTAGCCGAGCAGTGCATCGGCATCACACCGTCTTCGGGTAGCAGATAGTTCAAAGCCGTAAAGACGGACTTCTTCATCTCACCGGCATAGGAGGTGCCACCGATCAGCACGATCAGACGGGTGAGGTCGACAGCGATGATCGTTTCCGTCCGCGCGCCATGGCGGCCGGGATCCGCCTTGAACGAAGGCAGATCGATAATCGTCATCCTGGGCACAAAGCTGTCGAGCGCGTCAGCGCCAGGGCGGATCAACAGATTGCGAATGAAAAGGTTGTGCCAGGCATACTCGGTGATGACGCGGGTTGGCAGGCTGCGCGCAGCATCGGCGCCGCCAATCAAGTCCTGCACATAGAGGTCCTTGTCTGCCGCATGAGCGATAAAGTCGCCCAGCAAAGTGTCAAAATGGGCAGGCGTCATCGGCTTGTTGTTGTCCCACCAGACCTTGTCCTCGGTGGTGGCGTCGCGAACCACAAATTTGTCTTTCGGAGAACGACCGGTGTGCTGTCCGGTATAGGCGACGAGAGCGCCATTGCTGGTCAGCTTCGCCTCTCCGCGCCGCATCGCCTCCTCGTAAAGTTCAGGCTCAAGTAAATTAAAGCGGACAACGCCGCTGGTTTTGAGGCCAATCTTGTCCAGCCCAAAAGCCGGGTTGCGCCTGCCGAGTTCCGTCATTCCGGGATCCCTCTAACGTGCCTGATCGATAGAAAACATCATTCCCCAACTGACGGGGTGGCCGCTGAGAACCAGAAAAAGTCAGCCATTTCAAATCATTAATCGATTTAAGGATTTTAAAAAATCCTTAAATCGTTTATATATGGTGGACGACCCAAGGATCGCCGGGGCCGCGTCGTCTACTTGCCGGAAGCGGATTTTGCACCGCGCTGCGTGAAAATCGAAGGTAAAACCGACGGTTGCGCTTGGAGTTGCAGGGCACTATGCCACAATTTGTACCAATTTTGTCCTGCAAGAGCCCTTCTAAACTTGAAGGGACAGACGCTCATGAAGGAGTCGCCAGACATGGCCACAGTCGCGCTGGTCGATGACGACCGTAATATTCTTACGTCCGTCTCGATCGCTCTCGAATCAGAGGGCTATCGCGTCGAAACCTACACCGATGGCGCCTCGGCGCTTGAGGGCCTTGCTTCACGTCCGCCAAACCTTGCCATCTTCGACATCAAAATGCCTCGCATGGATGGTATGGAATTGCTTCGCCGTTTACGCCAGAAGAGCGACCTGCCGGTCATCTTCCTGACGTCGAAGGATGACGAGATTGATGAACTGTTCGGTCTCAAGATGGGAGCCGACGATTTTATCCGCAAACCCTTTTCGCAGCGCCTGCTGGTAGAGCGTGTCCGCGCCGTGCTGCGCCGGGCCAACGCCCGCGAAGCCGGGACAAAGGCTCCCTCGCAGCAGTCCAAGTCGCTCGAACGCGGCCAGTTGGTCATGGACCAGGAGCGTCATACCTGCACCTGGAAGGGCGAACCTGTCACGCTCACTGTCACCGAATTCCTGATCCTGCATTCGCTCGCGCAGCGTCCGGGCGTGGTCAAGAGCCGCGATGCGCTGATGGACTCGGCCTATGATGAGCAGGTCTATGTCGACGACCGCACCATAGACAGTCACATCAAACGTCTGCGCAAGAAGTTCAAGGTTGTCGATGACGACTTTGAGATGATCGAGACCCTTTACGGGGTAGGATACCGCTTTAAGGAAGCGTAGGATCGTTCCTTGAAAAACCGGAGCGCTGCTCGACCCATCGATGGCGATCGAGGCTGAATTCGACAAGGCGACGTTAGCGCCAAAGCCCCAGCGCGGGACGCTGGCCAGGCTTTGGCGCCGCTTTGTCGTGCCGGTGCGCAGGGCGCTTGGCCACTACGTATTCTCCAGTCTGACGCGGCGGATTCTGTTCTTGAATCTCGCCGCGCTGGCGGTTTTGGTTGTCGGGGTTCTGTATCTGAATCAGTTCCGGGATGGGCTGACCGAGGCGCGCATCGAGAGCCTGATGACGCAAGGCGAGATCATCGCCGGCGCCATAGCCTCGTCGGCGACAGTTGAAACCGATTCGATCTACATCGACCCGGAAAAACTGCTTGAGTTGAAGGCTGGCGAAAGTCTTGGCCCGGGTTCTGACGAACTGGACAGCCTCGATTTCCCGCTTAATCCGGAAAAGATCGCGCCGCTGCTCAGGCGGCTGATGTCGCCCAACAGCACACGCGCGCGCGTTTATGACCGCGACGCCAACCTACTTCTGGATTCGCGCCACCTGTACAGCCAGGGCCAGATCCTGCGATATGATCTGCCGCCGGTCGATGGTGAAAGTCTTGGCTATTTCGCGCGCTTTGAAAAGTGGGTACTTGGCCTGTTCCGGCCCGCAAACCTGCCAATCTACCGCGAGCAACCGGGCGGCAACGGGTCCTCCTTCCCCGAAGTTGTCAGCGCGCTTTCGGGTAGCCCTTCGACCTTGGTGCGCGTCAGTGAGCAGGGTGAGCAGATCGTTTCTGTAGCGGTGCCTATCCAGCGATTCCGAGCTGTGCTCGGCGTTTTGATGTTGTCTACCCAGGGTGGTGATATTGACAGGATCGTGACTGCGGAGCGCCGCGCCATCCTGCGAGTCTTTGGCGTCGCTGCTCTCGCCAACGCCGTGTTGTCCATGTTGTTGGCCTCGACCATCGCTAACCCGTTGCGCCGACTGTCGGCTGCGGCCGTGCGGGTGCGGCGCGGCGTCAAAAGTCGCGAGGAAATTCCAGACTTCTCCGGTCGACAAGATGAGATCGGCAACCTGTCGGTGGCTGTGCGCGAGATGACCAATGCGCTATATGACCGTATCGATGCAATCGAGAGCTTTGCAGCGGATGTCAGCCACGAATTGAAGAATCCGCTGACTTCGTTGCGCAGCGCGGTCGAAACCCTGCCATTGGCCAAAAAACCGGAATCGCGTGATCGCCTGATGGAGATTATTCAGCATGATGTGCGCCGGCTCGACCGCCTGATCACCGATATTTCCGACGCCTCGCGTCTGGACGCAGAACTTGCCCGGGAAGACGCCGGGCGTTTTGACCTAAAGGGCTTCATCGCAGACGTGGTGTCGGTTGCCCGTGATGCAGAACGCCACAAAAAGCATGTCGAGATCGACTACAAGCCCGCCAAGCCGCCGTCAGGCGTAAAGAGCTATTTTATCCTTGGCCACGATATCCGCATTGGTCAGGTGATCACCAACCTGATCGAAAACGCCCGTTCCTTTGTGCCAGAGGAGGCCGGCCGCATCACAATCACGCTTGAGCGGCAGGGCCGCTTTAACATTATCGCCGTCGAGGATAATGGCCCTGGCATCCGCGCCGACAACATCGAGCGCATTTTCGAGCGCTTCTACACGGATCGTCCGTCTAGTGAGGCGTTCGGCCAGAACTCGGGGCTGGGCCTGTCGATCAGCCGGCAGATTGTCGAGGCCCATGGCGGCACGCTTACCGCGGAGAATATTCCTGGCGTCAAGCCTGACGAACCGAGAGGGGCGCGGTTTGTTGTAGCGCTGCCGGCCGACGCTTGAGCGGGGCCAACATCCATGCAACGGCGTTGACTGTAGGTGAACTCGGTATTTTGATCACCGGTCCTTCCGGCTCCGGCAAGTCGACGCTCGCGGCGGCGCTGTCGGCCGCTGCGCATGCGCGTGGCCTGACATCATTTCTGGTCGGCGACGACCGCATTCTGTTGCGCGCTGCAGGTGGCCGGCTTGTTGCTGCGCCGACCGACAATCTGGCCGGTCTCACCGAGGTGTTCGGCTTGGGCATCAGGCGCGTCCCGTTTCTGCCGGCCGCGATCATCGATCTGGTGGTTTCACTTGTGCCGCCGGAAACGATCGAACGCATGCCCGAACCCGCGAAGACGAAGCTGCAAGACTTAGCTGTTTCGCACCTGAGCGTGCCTGCTCGTTGCAGTGGCCGCGCTGTTGATATCGTCCTGTCCTGGACTGCATCAAAGCCGCTTGAACAATGATATTTGGCCGGCCGGAATTGTTGCGGTGCGGCAACTTGCCCCGGCACTCAACTTTTTTAGGCTTGTAAACGGTCACGCTGTCGACAAAATTGCCCCTCCCGCCGACAATCAGGCAGAGGACGGCTAAGAAACATGCATATCACGCCCGTACGGGGTTCCTCTTGGCAATAATCGGCATGGTGCTGGTGACGCATGGGCGTCTGGCGGAAGAGTTCCGCCTGGCGCTTGAACATGTTGTCGGGCCGCAGGAGCGACTGGAGACGATTTCGATCGGACCAGACGATGACATGGAATTGCGCCGGGCCGATATCCTTGCAGCAGTCAAGCGCGCTGACACGGGTTCTGGCGTAATTGTATTGACGGACATGTTCGGCGGCACGCCGTCAAATCTCGCCATCTCGGTGATGGAGGCGGGGCGGGTCGAAATTATTGCCGGCATGAACCTGCCTATGCTCGTGCGGCTTTCGGGTGTCCGCAAGTCGAGCGATATCGCCAAGGCGGCTGCCGAATGTCAGGCGGCTGGACGCAAATATATCAATGTCGCGAGCCAGTTTCTCTCCGGAGGCGTTGCATGAACGGGCAGCTGGACCCGGACGTCTCCGTCACGCGCAATGTACGCATTATCAACCAACGGGGCCTGCATGCTCGCGCCTCAGCCAAGTTTGTTCAGCTCACCAGCAAATATGACGCCCAGGTCCGGGTTGAGAAAGACGGTGTGACGGTGGGCGGTGACTCAATAATGGGCTTGATGATGCTGGCGGCCAGTCCCGGCTGCACTGTGCGGATTTCTGCGACCGGACCACAGGCCCGCGCGGTGGTCGATGCGCTGGAATCGCTCATTGACGAGAAATTTGGCGAAGAAATCTGACGCTTGGCCGCTCAGTCTTCAAAGAACGTGGTCGACATAGAGAGATAAAGATTTCTTTATGTCCCATTGCCGCCGCAGGGTCTTTCTGCTAGGCACACGCCACTTTTGGCTGGGGGTGCGAAAGCCCGCCCGCCGTTCGCCGTGCTGACAGGAGCTTTGAATGGCAAAGAAGGATTACGTCGTCGCCGACATTAAGCTGGCCGACTGGGGACGCAAGGAAATCGACATCGCCGAAACTGAAATGCCTGGTCTGATGGCCACGCGCGAAGAATTTGGCCCAAAGCAGCCGCTCAAGGGCGCGCGCATCACTGGCTCGCTGCACATGACGATCCAGACAGCCGTGCTGATCGAGACGCTCACGGCGCTCGGCGCCGAGGTCCGCTGGGCTTCGTGCAACATATTCTCGACGCAGGATCAGGCCGCAGCCGCCATTGCCGCAGCGGGTATCCCGGTTTTTGCGGTGAAGGGCGAGTCGCTTGAGGAATATTGGCAATATACCGACCAGATATTCCAGTGGGCCGATGGCGGCCTTTCAAACATGATCCTGGATGATGGCGGCGACGCCACGATGTATATCCTGATCGGCGCGCGCGCCGAGGCTGGAGAAGACGTGCTCTCGAAGCCGGGCTCGGAAGAGGAAGAAATCCTCTTCGCCCAGATCAAGAAGCGCATGAAGGCCTCCCCGGGCTTCTTCACCAAGCAGCGCGACGCCATTAAGGGCGTTACCGAAGAAACGACCACCGGGGTCAACCGTCTCTACCAGTTGCAGAAGAAGGGGCTGCTGCCTTTTCCGGCGATCAACGTCAATGATTCGGTCACCAAGTCGAAATTCGACAACAAATATGGTTGCAAGGAATCGCTGGTTGATGGCATCCGCCGCGGCACCGACGTCATGATGGCCGGTAAGGTCGCCGTGGTATGCGGTTATGGCGACGTGGGCAAGGGTTCGGCAGCGTCGCTGGCTGGCGCCGGCGCCCGTGTCAAGGTCACCGAAGTTGACCCGATTTGCGCGCTGCAGGCGGCCATGGACGGTTTTGAGGTTGTGACGCTTGAAGACGCGGCGCCGACCGCCGACATCGTCATCACCACGACCGGCAACAAGGACGTCATCACGCTCGACCATATGCGCGCGATGAAGGACATGGTCATCGTTGGCAATATTGGCCATTTTGACAACGAGATACAGGTGACGGCGCTGCGAAACCTGAAGTGGACGAATGTGAAGCCGCAGGTCGATTTGATTGCCTTCCCCGATGGCAAGCGCATGTTGCTGCTGTCTGAAGGACGCCTGTTGAACCTCGGCAACGCAACGGGTCACCCAAGCTTTGTGATGTCCGCTTCTTTCACCAACCAGACGTTGGCCCAGATCGAGTTGTTCACCAAGGGCGGCAAGTACAAGAACGAAGTCTACGTCCTGCCCAAGCATCTTGATGAAAAGGTTGCGCGCCTGCATCTCGACAAGCTGGGCGCGAAGCTGACCACGCTTAGCGACGAGCAGGCCAACTATATTGGCGTGCCGGCGCAGGGTCCGTTCAAGGCGGAACACTACCGCTATTAATTTTTGATCGGATCGCAACAACATGTTGAAGCCGGGTGATTGACAATCATCCGGCTTTTGCTTTTCGCACGTTAAGCCGCTTTCCGACGATTCTCCGAGCCGGTATGGTGGGGTGATTCGCGCCATGGACGGTCTTTAGCGGGGCTAGACGGACCGTCGGCGGCGCGTCGCTGGGACGCGACGGAGAGGATGCCTATGTCGGGGAAGCGCCCGCAGGGGAAGCGGCAAGTCGCCCCCCTCGGCTTTTGGGATTCGGCGAGCGGGTGGCTGATCGCCGAAGCCCGCCTGCTGCAGAACCTGACGGCAGGCGGCGCACTCGCCTTTTGGCCAAGCCTGGCGCATGCCCAGGTCCTCACGGAGATCGGCCCGCCCTACAACACCGTTGAGGTGATCCAGGCGGCGATCGTCATCGGGGCGGTCGGCTCCGCTCTGTTTTGCGCAATATACCTTATTCGCGAACGGGCGCGTATGGCTTCGCATATCCAGACGCTGAAGGCAGAGTTGCGGGACACCAATGCAGCCTTCATGCGGGCCGAATCGTTGGTCAATCTGCGAGACCAGCGCATCGTCGTCTGGTCCGACGCGGATGAGAAGCCGCGTCTTCTTGGCAGTTTGCCCGCCGAAAGTGGCGCGCCGGAGGACAGGGCCCATTTCCTCGCCTTCGGCCGTTGGTTGACGCCGCGATCCGCCGGTGCAATCGATCATGCCGCAGCCGGATTGCGCGAACATGGCCGGTCTTTTGACCTGATGGTCGAAACCCAAAAGGGCGCTCCGATAGAGGTTCAGGGCCGCAAGAACGCGACACACGCCTTCATGCGGTTTGTCTCGCTTTCGGAGACCCAGCGCAGCCAGGCCCGGCTTACATTGGACAACCAGCGACTCTCTTCGGACATGGAAAACGTCATGGGCCTTCTGGCTGGCGTCGAAATGCCAGTTTGGATCCGCGGCTCTGATGGCCGCCTGCGTTGGGTCAATCAAGCCTATGCACGTGCTGTCGAAATCGAGTCTCCGCAAATGGCGCTCGCCGAAAGCGCCGAACTCTTCGGCACGACGGCGCGCGAAGACATGATGCGTCACCACGCACGCGAGCCGCTCTTTTCAGGCCCCGTGACCACCGTCGTTGGCGGAGATCGACACGTATTTAAGGTTACCGAAGCGTCTGGTGACGGCGCCAGCGTTGGTTTGGCTATCGACGCAACCAAGCTTGAGGCCGTGCGCGAACAGCAGGTGCGCATGTCGCGCAGCCACGCCGATACGCTCGACCAGCTGACCACCGCCGTTGCAACGTTTGACGCCAAGCAAAAGCTGCGCTTCTACAATCAGGCATTCCAGAAGCTCTGGCAGCTCGACGCAAATTTCCTTGACAGCGCCCCTGACAACACTTTGCTGCTTGATCGTTTGCGTAGTGAAGGCAAGATCGCTGAACAGCCGGAATGGCGGCGCTGGAAAGAGACAATCCTGTCGACATACCGTGCAGTCGAACCGCAGGAGCATTCGTGGCACCTGCCAGACCGTCGCACGATTAGGGTCGTGGCCAATCCGCAGCCTGATGGCGGGGTTACCTGGGTCTATGAAAATCTGACTCAGATGATCGATCTGGAGCGTGACCTGACGACTGCGGTGAAGGTGCAGGGCGAAACGCTCGACAACCTCGCCGAGGGCGTCATCCTGTTCGGTGTCGACGGCCGTATCCGGCTGTTCAATCCAGCGTTTCTCCGCCTTTGGGGCCTGACCGACGGTGAGGCGGTCGCCAATCTTCATATTGCCGAGTTGCGGGCGCGGTGCGACCGGGCAGCTGTGGACAGTCCCTGGCCGGAATTCGTCGAAGCGGTAACCGGGTTCAACGATGAACGCCGGGATCTGCATGGCAATGCGGCGATGAAGAATGGTTCGGTTGTCCGATATGCCGTCATCCATTTGCCTAACGGCCAGGTGATGATGACATTTGTCGACGTAACGGACAGTGTGAATGTAGAGCGCGCCTTGAAGGACAAGAACGACGCCCTTCGCCGCGCAGATCAGATCAAGAACCGCTTTTTGCAGCACGTATCCTACGAGTTGCGCTCGCCGCTCACCAATATTATCGGCTTCACCGAACTGTTGACGCTGACCGGCGCCGATCCGCTCACCGCGCGCCAGCAGGAATATGTGGGGCATATCGGGACGTCGTCCTCGATCCTTCTGACGGTGGTCAATGACATCCTCGATCTTGCGACGGTTGATGCTGGCGTAATGCAGCTTGAAATTGCCGATATGAGCATAGACCGGATGATCGGCGCAGCGGCCGAAACCGTCGCCGACAGGCTGGAGGAAAGCCAGGTGACCCTGCGCGTCGATGTCGAGGAGGCGCCCGAGGTGATGCGGGGCGATGAAAATCGCATCCGGCAGGTGCTGGCCAATCTGCTTGCCAATGCGGCAAATTTTGCCCCGCCGAAGAGCATAGTCAGCCTGACTTGCCGCCGCGTCGACGCCGGAGTCGAGTTCATTGTCCATGATGATGGGCCGGGAATGCCGCAGGAGATGGTTGACCAGATATTCGAACCGTTCGAGTCGCGCACCAATGGCGGCCGTCGCCGCGGCGCGGGTCTGGGGCTGGCCATTGTCTCGAGCTTTGTGCAGTTGCATGGCGGAACAGTGCGTGTGGCCACTGCCGCCGGCAAGGGCACGACTGTCACCTGCTTTTTCCCCGATGACGCGCCGGTCCCGCCAAGCGGCCTCAAAGAGGCTGCTGAGTAGGGTGGCGGCGGCGAGCCCGATCACGCTCGTCCTCGACGACGAAGCAGCAACCGGCAGGCTGGGCCAGGATATCGCGCTTGCGTTGCGTGGCGGCGAAACGCTCTTGCTTGAAGGCGACCTTGGCGCCGGCAAGACCGCTTTGGCCCGTGCTATCCTGCGCACCCTGTCCAGCGATCTCGATCTTGAAGTCCCAAGCCCCACCTACACGCTGGTGCAGGTCTATGAGCTGCGCTTGCCAGTGTTGCACTACGATCTCTACCGCTTGCGATCGGCCGATGAGCTGGACGAACTGGGGTTCGGCGAAACGCCCGGCGCGGTCTCGCTAGTCGAATGGCCGGACCGTGCTGACGGCCGTCTGCCCGCAGAAGCGGTGACGATCAGCCTTTCACATGAGGGAAAGGGCCGCCGCGCGGTCATTTCCGGTTCTAGCCCGGCTTTTATGCGTATCGCGCGGTCTCTGGCCTTGCGCAGCTTTATGGCCAGCTCCGGCTGGGGCGACGCCGACCGCGCGCCGCTCACAGGCGATGCGTCCGCCCGCGCCTATGAAACGGTGAAATTGCCCGGCGAACCGGCACGGCTGGTCGTGAATTCACCCCCTTTGGTGCTTGGCCCGCCCGTGCGTGGCGGCAAACCCTACGCGGTGATTGCCCATACGGCGCAGACGGTGGCCGCCTTTCTTGGCGTTGCCCGCGCTTTGCGCAGCCACGGAATAACTGCGCCGGATGTCTACGACGCTGATCTGAAGCAGGGCTTCATGATGGTGGAACATCTTGGACACGGCGCTTTCCTGGATGCAGACGGCATGCCGGTTGCGGCTCGATATTCGGTTGCGGCGGAGCTCCTGGACGACATCCACGCGCAGGACTGGCCAGATGAGATGCCGACCGGCTTTGGTCCATCGCACCGGCTGCCGCCGTTTGATCGCGACGCCATGTTGATCGAGACTGAGCTGTTGCTTGACTGGTACATTCCCTTTGTAAGCGGCAAGCCTGCAAGCGACGCAGTGCGAGCCGACTATCTGCGCATCTGGAACGCCGCGCTCGACCGCATTGCCGATACCGAAACATCGCTGCTTTTGCGCGACTATCATTCGCCCAACATCGTCTGGCGACCGGATTGCAGCGGGCCACACCGGCTCGGCGTGCTGGATTTTCAGGACGCCATGCGCGGGCCGACCGCCTATGATCTTGCCTCCCTGGCGATGGATGCGCGCGTCGACGTTCCAGCTCATATCCAGTCGGCAACCCTTGAGGCCTATTGCGCGCGCCGCGCCAGGCGGCCTAGATTCGACCGCAACGGATTCGATCTCGCCTTTTCAACCATGGCCGCTCAGCGAAACTCCAAGATACTTGGCATTTTTGTCCGCCTCGACCGGCGTGACGGCAAGCCGCAATATCTGAAACTGTTGCCGAGGATACGGGACTATCTTGGCCGCGCCCTCGATCATCCCGCGCTTGCCGAAATGCGCGCATTCTACGCAGAGCAAGGGTTTATCGGAGCGTCGTCGTGAGCGGCCCCAGCTCTGCCATGGTCCTGGCCGGAGGCCTTGGCCTGCGCATGCGTCCGATTACCAATACTGTCCCGAAACCGCTGATCAAGGTAGCGGGTAAGCCGCTGCTCGACTGGGGGCTGGACAGCCTGGCGGCCAGCGGCGTCGCCAGGGCTGTTGTCAACGTCCACTATCTCCCTGAACAGATCGTTGCGCATGTGGCGAGCCGCAGGACCCCGCGCGTCGCTATCTCTGACGAGACAGCCGAACTTCTTGATTCTGCCGGCGGCATCGTCAAGGCGTTGCCATTGCTTGGCCCTGATCCGTTCTACATCCTCAACGCCGATACTTTCTGGATCGATCGCGGCGTTCGCAATCTTGATGCGCTGGCGCAAGCCTGGCGCTTCGGGGAGATGGACCTGCTCTTGATGCTGGCCGATCTCGGCTCGGCAACGGGGCATAGCGGCTCTACCGACTTCCTCGTCGACGCGGATGGGCGGTTGAGCCGCGCCAACCGCGATCCTGCGGGTCTGATCTATGCCGGCGCGGCGATCTGCGACCCTGCGATCTTTGCCGGGGTTGCGCCAAACAGACATTCGCTCAACAGCTATTTCGACCGCGCCATCGCTTCAGGCCGCCTGTTCGGGATGCCAATGCAGGGAAGCTGGATTACTGTAGGCACGCCCGACGCCATTCCAGCAGCCGAGGCCGTCGTGGCCGGGGCGCTGCGGCTGACCGGATGAGCGTGGCGGCGGCCCCGCGCGTCTTCTCGATACAGCCCGGCGCGCCCTTTCTCCCTACCCTGGTAGACGCGCTGGCTGGCGGCGTCCTCGCGCCGGGCCTTGATTTGTCGGGCGACCCGCTGGCCTGGTCGCGCGTAACCATCTATCTGCCGACGCGCCGGTCGGTGCGGGCGCTGCGCGCCTTGCTGGCTGAAAATGTCTCGGGGCAATCGGTTATCCTGCCGACGATCAAGGCGCTCGGCGAATTCGATGAAGAGGCGGCGGTATTCGAAGCTGAGGGAGCGCTGGACCTGGCGCCTCCAATCGCCGGGCTGGACAGGCTGCTGCTTCTGTCGCCTCTGGTCGAGCGCTGGAAGCGAAACTTGCCTGCCCATATCCGGCAGCTCTACGATGAAGATGTGGTTGTTCCGGTATCCCGGGCCGACGCTATTTGGATGGCGCGCGACCTCACCCGCCTGATGGACGATGTCGAACGCGAAGGCAGCGACTGGGCGGCCCTGAAATCGCTTGCGCCTGACGATTTTGCGACCTGGTGGCAGGTGACGCTGGAATTTCTCGAAATCGTAACTCTGCACTGGCCTGATGCGTTGGCGGAACGCGGTCTGTCCGATCCTGCGGCCCACCGCAACGCGCTGATCCGGCTTGAGGCAGACCGGCTGCGCCGCAGGTCGCCAGACGGACCGGTGATTGCGGCGGGCTCAACCGGCTCGATTCCGGCGACTGCCGAGCTGCTTGCAACCATTGCCGCCCTGCCAAACGGAGCAGTCGTCCTGCCTGGCCTAGACAAGACAATGGATGACCGCTCCTGGGCGGAGTTTGACAAGGGTGGAGATCAGCCAGCAATCGCCGGCCATCCGCAATTTGGCCTGCGCAAGCTGATTGACCGGCTGGGCGTCAATCGCGACGACGTTATGGAGTTAGGCAAATTGACAAGCGGGTTGGCGCTGCGCGACCGTCTTGTTTCGGAAGCGTTACGACCAGCGGCTACAACCGACCAATGGGAGCGTCTGCGCAAGGGCTTCAACAAGGCGGATATGGCGGCCGCGATGAAAGACGTCAGATTGATCGAGGCCGCGAATGAGCGCGAGGAGGCGTTGGCTATAAGCTGCGCGATCCGTTTTGCGTTGGAGGAGCCAGGCCACCGGGTAGCGCTTGTTACGGCAGATAGGGCGCTCGCGCGCCGGGTCGGGGCGGAGCTTCAGCGATTTGGCGTCGAAGCGGATGATTCAGGCGGCGCGCCGCTCAACATCGCACCGGCTCCGGCTTTGCTGCGAATGCTTCTGGCGGCTGTTTTCGGCCCAGACGATCCGATACGCATGCTGTCGCTCATCAAGCACCCGCTGGTGCATCTAGGCCTTGCGCGCGCAAGTATGCGGGAGGCGGCGGAGACGATTGAGCTTGTCGCATTGCGCGGCGGGGCGGGCAGACCTGCGCTGCGCAATCTTGGTGAGCATTTTGAGGCGCGTTGGGAAGCGCTTAATACCGACCGCCGCAACGCTGCCTGGTTTGATCGTATTGACGGATCGCGCCTTGCCGGCGCCCGCGACGCGCTGCAGCGGCTTGAACGCGCGCTGGCGCCGCTCTACGCGCTGGTCGACAGGGGCGAAACGAAGCTTCGCGAACTAACCGAAGCGTCCATTGTGGCGTTGGAAACCCTGGGCCGTGGCGAGAAAGGGGATCCCGGGCGGCTCTATACGGGCAATGCCGGTGAGAAGCTGGCGGAATTTTTGCGCAGTCTGGTTGCGGCGACCGTTGACCTGACTGTTGAACCTGCCGACTGGCCGACAGTATTCGACGCCTTGCTGGGGTCCGAGATAGTCAAACCGCGCACAATTGACGACAGCCGTGTCGCCATATGGGGTACGCTGGAGGCGCGGCTTCAATCGGTTGACACACTCATCCTTGGCGGCCTTGTCGAGGGCAGTTGGCCGGGCAAGGCGCGCGGAGACCGTTTCTTGTCGCGGGTCATGCGAAACGGAATCAACCTTGAACCACCGGAACGCGAAATCGGGCTGGCCGCGCATGACTTCCAGATGGCGATGGGCGGACAGCGCGTCATTCTCAGCCGCGCCTCCCGTTCGGGCGACGCCCCGGCAGCGCCCTCCCGCTGGCTGCAGCGCCTCACCACCTTTATTGGCGGCATGGATGGCGCTGCAGTCAAAGCTATCAAGGCTCAGGGTGACGAATGGCTGAAGTGGGCCCGAGAGCTGGACTTTGCCACCAACCGAAATATTCCGCGCGCCGAATACGCGCCGCCGCTGGAAGCCCGGCCCCGGAAATTCTCCGTTACCGAGATCGAGACCCTGCGCCGCGATCCTTACGCCGTCTATGCGCGCCGGATCCTCAAACTCCAGCCGGTCGAACCGCTGATCCGCGATCCGGCCGCCCGCGAACGCGGCACGTTGTTTCATCATATTCTGGATCAATATATACGCCTCGGCATTGATCCCAACGCCGCCGACGCCATTGACCGCATGATCGATATTGGCAAGGACGCTTTTGCCAAAGAGCAGTTGCCCCCTGATGTTTACGGCGTCTGGTGGCCACGCTTCCTTCGCATGGCGCAGAATTTCATCGTCGAGTTTGAGCGCCCGCGCGCCGGGCGCATCGCATCCAGCCACACCGAAGCGCGGGCCCACGCCACCGAAGTCGCGGCGACCGGGGTCACCCTGTCGGGCAGCGCCGACCGTATCGATCTGCTTTCCGATGGCGGCGCCGAGATCATCGACTACAAGACAGGCCACTATCCGAGCGCGAAGCAGGCGCGTACGTTGATAGCGCCGCAATTGCCGCTGGAGGCCGCGCTCCTGAAACGCGGCGCCTTTCAAAATATCGGAGCGCATCCCGTCGAGGACCTTCTTTATGTTCGGCTGAAGTCTCGGGAGACGCTGGCCGACTCGATTGTGACACGGAAGAACAAGCTTCTTGTTCAACCCGATGACCTTGGCGACCTTGCCTGGGAGCGTCTCGAAGAGTTGCTTGAGTGGTTCGCCAACCCGGAAAACGGCTATCGGTCGCGTATGTTGCCCTTCAAGGAAAGCGAGATGGACGGCGATTATGACCATCTGGCGCGCGTCCTGGAATGGTCGGCAGGAGCCGAAGACGAAGACGAATTCGGGAGCGGCGAATGACGGCCCGCCAAATCCCTGACGAAACAATGCGTCGGCAGGCGAGGGCGTCCGACCCCCTCAATTCGGCGTGGGTGTCGGCGCATGCCGGGTCTGGCAAGACCCATGTCCTGTCGCAGCGCGTGATCAGGCTGCTTTTGCGCGGCGTCGACCCGGCGCGCATCCTGTGTCTGACTTATACGCGCGCCGCGGCCGCCAACATGTCATCGCGCGTGTTCGAGCGATTGGCCGAATGGACACAGATGCCGGACGCCGAGTTGAAGCGTAGGATCGAACAGATCGAAGGCGGCAGACCGGTCAAAGCCGATCTTGAACGTGCTCGCACGCTCTTCGCCACCGCGCTGGAAACGCCGGGTGGACTGAAGGTGCAGACCATTCACGCCTTTTGTGAATCCGTGCTTCACCAGTTTCCGCTGGAGGCCAATATCGCAGCGCATTTCCAGATGCTGGACAAGCGCTTGGAGACGGCGCTGGTCGCCGAAGCGCGGCGCGACATGATCACCGGCGCCGGCGGCCAGCATGATAGCGAACTGGCCGAAGCTTTCGCGATCATACTCGAGCGTGGCGGCGAGTTCGGGCTTGATCAATTGCTCGCCGAGATTGTCGGCAAGCGTGACAAGCTTGCTGGCTTCATCGCCCGCGCCAAAGGCCGGGACGGTCAATTCCGCGCCCTGTTTGACGAGCTTGGCCTGCGCGATGAAGAGACCGTGGAAACGATAGCCCAGGCGGTTTGGCCGCTGCCGGGGTTTTCCCCCGCCGAGATACAACGCTTGGTCGCAGTCACGGCCCGCGTCGGTGGAGCCAGTGTCGAGAAGTACATTCTTCCACATTTGCAGCGCGCCATTGAGGAGAATGATCCGGTCCGCCGCCTTGAGCACCTGGCCAGGGGGTTGCTGAAATCAGACGGCAAGCCATTTGAATTTGGGAAGGGGTTCACCAAGGCCATTTACAACGCGCTGCCTGCGCTTGCTGACGATCATTCATCCGCCACCGGGATGGTATTGGCCGCGCTTGACCGCATCGCTTTGTTGCGCATGGCCGAGGGCACGCGGGCGGCCCTGATCGTCGCCGACCGGCTGATCCGCCGCTATGAGCAACTCAAGGCGGGGCGCGGCTTCCTGGATTTCAATGACCTGATCAACCGCACCGCTCGGCTGCTTTTGCGCAAGGATGCAGGCGCGTGGGTGCAGTACAAGCTCGATCAAGGCATCGACCACATCCTTGTCGATGAGGCCCAGGATACCAGTCCCGAGCAATGGGCGGTAGTTCGGGCGCTGGCCGGCGACTTCTTTTCCGGCGCTGGCGCGCGATCCAATACCAACCGCACCATCTTCGCCGTCGGCGACGAAAAGCAGTCGATCTATTCTTTCCAGGGCGCTTCGCCGCAAGCTTTTGGGCAGATGAAGGAGGTATTTAGAAATGCGGTGACTGATGGCGGCAAGCCGTTTCACGCCGAAACGCTGGATCTATCGTTCCGCTCAACCCAGGACGTATTGGAGGCAGTCGACCACACTTTCCGCAACGAGGATCACTGGCAGGGCGTCGCAAGCGGCAAATTCCAGCATAATACAATCCGCTATGGCGAGCCGGGTTACGTTGAGGTGTGGCCATATGTAGGGGCCGACAAGCGCGATGACCCCGAAGACTGGCGCCGCGCGATTGACCACGCAAAAGCGCCGGCGGAGTTGGTCGCCGAACAGGTGGCCCGCAAGATCAAGGAATGGATCGACAATCACGACCTGATTCACTATCGGCCAAAGCCTGGTGAATCTAATCCGCCGAAGATGAAGCGGATAGCCGCTGGCGACATCATGGTGCTTGTGCGCAAGCGCGACCGTTTTGTGAACGCGTTGTCGCGCAAGCTCAAGGGAAAAGACGTTGCGGTGGCAGGCGCCGACCGGCTGCTTCTGGCGGCGCATATTGCGGTCAAGGATCTGATGGCGCTTGGCCGCTATCTGGCGCTGCCTCAGGATGATCTGTCGCTCGCAGCCGTGTTGAAGAGCCCGCTTTTTGACGTTAGCGAAGACCAGCTGTTTCATCTGAGCTTTGGCCGTCCAGCCAAGCGCTCGCTGGATGAACAGCTTCGCCTAACGGCCAAGGCTGACCCTCACCTGGAAAAGGTGGTGGCGCAACTCGACAAATGGTCGACCGAGGCGGCGTTCAAGCCGGTCTTTGAATTCTATTCCGGGGTGCTTGCGCGCGATGGCGGCCGCAGGCGTTTCATTGGCCGCCTTGGCCCCGAGGCCGGCGACATTGTCGATGAGTTCCTGTCTTTCTGCCTAGCCGAAGAAGCGGTCGGTCTTCCGGGTCTGGAGGACCTCTTGACTACGTTGGAAACGGCTAGTCCCGAAGTCAAACGCGAGATGGATCAGCACGGCGGCGGAGTTCGTATCCTGACAGTGCACGCCTCGAAGGGCCTCGAAGCGCCGATCGTTTTTCTGGTTGACAGCGGCGGCTCTCCGGCCATCGACGCGCATATTCCGCGTCTAATACCCTTCACTATGCAGGGCGCCTTGAACGGACATGAAGGTTTCCTCTGGCGTTCGTCCAGGGAGGTTTCCAACGAGACGTCCAAGACCATTGAAGCGCAGCATAGACAGGCCGCCGATGAGGAATATCGCCGACTGTTTTATGTCGGAATGACCCGCGCCGAGGAGCATCTGATCGTCTGCGGATACTATAATATTCAGAAGCCGAAAGAACGCACCTGGATGAAAATGCTGGAAGACACGCTGGGCGCAGAACACGGCGTCGAGCGCTTCCCGCACCCGGTTGCCGAGCGACTGAAAGAAGATGACGACAAGGAAAAACTGGACGACGCCTTTCGTTTTCGAGTCACGCAGGCAGGGCCGGTCGAGAGGCCGAAGTCGAAACCGGAGCCCGGCCCCGGACTCCAGCTTGGTCACGGTCTGTTGAGTAGACCCTTGCCGCCCCAGGAACGTTTGCCGCGCCCGCTGTCGCCCTCGCACGCCGCCTTGTTGGTCGAGGGCGGAATGGAGCCGATAGCTTCGAGCCAGTCACCGGTCTTGAGCGATTTGGGGTCTTCTTTTGCGATTGCGCGCGGTCTGGCGATGCACAAGATGCTGCAGATACTGCCGGATCTGCCCGTTCAGCACAGAACAGCGGCGGCGGATCGTTACCTGGCGCGCTTTTCAGACTGGCCGGCCGCCGAGCGCGCCGCCGCTAGCGCCTCGGTGTTCGCCATTCTGAACGATCCGCAATTCGCACCATTATTCTCAACCGCTTCCCGCGCAGAAGTTGGGATTGCCGGACAGATATCAATCCGCGGCGTGGTGCGGCCGGTCTCAGGCCAGGTGGACCGTCTTGCGGTGACGCCCGGGCGCGTACTGATTGTTGACTACAAGACAAACAGGCCACCACCACCGGATATCGATGTCGTTCCTGAAGCCTATATCCTGCAGATGGCGCTCTATGCGGAACTCTTGAAATCGCTCTATCCGGACCACAGCATCAGCGCCGCGCTGCTGTTCACCGAGACGCCGGCTTTGATTGAAATACCACCGGCGCGGCTGGCGGCGATGCTTGCGAGACTCACACAGGCGTGAGACAAACACTGCTTGATCCCGCGTCCGGGACACACCACATTGTGTGGCGACCCATCCCAGCGACCATAAAGTTGGCCGCAATCAATCCGAAAGGACTCTCAAATGGCCACCGTCAAGGTCGACAAAAACAACTTCAAGGCCAGCGTGCTCGACTCCAAGGAACCCGTCGTTGTGGACTTCTGGGCTGAGTGGTGCGGCCCCTGCAAGATGATCGGTCCCTCGCTTGAGGAGATTTCGACGGAACTTGGTCCCAAGGCGAAGATCGCCAAGCTCAATATTGATGAGAACCCCGAACTTGCTGCCCAGTTTGGCGTTCGCTCGATCCCGACCCTGATGATCTTCAAGGGAGGCGAAGTCGCTGACATCAAGGTTGGCGCGTTGCCAAAGACGGCGCTTTCGCACTGGATCAACGGCGCAGTCGCCTGATCCCATCAGCCCTTGCAGCAACGAGCCCGGTCATCGCGCCGGGCTTTTTGCTGCGTTCACGCTGGCTCCGTGCCGTTATCGCGCAGAACTTCGCCGGTGAGGTAAAGCGAGCCTGAAATCAGGATTCGCGGCGGTTTTGCGCCTGCATCCCAGGTGTCGCGCAGCAGCGATAGCGCATTGGCGACGGAACTGACCGGCTCGGCATGAAGTCCCGCCTGCGACGCGCGCACCGCCAACTCGTCATTGGGTACGCCTGCATCGCTCATCGTCACTGGCACAGTGTAGACATGCCGCGCCAGCCCCTTGAAAGCGCGAAAATAGCCAGTCTGATCCTTGGTGTTAATCATCCCGCAGATCATGAACAAGGGGCGGGGATCGCGGTCCTCCATCCCGGCCATCGCCTCGGCGACAACCGATCCGGCGCCAGGGTTATGGCCGCCATCGACCCAGATCTCGGCGCCTGCCGGGGCAAGGGCAGTCAATCTCCCGGCAGGCAATGGCTGCATGCGGCCGGGCCACTCGACGCGCACCATCGCTTTTTCGGCCGCGGAATCGTCAATCTCGAATCCAGCCGCCCGCACTGCGCGGATGGCGGCCGCAGCATTGGCGAACTGGTGACGGCCCAATAGCCGCGGCGGCGGCAAATCCATCAGCCCCGTCTCGTCCTGATAGATAAGACGGCCGTGCTCTTCATAAGCGAGGTAGTCTTGTCCGCAGACACTGAGCGGACAGTGCAGACGCTCTGCCGTCTCGATCAGCACTGCGCGCGCAGCGTCGGTCTCCTGCTGGCCGACCACAACGGGGCAGCCGCGCTTGATGATGCCGGCCTTTTCTGCAGCAATCAGCTCCACCCGGTCGCCGAGATAGGCTTCATGGTCGAGCGACACGGGCATGATGAGCGACACGGCAGGCCGGTCGATCAGGTTGGTGGCGTCGAAGCGCCCGCCCAGCCCGACCTCAATAATGCAGGCGTCAGCCGGATGTTCGGCAAACAGAAGGAAGGTGACAGCCGTCAGGATTTCAAAAACAGTGATCTTCTGCCCATTATTGGCCTTGGCGACCCGCGCAACCGCATCGGCCAGAACATTGTCGGCCACCAGCTTGCCGCCACCTGGCGCAGCCAGCCGGTAGCGTTCGTGCCAGTTCACCAGATGCGGCGATGTGTGGACATGCACATCATAGCCCGCAGCCTCGAGCAAGGCGCGCGAAAAGGCTGCGGCAGAGCCTTTGCCATTGGTGCCGGCAATGTGGATCACCGGCGGAAGCCTGTCTTGCGGATTGCCAAGTCGCTCCATCAGCCCACGGATGCGGTCGAGGGACAGATCAAAGCCCTTCGGGTGCAGGGCCATCAGACGCTCGATCTCACGATCGGCGGCCTTGGAGGATGCGGGAGCGGTCACGGGAGATGCGTGAGGATGTTCAGGCGCCAGCCTGCACGCCGGCGGCGCTGCGCGGCACAACTGCCGGGGGCATGATTTCAGGCTCGATGGCTGTCGAACCCTCTTTCTTCAGCAACAGTTTCAGCAGGCGCGCAACGGTCGATTTCATCTGCAAGCGCGACACCACCATGTCGACCATGCCGTGCTCCATCAGATATTCCGATTTCTGAAAACCTTCAGGCAGCTTCTCGCGGATTGTCTGTTCGATCACGCGCGGTCCGGCAAAACCGATAAGGGCGTCGGGCTCAGCGATGTGGACATCCCCCAGCATCGCATAAGACGCGGTTACGCCGCCTGTGGTCGGGTTGGTCAGAACCACGATATAGGGAAGGCCGGCCTCCTTCAGCCGGTCCAGCGCCACTGTCGTGCGCGGCAATTGCATCAGTGAAAAGATGCCCTCCTGCATGCGCGCGCCGCCAGAGGCGGCAAACAGCACGAGCGGCTTTTTCGCAGCACGAGCAGTGTCGAAAGCGTTGATGATGGCTTCACCTGCAGCCAGCCCGAGCGAGCCGCCCATGAAGGCGAAATCCTGCACCACCGCGACGATAGGCAGACCTTCAATCGAGCCGGATGCGCCCAAAATAGCGTCTTCGAGCCCGGTCTTGACGCGGTCCTCCTTCAATTTGTCGATGTAGCGCTTCTCGGCCCGGAACTTCAGTGGATCAATCGGCGCTTTCGGGTTTTCGATGATGTCATATCTGCCGCCATCGAAGAAGTATTTCAGTCGCTCGCGCGCCGAGATCTTCATGTGGTGCCCGGATGACGGGATCACCCATTGGTTGCTCTCCAGGTCCTTGTGGAAGACCATCTCGCCCGTAACGGGGTCCTTGACCCACAGGTTCTCCGGCATTTCGCTTTTGCGCCCGAGCATGGAGTTGATTTTCGGGCGGACATAATTGGTGATCCAGTTCATGGCTGAGGCTCCTGGATGTCTGTGATCTGTCTTAGGGTCTTAGATGGAGCATCTATTCGGCGGCGGCAAGGCGGGCTGAGCGCACACCCTGTGCAAGGCCGTTGACCAAAGTGGCGACTGCCTCGGCTGGATCAGCGGTCTTTTCGCCATTAGGTCCCAACACATTGGCGATAGCGTTGACAATTGCCGTGCCGACAACGACGCCATCGGCGGAGCTGCCGATCACTCGCGCCTGTTCGGCGGTCTTGACGCCAAACCCGACGCAAATTGGCAGGTCTGTATGCGCCTTGATGCGCTTGACCGCCTCCGACACCTTGCCGGTATTGGCCAGCGCCGACCCGGTAATGCCGGTCATCGAGACGTAGTAGACAAACCCCGATGTGTTCTCGAGCACCTTCGGCAGACGCTTGTCATCAGTAGTCGGCGTCGCCAGGCGGATAAAGTTGATGCCTGCCTTTAGCGCCGGGATGCAAAGTTCCTCATCCATCTCAGGCGGTAGGTCGACGACGATCAGCCCGTCAATGCCAGACTGTTTCGCATCCGTAAGGAAGCGTTCGACGCCGTAGATGTAGATCGGGTTGTAATAGCCCATCAGGATGATCGGCGTGTCGTCATCCGACTTGCGGAACTCTGCCGCCATGTTGAGCGTCTTGGCGAGCGTCTGGCCGGCCTTCAAAGCGCGCAGGCCGGCCGCCTGTATGGCAGGGCCGTCGGCCATAGGGTCAGAAAACGGCATGCCGAGCTCGATAACATCTGAGCCGGCCTTGGGTAGCCCCTTCATGATTGACAGGGAGGTCGCATAGTCCGGGTCGCCGGCCATGAAGTAGGTGACAAGCGCCGGGCGGCCCTCGGATTTCAGCTTCGCCATGCGGCGGTCGATGCGGGTATTGGTCATTTGCCTCTGTAGTACCCCAATTCGCTGGCCAACGATAAGAAGGTGGTCAGTGCTTGCGATCTTCGTCCTGCTGCTGCTCGATCACTACGGCTCAATTCCAGAAAATATTGAAGTCCTGCCTGTAGATTGGCCTGAGTTCTTGGAGAAACAACTGTAGTTTCGATGCTGGATTGAATCCATCGCGCCTTTGAACAAGGACGTCGCGCTGCGTTGAATCAACAAAATCTCCCAGCCTGTCGGCAGCGCGTGACAGGTGGCAGTCTCTCATCTGGGGGTCGAGGTTTGTCAAATCTCCATATCCATCATGCCGGCGACGGTATGTACGTCCTTGTCGCCTCGGCCGGACAGATTGACGATAATCGTCTGGTCCTTGCCCATCGCCGGCGCAATCTTCATGGCGTGTGCGATTGCGTGTGCGGATTCCAGAGCCGGGATGATGCCTTCGGTCCTGGTGCAAAGCTGGAAGGCTTCCAGCGCCTCATCATCAAGGATCGGCACATATTCGACGCGGCCCGTATCGCGCAGCCAGCTATGTTCTGGCCCCACGCCTGGATAGTCGAGGCCGGCGGAGATCGAATGGCCGTCGAGGATTTGCCCGTCCGCATTCTGCAAAAGATAGGTGCGGTTGCCGTGCAGCACGCCCGGTTTGCCCGCATTCATCGATGCGCAATGCTCGATGCCGTCGAGGCCGCGCCCGCCCGCTTCAATGCCGATAATGCGCACATCCTTGTCGTCCAGGAACGGGTGGAACAGGCCGATCGCGTTGGAGCCGCCGCCGACGGCGGCGATGATGACATCGGGCAGGCGGCCTTCCTGCTCCAGCATCTGGGAGCGCGCCTCTGTGCCAATCACTGATTGAAAGTCGCGAACCAGCTCAGGATAGGGATGTGGTCCAGCAGCGGTGCCGATCAGATAATAGGTGTCTTCGACATTGGTGACCCAATCGCGCAACGCCTCGTTCATGGCGTCTTTCAGCGTGCCGTGACCGGCGCTGACGGGCCGCACTTCAGCGCCCAAAAGCTTCATGCGAAAGACGTTTGGCTTCTGCCGCTCTACGTCGGTCGCGCCCATATAGACAACGCAGGGATAGCCGAAGCGCGCCGACACAGTGGCGGACGCCACGCCATGCTGGCCCGCGCCGGTTTCCGCGATGATGCGCTTCTTGCCCATCCGTTTGGCGAGCAGGATCTGGCCGAGGCAATTGTTGATCTTGTGCGAGCCGGTGTGGTTCAGGTCCTCGCGTTTGAAGAAGATTCTCGCGCCGCCGAGATGTTTGGTCAGGCCTTCCGCAAAGTAGAGTTTTGACGGCCGCCCGGCATAATGGGTCGAAAGGTTCTGCAGCTCGGCGCGAAAAGCGGGATCGTCTTTTGCAACGTTCCATTCACGCTCCAGATCAAGGATGAGCGGCATCAGCGTTTCGGCGACAAAACGCCCTCCAAAAATCCCGAACATGCCCTGTTCGTCGGGTCCGGTTCGGAATGAATTGGGAAGCGTAGGTTTGTTCATCGCGTATGTCCTGTCGTCCGCCACCGCTTATCGCGTTGCGCTTGTGGACGCAAATCAGTCTGCGCCGCGCGCGGCGGCAAAAAACGCGCCGATCAGCCCGGCGTCCTTTTCTCCCGGCGCGCTTTCGACGCCCGAAGAGACGTCAAGGCCTGGCGGGTTGGCCAGACGCACTGCCTCGGCGACATTGTTCGGATTCAGGCCGCCGGCGAGAAAATAATCCACGGTCGAACCGAGACCTGTCAGTATCGTCCAGTCGAAGGAGACGCCGTTGCCGCCTGGCAGTTGGGAGCCGGCAGGCGGTTTGGCGTCAAACAGAAACCGGTCGGCAATACCGCGATAAGCCTCTACCTTTGCAAGGTCCTCAGCCGTGCTGATCGAAAGCGCCTTGATCACGGGCAGGCCATAGCGCGCCTTGATTGCGGCGGCGCGCTCCGGGGTTTCCTTGCCGTGCAGTTGCAACATGTCCGGTTTCATCGCAGCGACAATCTGGTCGAGTTGCGTATCCTCAGCGTCGACAACCACTGCAACCGCCTTAGCCTTTCGCAGCGCCGCAATCCGCAGCGCTCCGGCATGTTCGGGCGCAACGTAGCGCGGACTTTTCGGGAAAAAATTGAAACCGATATGTGTTGCGCCGTTAACCAGCGCCGCGTCGAGCGCTTCTGCTGTTTTCAGCCCACATATTTTGATGTCGCGTTTCATCGGCGAGGCAACTCGCATGGTTGGCGTCCGGAGTCGAGAAAAATGGCGCTCGCCTGCGTGCAGTTCAGAGGGGTTTTATTCCCCCGCGTCGAAAGCGATAGCCTGCAGCGCGCCGCCATTGCGCTTCAGCCAGTCCTTGCAGCGTTTGGTGTCGGGGCAAAGCTCTTCGCACAGCCGCCAGAATTGCGGTCCGTGGTTCATTTCCTTGAGATGAGCGACTTCGTGAGCGACGAGATAATTGATGACTGGCGCAGGCGCCATCATGATGCGCCAGGAAAAGGAAAGATTGCCGTCCGCCGTGCATGAGCCCCAGCGGCTCGATGTGTCCTTGAAGCGGATCGACTTGGCTTTTCGGCCAACCGAGGCGGTATGGCGCGCCACCAGCGCTTCGATCTCGCGCTTGGCCTCGCGTTTAAGGAAATCAGCGACCCGGCGGCCAAGGTGGCGGCGGTCGCCGTGGACGATGAGAACGGGGCCGTTGCCGTCGTTTGTGGCTACGACAGCGCCGCGTCCGCCCGGCTCGTGGACGACAAGGTGCGGCACGCCGCGCAGCGGCACCTTGATGCCGGGGCGTATCTGCGGCCGATCCGGCGTCTTGGCCAGCTTCTGTTCCAGCCAGCCCTGATGGCGATGCAGAAAACGGTCGACATCGCGCATCGCCATCCCCGGCGGGATCGTGACGCGCAGACCGCGTCCGCCGGCGTCTATGCGCAGGGTCAGCCGGCGCGCCCGATCGTTCTCGACGATGCGCAACGGCAGGGTGCGCCCGGCGACCTCGAACGTGCGCTCGACCGTCTGGTTTGGGCGCGGCTGGGTCAGGTTGCGAAAAAAAGCGAAGGACATTGCCGCGACGGTAGATGATTCGAGAACAGGAAGGGAACAGGAAAAGTGAAGCGGCAGCGATGCCTCGCTCACAACAAAAAACGGCGCCGCAGGTGCGACGCCGTTTGATCGTTTGACCGGGCCGGTCTTACTCGTCGAGCAGGCCAGGTTTGCCACGGCCTTTGGCGGGGGTTGTCGCCGGCGCAGTGCGCTTGTTGCGCTCGCCCATGAAGCGGTCGAACTCTTCCTGGTCCTTGGCGCGGCGTAGTTCCTGCGCATAGGCGTCAAATTCGGCGTAAAGTTCGTCCAGCTTGCGACGCTCTTCGGCGAGGCGATCCAGCTCCTTAGAGCGCCAATCGTCGAAAGCCACATTGCCTGTGCGCGACTGACGTGACGCCCTTCCACGGCAACTGGTGAAGATGCCGTCGGTCATACGGTTTGCGTCGCGCTTGAAGCCGTCAAGTCGGTCGCCCCAGATGATGTAGGCGAGCATGGCGAGGCCAAGCGGCCAGAAAACCATGAAGCCGATCACTGTGAGCGCGATGGTCGCCGGCGTCCAGGCCGGGCGGATCAAAGCAGTCGTGTTCATCGTCTCATTTCTCCAAGTGGGTCAGCTATGGCGGGCTGCACATTTTGAAGATGGGAAGTAAAAAATGGCGATTCAAGGATCGGCGATGTAAAGTTATGTAAAGCCTGAGCAACTCCTCGCCGCCTGCACAGCGGCTCGACAGCTCAGCCGCTTTTCATTCGAATCCGGTCCAGACCCAGCACCGTCAGGCCGCCGAGAAGACCCCAGAAGGCTGATCCTATTCCAAAAAGCGTAAGACCTGACGCCGTAACGGTAAAGGCGACAGTCGCAGCCATGCGTTGATGCTCTTCCTTCAATGCGATCGCCAGCGCATTGGCCAGTGATCCGAGCAGCGCCAATCCCGCTACCAGCGCAATCAGGCTGGTTGGCAGCACCGCGAATATGGCCACCAGCGATGCGCCAAACAATGCGAAGACGAGATAGGCCAGCGCATAGAATGGACCGGTCTTCCAGCGCTCGGCGGGGTCTGGATGCACATCCGGCCCTGTGCATATGGCGGCCGAGATAGCCGCCAGATTGGTGGTCAATGCCCCAAACGGAGCGGTCAAAAGTGAAACGAGCCCGGTGAAGCCGATCAGCGGGCTGGGCGGCGGCTCGTATCCGGCAGCCTTCAAAACCGCCAGGCCAGAAAGGTTCTGCGACGCCATGGTGACCAGATAGAGCGGCAGCGCCAGTCCGACAGTCGACGCCAGGGAAAATTGCGGCCAGATCCATGTCAGGGTCGACAGTTCCGGGCTCGGCAGCGGCCCGACCCGCCCGGTCAGCCATGCGGCGAGGCCACCGCCCACCAGCACCGCCAGAACCGACAATGATGGACTGAAGACGCGCAGGACAAAAAATGCGGTCATCAGCGGCAGGATTAACCACGGGTCAATCGCCACGGTCTTGGCCGCGCCGATGGCGAAAGTTACCACGATGCCGGCCAGCATGCCCGATGCAACGGAGGACGGGATGCGCGAAATCAGGTCAGTGAGCGGGCGAAACAGACCGGTTGCAATCAACAGGATTGCAGTGACTATGTAGGCGCCGACCGCTTCGGGCATGGTGAAGCCGGACGAGGCGGCCACGAGGGCGGCGCCCGGCGTCGACCATGCGCTGATCACCGGCATGCGTGTGCGCCAGGACAGGACGAGGCTCTCTATCGCCATGGCTATGCATAGCGCCGTCACGCAGCTTGCTGTCTGAATCTGGGTTGCGCCAACGGCCTGGCAGGCGGCAATAATGATCGCCAAAGTGCCGCCGAAGCCCACAATGGCCGCCACGAATGCTGCGCTTGGAATGGAGGGTCGGATCATCTCGGGAGCAAAAAAGATTAAAGACTTCACACGCATATGAGGCTGAGCCGCAGGCGTCTAGCTCTCGTCTCGATCAGGTTCGATCCGCCGGATCATTTCGTCTATTCCTGCGAGCAGCATATCGATGTCCTGCGGTCGCGACAGGCGATGATCGCCGTCTGGAATCAGAGAAACTGTAACGTCGTCCGCTGGCAGCAGGCTGGCCAGTTTTAATACATGGCTTGTTGGAATGGCTTCGTCGTTCAGTCCGTGCAGGATCAGCACCGGGCAGTGCGTATCGATAGACTTGTCCAGAACCCGGTTGGCCCGGCCGTCTTCGATCAGCGCATGGGTGTAGATGTACGGTTCGTCGCTATATTCTGACGGAACCTCAAAGAACCCAGCTTCGGCCAGGCTTTTTTTCTGCCTCTTGGTCAAGATCGGCTCGACCAGTTCAACAGTAAAATCGGGCGCTGGCGCAATCAGCACCAGACCCGCGACGCGCTCCCCTTCGCCAGCCTTGTGCAAATCTTCCACCATCCGCAGGGCAATCCACGCACCCATCGATGAGCCAACGAGAATCTGAGGACCGGTCGATTCTGCGCGAAGAACAGCCAGACTTTGCGCCACCCAGCTCGAAATCGTGCCGTCCGCAAAGGCGCCGCCGGACTCGCCATGGCCAGAATAGTCGAACCGGACGAAGGCGCGGTGTCTGGTCTTGCAATAGGAGGCGAGCGCCTCCGCCTTGTTGCCCAGCATGTTTGACTTGTAGCCGCCAAGCCAGACCAGCCCGGGGGTCTTGCCAGCCTGTCGCCGGTAGGCGATTTCTACGCCGCGAACTTCGAGATTGCTGGGAACTGAATCAGGCAATAGTGTTTTCCAGACTGGCTGCTGCGCCCAGTGATTCCGGCAGGCGTCGGATTGCTCTGCTTTTGGACTCGCTGTCCAATGTAGCAGCAGGCGCCGGGCTGGAAAACAGATAACCCCGTGCGTTTCGCAGGGCGCTGTGCTATTGACTTACGCTGCGCGGTCGCCACATAGGCGAACCGCAATAATCATCGCCAACGGCTGAGGAGACATAAGCCATTCGCAGACCATATAAAGCCGCCGCTCCAACCAAGGACGGCCCGCGCGCCAATCTTGACATACGTGTCGCGCGCGTTCAGCTGATCGACGCCGAAGGATTAAATCGCGGCGACGTTTCCATCAACGAAGCGCTACTTGCCGCCGAAGAGGCCGGGCTGGACCTCGTTGAGATTTCACCCAACGCCACGCCGCCGGTCGTCAAGATACTGGATCTGGGCAAGCTGAAATACGCCAATCAGAAAAAGGCTGCAGAAGCGCGTAAGCATCAGAAGGTCATCGAGATCAAGGAGATCAAGATGCGCCCGAATATCGATGATCACGATTATGATGTGAAGATGCGCGCTGTTCGCCGGTTTTTTGAAGAAGGCGACAAAGTCAAGCTCACACTGCGTTTCCGCGGCCGTGAAATGGCTCACATGGAGCTTGGCATGCAGTTGCTGAACAAGGTCCGCGAAGAGACAGCAACCATCGCCAAAGTCGAGGCGGAGCCCAAACTTGAAGGCCGCCAGATGATGATGGTTCTGGCGCCTCGGTAGGAATTCCGACAGCGCCGCGTCGTTTGGCCGGTTTTACAACAACATAAATTGACGAATTTTCGAAAGCCGTCGCCGATCGGCGGCGGCTTGTCGGCTTGGCCTTGCTAGCATTGTGGGCGGGTGGCAGATTGCTGCCGACAGCGCGACCCCACGGAGAATTCCATGGTATCAAAACGTCTGAGCCGTGAAGCCGGCCATCGCCGAAAGTTCCTTGCAATTGTTGACGACACGCCTGAGGCGGAGCGGGCAGTGGCCTATGCTTCGCGCCGCGCTGAAAGCACGGGAGGGATGCCGGTTCTGCTTTATGTTATCGATCCGTCCGACTTTCAGGCATTTATGGGTGTTGAAAAGGTAATGCGCGAAGAAGCAACGGTCGCGGCCCGCAGCGCACTCGATATAGCTGCGGAAAAGGTACGGGATCGCGTTGGCATTGAACCCGAAACGGTTATTCGTGAGGGCAAACCGGCGGAAGAAATTCACAAGCTGATCGAAGACGATCAGGATATAGCCATTCTCGTACTGGCTGCCGGTGGCGCCAAGGAAGGACCCGGGCCGCTAGTGGCGTCAATTGCGGGCAAGGGCGCCGCGTTCCCGATTCCCGTCACGGTCGTGCCGGCCAGCCTCTCGGACGAGGACATCGAAAGCCTGGCGTGAAGCCGTCAGCAGGCGCGTCCAACGACGGGCTCGCTTGCCACTGGGATTCGGACTGGCGCAATACCATCTAGATGGCGAGCCTCAAAGGTTATGCAGCTTGACCTCGGCGCCTTAACGGGTCTATTTTAGAATTCTTCTAAAGAGTGGGCCGCCCCACGGAGACTTTGATGTTTATCCAGACAGAAACAACGCCGAATCCGGCGACCTTGAAGTTCTTGCCAGGCAAGGAAGTGCTTGTGCAGGGCACTGCGGATTTCCGTGACCTTGAATCTGCGGCGGCGGCATCGCCACTCGCCGGGAAGCTCTTCGCCATTGATGGCGTGACCGGCGTCTTTTTCGGCTACGATTTTGTTACTGTGACCAAACGCGCAACCGGCGACACCCCGGAATGGCAGCACATAAAGCCCGCCATCCTGGGCACGATCATGGAGCATTTCATGACCGGCCAGCCGGTCATGGCGATAGAAACGGCGGCCAAACGCGACGAGGCGGAAACGGACGAAGAGTTCTTCGATGAGGCGGACTCCGAGATCGTTCTCACCATAAAGGAACTCCTGGATACGCGCGTGCGCCCGGCAGTCGCCCAGGATGGTGGTGATATCACCTTCCGCGGTTATGAGAATGGCACCGTATTCCTGCATATGAAGGGCGCTTGCGCCGGTTGTCCGTCATCGACTGCGACGCTGAAGCACGGCATCCAGAATTTGCTGAAGCATTTTGTGCCGGAAGTTCAGCAGGTCGAACAAGTCAGCTGATCCGCACGCCTGACTGGCGCGTTGGCCAAAGAAAAAGCCGGGCGCTTTGCCCGGCTTTTCCATGCTTGCGACGTCGTGTTGCCCTGACGGTTCGCTTACATGATTGCTTACTTGACGATGACTTTCGCGCCGACGTCGGCGCGGCTGTAGAGGTCGATCACGTCCTGGTTTATCATACGGATGCAGCCCGATGACATCGCTTTGCCGATCGACCACCATTCCGGCGTGCCGTGCAGCCGATATCCGGTATCTCCACCTTTGTTATAGAGATAGAGCGCGCGGGCGCCGAGCGCGTTCTGAGGCCCGCCCGGCATGCCGCCAGCCCATTTCGCAAGGTCGGGACGGCGCTTGATCATTGCTGGCGGTGGGGTCCACACCGGCCATTCGCGCTTCAGCGCAATGCGGGCCGTACCATTCCACTCGAAACCTTCCTTGCCGACGCCGATGCCATAGCGCATGGCCTTGCCGCCGCCCATGACGAAGTAGAGGAACTTCGCGCCGGTATCGACGACAATTGTGCCTGGCTTTTCATTGGTGTCATAGCGCACCGCCTGACGGCGATACTTCATCGGGACCTTGGCGATCGGGATAGCCGGAACCTTGTAACCGGCGTCGACCCGGGCGCTGTATGACGCGGTGCTGATGCCCGGGATGATTCCGCCTGTCAGCGTGCTGCAACCTGTCAGGGCGGTCGCCATCGCTATCGCGACAGCCAGTGTTTTGATCTGCATCCGGCATCCCAGAATGATTGGCATTCCAATACCGCCCGATTCGGGCCGTATTCTCGCCTACATTCTTAAGCGCCGGGACTGTTGATTGCCAAGCGCCGAACTCCCATCTTCAATGTTCAATTTCTCGTTTGACTGGCGACTTATGGCATTTGGGCAACAATTCGGGGACATTCCTGCCCGATTTGTTCGTGAGCGGGCTGGTGCGCACGCTATTTTGAGGTTTTGGCCATGAATGTAGGAGAAGCAGCGCATCGTTCGGGTCTTCCCACAAAGACGATCCGCTACTATGAGGAGATTGGACTGATCGCACCCTCACGGGCTGGCAACGGCTATCGTGACTACAATGCGGACGACATTCATCGGCTGGCCTTTCTGCGCCGGGCGCGGGGTCTCGGTTTCTCTATTGAAGACTGCCGGGCGCTGATGGCGCTTTACCGCGACCGGTCGCGCGCCAGTCATGACGTGCGCGAGATCGCAAAGGCGCATATCGATGTGATTGAGGAGAAACTGGCTGAATTGCACTCCATGCGTACAACGCTGCAGAAGCTGGTCCACGCCTGTCATGGCGACGACCGGCCTGACTGCCCGATACTCGAAGAGATGGCTGGCAAAGCCTGAACAATCATTCCGGGTAGGTTCAAACCGGGAACAAAACATGCGAGGGTCGCTTATGCCGATCATCTCGCCGATTCCCGCAAACCCGCTGATCGATGGCCGCCAGTCGGAACGCGCCTTGCTTGTACGGCGTGGCGTGCAGAGGCTGCTGACCCAAATGGGAGCGCATATTCTGCCCGAACTGAGCCTAGCCAGCGGACGGCGCGCCGATCTCGTGGCGCTGACCCGGCAGGGCGACATCTGGATCATTGAAATCAAATCCTCGGTCGAGGATTTCCGCGTCGACCGCAAGTGGCCGGAATACCGGCTACATTCCGACCGCTTCTTCTTCGCAACGCATCCCGAGGTTCCGGCGGAGATCTTCCCGCAGGAATGCGGCTTTATTCTCTCCGACGGTTATGGAGCGGAGATGCTGCGCGAAGCGCCCGAACACCGGCTCGCTGCAGCGACCCGCAAGGCGCTGATGCTGCGAATCGCACGCGCCGGGGCCGCCAGGCTGCTTTCTGCTGAGCTTGCAGGTGTCGCTGTGCCGGCGGTTGACGGCGAGAGCGAGTAGGCGGCCAGTCTCTACCGCGGCGCCCGTTTGGCCAGGATGCGCTGCAAGGTGCGTCGATGCATGTTGAGCCGCCGCGCCGTCTCGGAGACGTTGCGGTCGCACATTTCGTAGACGCGCTGGATATGCTCCCAGCGCACGCGGTCCGCCGACATCGGATTTTCTGGAAGGGCTGTGCGGTCCGCCGCCTTGCCGGTCAGTGCGGCAAAGATGTCGTCAGCGTCGGCCGGCTTCGAGAGATAGTCGATCGCGCCGAGTTTCACTGCAGTAACGGCCGTTGCGATATTGCCATAGCCGGTCAGGATGATCGCACGGCTGTCGGGGCGTTTGTCGTGGATTGCAGCCACGACATCCAGGCCGTTACCGTCGCCCAGACGCATATCAACCACGGCATAGGCGGGTGCGTGCAGCTTGACCTTGCTGACGGCTTCGCCAACGCTTTCTGCGGTTTCAACCCTGAAACCGCGCAACTCCATGGCGCGTGCAAGACGGGTCAGAAACGGTTTGTCATCCTCGACGATCAACAACGATGTATCGCCTGTCAACAAGGTTTCAGTAGTCTCGGTTTCGCTCATCTAGTCGGAGTCCCGCGTTGCATGCGCGCACTTATAGACGCACTGCGCTCATGCGTCCAACCCGGGATTTTGAGTTGATCACGCCACAAACGCCGTATCCACGCTCGTCGCTTCGCCGAGGAAGCGGGTGCGCGGCCAATCGACCGCAACAATGGCGCCCTGTCCGCGCTTGCTGCTGTTGTAGAAGCGGATCGTTGCGCCGGAACGCTCCAGAAGGGTCTTGGCGATAAACAGCCCCAGCCCCAGCCCTCCGCCGCTTGAGCTGCCATCCTGACGTGTCGATATATAGGGCTCGCCGATGCGATCGATGATTTCAGGCGGGAACCCGTCGCCATCGTCGAGGATGGTGATCGACACCGTGTTTCCGCTCCATGACCAACTGACGGTGACGGTTTCCTTGGCGAAATCAACCGCGTTCTCCACCAGATTGCCGATGCCGTATATGACGCCTGGATTGCGCCGCCCAACGGGCTCGGGGCCATCGCGTTCGCCAGGAGAAAGCAGGATCGCACGTCCGAATTCGCGATGTGGCGCAACAGCGTCCTCGATCAGCGAAGTCAGCGGCAGGCGCAGCATGTGCGCTTCACTGTCGGACGAAAGACTCGTGAGGCGTTTCAGGATCTCGCGGCAGCGCTCGCTTTGCGAGCGCAATAATGTGACGTCTTCGCGCAGTTTCGGGTCTTTGACTTCGCGCTCCATCTCGCGCGATACGAGCGCGATGGTCGCAAGCGGCGTGCCGAGTTCATGCGCCGCCGCCGCCGCCAACCCGTCCAGCGCTGAAAGATGCTGTTCGCGTTGCAGCACAAGCTCGGTCGCGGCAAGCGCATTGGCCAGCAGTCTGCCCTCCTCAGCGACGCGGAAAGCGTAGAGGGCGGTGAAGGCGATACTGGACAAAACCGCCATCCACATGCCGGCAAGGTAGACAAAGGGCATCACGAGTTCGGCATCCTGCGCCCATGGCAGTGGCAAATGGAAAAATACGAGAAAAGTCGCGGCCGCCACAACGACGCCGCCCAATGCAGCGGTTAGTTTTAGCGGCATGGATGTAGCTGAGATGACGACCGGGACGGTCAGCAACAGTCCGAAAGGATTGGTTAGCCCGCCGGTCAGATAGAGCAGCCCGGAAAGTTGCAGGCTGTCAAACAACAGAATCCCGAACGCTGCCCGGGGCCCAAGCTGTTGGGCGGCGGGAAACCGGAAGCCAAGATAGAGGTTGAGCCATGCCGAACAGGCGATCAGCCCGAAACATGCGCCAACCGGAAGCGGGAAGTCCAGCCAGTAGGCGACGAGCAGCACCGTTACGCTTTGTCCAACCACTGCTAGCCAGCGCAGCCGGATCAACGTGTTAAGGCGCAGTCTGTGAGTCTGCCGCGGTCTTGTGTGTGACGCGTCTTTCATTGCCGATCTATGCGCCCAATCGCACGCTGCCCGCAAGACGCTGGGCGTTGGCGGCCGGCTATCGGATGCGCGGCTTGGCCCGGCTGGTCGCCGCCGTGGTCAAGGGGTCTTCTGGCCACACGTGTTTGGGATAGCGACCGCGCATATCGGCCCGCACATCAGCCCATGAACCACGCCAGAATCCGGGCAGATCGCGCGTTGTCTGGATCGGACGGTGCGCCGGAGACAAGAGTTCAAGCACCATCGGAACCCTTCCATCAGCGATCGAGGGGTGAGTGTCGAGACCGAAGAGTTCCTGTACGCGAATTGCAAGCACAGGCGCATCCTCGTCATAACGGATCGGCGCATGCGAGCCCGAAGGCGCGTTGAAATGGGTTGGCGCCAGCCTGTCGATCCGCCGTTGCAAGTCAGGCGGAACCACCGAAAGCAATGCCTCGCGCAAGGTTTCGTCTGACATTCGCACAAGATCTGCATCGCCGTTGAGATATGGACGCAGCCAGTCATCCAGCGCCGCCGTCAGCGCTTCATCAGACATGTCCGGCCAGGGTTCTCCAAATGACCGGTGTAGCCATTGCAGTCGCCGCCGCAGTGTCTCGCTGGCCTTGCCCCATGGCAAGATCGCGAGCCGATGCTGACGTACTGCGGCGATCACGGCGTCATTGGCGGCCTCTCCGGCTGGAGCCGACAGCATCCGCTCAGCCAGCACGATTGCGCCCAGTCGCTCCGTTTCGCGCACGCGCACCCGCCCGTTTTCAAAACTTGTCTCGCTATGTCGGGTGATGTGATCGCCTAGCGCCGCCTGGATTTCAGCCTCGCTGACGGTTGCGGCGCTGGCGATACGGGCGTTTTGCGCCTTGCCCTGCAGATCCGCGATTATCAGGAACGGCTCCCCAGCCATAGGGTCGCTGGCGGCGAGCGCTGCGCCGCGCCCGTTTGCCAGAATGAAGCGCCCTCGCTCGCCGCGCGCCTTGGCGACGCGATCCGGCCAGGCGTCGACCAGCAGCCGGCCAACGGAATGCCCGGTCGCATTCCCGCCCGCGTCTGCGGGCGAACCGTGCGCCGCCTGCCGGGCAATCCGCCGCGCCAGTTGGCGGGCGTTCTCGGCGCGTGGTCCGCGTTCGCGCACAAACCGTTCGAGCCGCCGCTCAATATCCGGGCCATCTCCACCGAGGCCTCTCTCGGTGATCAGCACGGCCAGCAAGGCGGCCCGGTCGGCTTCACCGCTCCGGGCGGCTTCGGCGACCATATGCGCCAGACGCACAGGCAACGCCAGCCGCCGCATCGCCTTGCCGGCTTCGGTGATCCTGCTTTCGGGATCGATCGCATGGAGCGCCCGCAACAATATTCGCGCCTCGCTCAGTGCGGCGACTGGCGGCGGATCGAGAAAGCGCAGGCTTGCCGGCTCGGTGACCCCAAACGCCGCACAATCGAGCACCATTCCCGATAGGTCGGCTTGCAGAATCTCGGGCGGCGTGTAGGCAGGCAGCGCCGCAGTCTGCTCGGCGCGCCAAAGCCGGATCGCGACGCCCGGTTCGGTGCGCCCGGCGCGTCCGGCCCGCTGGTCGGCGGAGGCGCGGGAAACCCGTTCAGTTTCCAGCCGGGTCAAACCGGTCGACGGTTCAAACTTCGGAAGCCGCGCCAACCCGCTGTCGATCACAACGCGTACGCCGTCGATGGTGATCGACGTCTCTGCAATCGCCGTGGCGAGCACGATCTTGCGCCGTCCGATTGCCGTTGGGCGAATGGCGGCGTCCTGCGCTTTGGCCTCAAGCGCGCCATAAAGAGGCGCCAGCTCTGCATTCTCCGGCAGCCGCCCCGCCAGCCGCTCAGCTGTGCGTTCGATCTCGCGCTGACCCGGCAAGAATGCGAGAATGCTGCCGCTCTCATCGGCCAGCGCATTGCGCACGACGCGCGCCACCGCGTCTTCGACCGGTTCGCCCGCGCCCCGCTCCTGATACCTGATTTCTACTGGAAAACTGCGTCCCTTGCTTTCGATGACAGGCGCGTCACCCAGCAGCTTCGCCACGCGGGCGCCGTCGATCGTCGCCGACATCGCGATCAACCGCAGATCTGGCCGCAGCGCCGCCTGGACATCCAGCGCCAGCGCCAGCCCGAAGTCGCCATCCAGCGAACGCTCATGAAACTCATCGAACAGAACGGCGGAGATGCCATCCAGCGTAGGATCGTCGAGGATCATCCGTGAAAGCACGCTTTCGGTGACGACAAGAATTCGTGTGGCCTTCGAGATGCGCGTCTCCATGCGCATCGCGTAACCAATCGTCGCCCCGGTCTCTTCGCCGAGCAGTTGCGCCATCCGGCGCGCCGCAGCGCGGGCTGCGAGACGGCGCGGCTCTAGTAGCAGGATCGTACCGTCTCGACGCCATGGCTGGTCGAGCAGCGCCAGCGGGACGAGCGTCGTCTTGCCGGCCCCCGGGGGAGCAACCAGCACAGCGTTCGCGCCATCCCCCAGCGCCGTCAGCAAGGCGGGTAGAGCGGCGTTCACCGGCAGGTTGGGCAGATCGGGGCGGTCAGACATCTGGTCGGGTTAGCAGCTTGCTGCGGCGATGAAAACGCGGCGGCGCTATCCAATCCGCAGGATGTGATTGTCCCACACGATCTCGGCTTCCTTCTGCACTATTCCTGTGGCGGTCACCACTTCGCCAAGCCCGGTTGATGAAATGAAACCGGCCGCCTCTGGCGCAATTCCGCAGACTTCGGTGAGCTCGGTCGAGCGGATCACAGCGCCGCTATGTGCTTCGATAAACACTAGCGAATTGCCTTGTGGCGACGACACAGCGACCAGCCCGGCCTCGCGGTTGACGTCAACTGAGCCGACATAGTTGCGCAACTTGCCAAGGGCGGCCTCGGGCATGTCGATCAGCTCGAAGCTCTCGCTGCGGCGGGCCCGCCCGACCAGCGCAGGACGCTCGCCGTCGGGTCCGCGGTGCTGGCAGCCGAACCATATGGTTCCGGCCTCATCGATATCCATATGGCGGATCGACAGCTTGTGCAGCATCTGCGGCAGAATGTGTTTTTCGATCAACGCGCCGCTGGTGCGATCAACCATTGTCAGAGATGGCTCCATGGTGGCGATGTTGAGCTCTGCCCGGCCAAAATCCGGGTGAGTTTCAATTCCCCCATTGGCGATCGCCAGCGTTTGGCCGTCACCGAGCAGGATCAGTTCGTGCGGCCCAATCCCATAGGTGGGAAATTCGCCAACACGGCGAAACCCGTCGGCTGCGTCGTAAACGCCGACCATGCCTGCCGCATTGTCGAAGTCGTTCTCGGTGGCGTAAAGCAGCTTTCCGTCCGGCGAGAATACGCCATGGCCGTAGAAATGGCGTCCAGCCATGCTGGTAATGGTTTGTGGCGCGGACTTGCCCTGATGGTCAAACACAATCGCGAATGTGCCCGGCTGGCGCGCAAAGACAACCGACCGCCGCGACACCGGATCAAAGGTTACGTCGTGACCGCGTTCGGGCAGGTCGATTCGGTGCAAGATAGCGCCGTTCTCCGACAAAACTGCAGCCCCGAAAGTTCCGTCGCGCTTCTGGAATGCAGTGGCGAATACAGCGTCCGCCTCAAGAGTCGCGGCCCAGGCCTGCGGCGTGAGCGCCGCTGCAAACCCGGCCCCTGCGGCGCGCAGAAAGTCGCGGCGGTCAATCATGACGGGCGGAGTCATGGTCAATCGCCGTCCAACGAGGAGAACCCGGCGCTCAGCCCCAATGCGCCTGAAAGGCGCGTTCCGAACAGGTCGGACAGACTGGAGGTGATAATGCGCAGATAGTTGAGCTTTTCGCGGGACTCGCTGTTCTTCAGGAGTTCGGCGACCGGCGCATCGAGACCCGCGAGCGTCTTGGCGGCGTTTGTGAACTCAAAATCGATAGAGCCGCCAATGAAGGCGTCTTCCCCCTTGAGGCGCGGGGCCAGACCAGAGGCGTCGAACTGGCGCTTCAATCCGTCAAGGTTCGCCGCGAGAGAGGCGATGGTTGCATTGGAGCGCCAGAAAATGGCCTGGCGCGGTTTATCGCCGCCATTGTCCTGACCAAGAAAACTGTTGATGCGCACGTCACGCGTCATTTCCAGCCCCTGGACAAAGGTCTCGATAAAGTCGTTGGCGGCTTCTTTTTCCGTCCGGTAGATTGGATTGTCCGGGCCCGGGTTGATCCAAAGACCGGCAAATCCGTCTGGCTTGTCCCAGTCGTTTGCGACATCGGCGGCAATCGCCTCCAGATTGGCGGCAATCGCTGCGCCAAACTGGCAGCGATACGGCTTGGCGGTGGTCAGAAGATCCTCCCAACCGGTCCCGAAAAGCACGAATTCCAGTGCGCCAAGTCCCTGCATGGCGACGCTTTTGCCCGGCAATCTGCCTGGGTCTGACGCAGTGGCGTCTTCCGCGGCGATCGCCGCCTGAACCTGCTTTAGGCCAATGCCCTTGCGATCGGGCCAGTAGAGGACGCGTTCCAGCCGGTTGTTCTCGGTGATTGGGCCGATGCGGACCGTCTCGATCGCCGCCCACGTCTTGACAGTTTCGACGAACACGGCACGGCTCTTGTCGAGTGCCTCCCGCGAGGGTGCTGCACACAGCGCCGTCACCGCCTCATGTTCGGCTTGGGTTGTCTGTGCAAAAGCCGAATAGGCAGGTCGAATGAAGCCATCGACTGCCTGTCGAATAGTTGTAACTTCGGCCCGTGCAGGCGCGCACCCGGCGACGGCCAATACAAGCATGGCCGGCCAGTACGCCAGGCTGCGTAAACGCCAAATCACAGCGACTCCAGAAACTTGATCAGGTTCTCGCGCTCCGTCGCGGGCATTGCGGAAAAGCCTTCACGGGCTGTGCTGGCTTCTCCACCGTGCCACATGATCGCTTCCGTCAGATTGCGCGCCCTTCCGTCATGCAAGAAGAACGTATGGCCGTTGACGCGCTTTGTCAGCCCGATGCCCCAAAGCGGCGGCGTACGCCATTCGCGTTCGCCGGCTTGTCCAACGACCTGTCCGTCGGCCAGACCATCTCCCATGTCGTGCAGCAGAAAGTCTGAATATGGCCAGATCAGTTGGAACGATTGCGCGTTGTTGGGCGTATCGCGGCGGGTAACAAATTTTGGCGTGTGACAGGCCGCGCAGCCGGTTTCATAAAACGCCCTCTTGCCGGCCAGCACGTCAGCCTTGCCGACGTCGCGCCGGGCCGGAACCGCGAGGTTCTGCGAATAAAAAGTGACAAGGTCCACCACCGGCGGCGGCGCTTCGGAGGGTCCAAGCCGCGTCTGTACGCCGGTCGGCAGCTTCAGGCAGTCTGTCTGCGCTGCAGTGCAATCGCCGAAGTCGCGCGGCGCTTCCGGTGACGAAATTCCAATGTCGCCGGCAAATGCGTCTGCTGTTTGCTGTCGGATGGACGGCGTCTGCGCCTTCCAGCCGAAGCGCCCCAGCGTCTTTTGTTCGAGCGATGCGTCCCAGACGATATTGGGACGACCGGAAACGCCATCGCCATCGCTATCATCCGGATCGGCCTTTTTCAGAATATCGGCGGGATGGATCTGCTCGACCAGTCCGAGGCCGATCATCTGCGGGGTGACGCGCGGTGATAATGTTGTCGCCGGGTCAAGCGGACCATATGCCAGGCTGGAGACGGAATAGGCCGGCTTGCGCAGCGAAACTGTCGTTCCATCGTCAAGCGTCACCGGCGTCTCGGAATAGCTGATCGCCATGCGGCCTTCGCCGTTCAGCCCGGGAACCGCCAGATCCTGCAATTGCGCGCCATAGACAGGATCAGGGAAATTCAGCGCCTTGCCGTCAATATATGCTGTCTTCTCGACGTCGCTGCGCGCCGCGCGGGCCAGCCGCAGGAACATCGAGGTTGCGTCGGCTGCGCCCTCGGGCGGGTGACCTCGCCCGTCTTTCAGATGGCAGCTCTGACAGGCGCGGGCATTGAAAAGCGGTCCCAGTCCGTCGGAAGCCTGCGTCGAGGATGGCGATGACACCCAAACCTTGCGAAACAGGCCGTTGCCCAGCTTGAACGTGCCTTCTTCTTCAAAGGTTATGTTGGCGGATGAATGCGAGAAAGCGTCCTGATTGGGCCGTTTGCGGCTGGTGCCGGCGCCGCCTTGCAGCGTCTCGAACGCCTCTGGTTTGGTGAAGTCCGTGGTGGGTTTCGTCACCTGCTCGACCCGCGCCAGGTCTTCAGCGGTTAGGTCGGTGCGGCCGGCCGCCAGCGGATCAGGCCCGCCGGCGCCGGCACTCCACGATGAGGCGGCGCTGAGCAGGCCAAGTCCCGCCATCGCTGCGAGCACGCGGCGCAAATGGTTTATTTCGCGCCGCATAACATACCTTAGTGACCTTCAGCCTCATTGGCCGCCGCCGCATTGAGCAGGCCGAACTTTTCCTTACCAAGCTCCTCAAGCAGCTGAAGCTGCGTTTCGAGAAAGTCGATATGGCCTTCTTCGTCCGCCAGCAGCTCTTCAAACAGCTTCATGGAAACGTAGTCCCCCTGTTCGTGACAGACGTCGCGCGACTTTTTGTAGGCGGTGCGAGCGTCATATTCGCCGGCAAGATCCGCTTCCAGCACTTCCTTGACGTTCTGCCCGATCCGCAACGGGGCTACTTTCTGAAGATTTGGATGACCTTCAAGGAAGATGATGCGGGCAATTAGCCTGTCGGCATGGTGCATCTCCTCGATGGATTCCTCACGCTCCTTTTTGGCGAGCTTGAGGTAGCCCCAGTCTTCAAGGAGGCGATAGTGGACCCAGTATTGGTTGACTGCGCCCAGTTCCAGAAAAAGCGCCTCGTTAAGCCGCTCGATTACCTGTTTGTCGCCTTTCATGGCGCCTGCTCCCGTGTTGGGACCGCAACTCGCGCACGCGGTCCAGATATGAAACGATATCCACCGCGTTCGCCATCGAACGCGCGTGGTAAGCTTCGGTTACCCGAATGATCGTTTCCACCACATTTGGAAAACAGCCGCAACAGCGGCCACGCTTGTGCATACGGTGGTAAACCTTGGCCGGCACCACCAGTTGCCAGGCGTCTTCATCGAGCAGTTCGATGATCGTCTGTTCGATCTCCTTCTCGGTAATCAGATTGCAATGGCAAATCAGCATTAGAGCAGCTCTGTCGGCTTGGCGGGACGCCCGCCTGGCTGTTGGTTTACTGAAAGACCTTGTCGGGCGCATCCAGGCTATCGGACCCCTCAAAGGCGATAGCCTCCAGTTTGAGGGCGCTGACAGCCCGCTCGATAGCTTTGGTCTGGTCGACCAGCGCATCGATCGCCGCCTGTATTGCGGCGTTTCCTTCAGCGTTTCCTTCGCCGATCTGCTGGTCATAGGCTTCGCCGCCTTCAGCGCGGGCCTTGATCGCCTCCATCTTGGCGACCGTCGCATCAAGCTTCGCCGACAATTCGGCGTCGATGGCTGGATCTGCGGCCTTGACAAGCGACTGCAGGGACGGACCGGAGACAGTCGAGCCGTCGACGCGCTTGTAACTGCCGGTGTAGACGTTGCGAATGCCGATCGCGTCATTCAGGTGCGACGCCCAGGTATTGTCGGAGAAGCAGTCGTGCTCTTCTTCGGGGTCGTGCAGCAGGAGACCAAGCTTCATGCGCTCTCCGGCCAGTTCACCATAGGAGAGTGAGCCCATGCCGGTCAGCATCGTGCCGACCGCGGATTTGGCGTCACCATCGACCAGCGCCTGGCGAGCCGCACCGTCTTCTTTCCAATTGCCAGCCATTTCCTCGAGATCGCTGACAAGCAATGCCGACGCCGACTTGAGATACTGGGCGCGACGGTCGCAATTGCCATTGGTGCAATTGGCTTGGTCAAAATCGGTCGCGGGCCGATTGCCGGCGCCCGGCCCGGTTCCGTTGAGGTCCTGACCCCACAACAGAAATTCTATTGCGTGATAACCGGTTGCGACATTGGCCTCGATATCGCCGGCCTCCTGCAGCGTTTCTGACAGAAACTGCGGTGTGATCGCGGTGGCGTCGACTTTCAGACCGTCGATTTCGATTTCCTCGTTAGCGATCACATTGGCTGTATAGAGAGTATTCTCATCCGATTCCGAGCCATAGCTCTTGTCGACATAGTCGATCAGTCCTTCATCGAGCGGCCAGGCATTCACCTTGCCCTCCCAATCGTCGACGATGGCGTTGCCAAAGCGATAAACCTCGGTCTGCTGGTAAGGTACACGCGCCGATTTCCAGGCGGAACGCGCAACCGCCAGCGTCTCTGCGGTCGGATTGGCGATCAGCGCGTCTATCGCCGCATCCAGCGCCCTGGCCGTCGACAACGAGTCCTCGAATTCGGCGAGCGCGATGTCGGCATAGGTCTTGATGACGGCTTTCTCGTCGACTTGCGCTTTGGCCGGCAGCACAAAGGCGGCCGCAGTCAGCGCTATGGTGGCTGCGGCTCCTGCGAGTCTTGTGGCCAGACGCTTGTTCATATTTCCTCCAAAATCAGTCGATCGGCCACATTGGCCGCCGGATTTGCGGTGCGCCATGTGCCGGGACGGATCGAAGGACGAAACGTACACAACCAAACGTCTGAGAAGACGAGGTCAACTGTCATTCCGCTCAATCGAATGGGTTCAAGGCCCAGACATCAAGACGTGTCGATTTCCAGCCCTGTAAAGCGTGTTGGATCGTCTCTGTCAACGTGAAAATCAGACAAAGTGCAGTATTTTCAATATCTTAGAACTATTCTAAACTAGAATTATCAAGTTATTGATAGTGATTTCAGCCTGAATGCCCAGATAGCGCGTCGGCTGCGCCCGTAGCCGCTGCCGAATGCCAACGACCGTCAAAACCAGGCAACAATTCGGATCAAGCTGGACGTCAATCGACGCCCCCTCAACGTATGAAAAGTATTCTTTATAAAATCCATCTAATGAACAGAAACATGAAAAAATACCTGACTAAATAAGAAATAATCGTCAAATTTACAAGGAACACCAAGAATCGAGAAAGCCGACAATACTGCCGAGAATATTGGAATTGAACTGATGACTGCGACAGATCGTCATTCCCGGCGTCAAGGATTCGTCACATTGCTGCCGCGACATCTGCCATTTTCCTCAATAGGCGGCCCGGCATCGTTAATGTTTGAGAGAAATCCTGAATGTCGTCCATCCGGACCCCGGCGCTTGTCGGGCTTTCCATCGCAGGCGCAGTTTGCCTGTTCACCGCATCCGCCGCCCAGGCCCAATGCGGCCATGCCTCATGGTACGGCCCCGGCTTCCATGGCCGCACCACTGCCAACGGAGAACGTTTTAACATGGGCGCGATGACCGCCGCCCACAAAACCATGCCTTTCGGCACCAAGCTCAAGGTCACCAACAAGCGCAGCGGCAAGAGCGTCATCGTGCGCATAAACGACCGTGGACCTTTTGTGCGCGGCCGCATGCTGGATCTGTCCAAGGCCGCCGCCACCAAGATCGGGTTGATCAAGGCGGGCTCTGGATCAGTTTGCGTCGAACGCATCTGATCATCTTTGCGCCAGGCGGTTCAGCGCCGCGCTGGCGATGGCTTCGGCCAGGCTCAGTCCGAATTCTGCGCCGCAATAGGCGCGGAAATCGAAACAGGGCAGTCCCGGACAGACTTCGAACTCGATGAGATGGGTCCGGTCCGGCGCCACCCGAAGATCAAGCGAAAATACGTCCCGCAAGCCAACCGCAGCCATCAATTTCGCAGCCATGCTGCGGATTGCGGCATCGGCCTTCGGCTGGCTGACGCCGACCGGCGCGAGCAAAGGTTCGCGATAAGCGCCGCTCTGGCGCGCCAACTTGCCGGTCTCACCATATATCGCCATGCTGTCGGCCATGGTCTGGAAATCAGAGCCCGAGCCGACAAAATCCAGGCCAAGCCGATCGATAGTGTCGCGCCGGTTCACCGCCAAAAAGCTGGCGCGCACGTTCTGACCCTCGACATAGGCCTGTATGATCGCATCGTCGCGATAGGCCGAATAGATACGGCGGCTCAGCGCCAGCGCTTCGGCCGGTGTGCGGCAATGTGAATCCGCCCAGATTCCAATCTTTGCGCCGAGCCGGTTCGGCTTGACGAACCAGCCGGTTGCAGAGGCCGGGGGCTCGACCAGCCATGCGCCATCACGCGCCAGTCCCGCAGCGGGGCAGGGCAGCCCGGCCGCCCGCAGTACCGCTCCGGCGCGAAACTTGTCCTGACACAGTGCAAACAGGCTGTCGTCTGACCCGAACGTTGTGAAGCCGCGCAGCCGGGCGAGGGCGGGCGCAGCGCCGCCGCGGAAATAGGCAATGCCGTCCGTCAGCGTCCAGACCAGAGTGGACGCCGGATCATATTTGTCCAGAGCGGACGCCAGGGCATCTAACTCCACTGGCGCAAAATCCAGCCCGCGCGCTGTGCAGGCGTCCGCTATGTCAGGCAGATCTGCCTGAATGTCCGTCGACTGCGCCAGATAGGAGCTGATCTCCAGCGCGTGCCGGTCAGCGTACCCTCCGGCCAATAACCGCTCCCTGCACGCCTGCTCTGGTTCGTAGACCAGCATCAGTGTCGGGCGCGGCATGCTCACACCCCGGTACGGCGTTACAGGGCGACTGGCGGATCAAACCGCCCGTTCACCTTGGCGTCGATCAGGAAGGTGAAGCCGCCTTGCGGGTCAGCGGCCCGCTCCGCGGCATCCATCCCTTTCCAGGCGCTTGTCACCGCCAGATGGTCGCCTCGCCTGCCGACAAAAGCCGGGCATGAGCTTTGCCTTGCGCCGACTGCGATGGATCGAAGCGGCTTCCCGTCCGGGGCATATGCGTCGACGCGGCCCGCTCCCCACCGGGCGTTCCAGATAACCCCATCCGCGTCACAGACCGAACCGTCGATCCAGCCCGGCACGCCATCATGGTCGATGAGCAGCTTTGGCTCGCCATTTGGCAGGCCGCTTACCGGGTCGCAGGCGACTCGCATCAGCTTGTTTTTGGCAGTGTCGGTGAAATAGGCGATCGTCCCGTCCGGCGAAAAGCAGATCGAGTTAGGGATTGCAATGCCGGAATAAAGCTGTCGGACCTCTCCATATTTGTACCAGTAGATCGCGCCGGCGGCCGGGCCGCCTTCCTCCTTGGCCATCGTGCCAAACCATAACGCGCCGGCTGGATGTACGCGCGAATCGTTGCAGCGGGTCAGCGAATTATCCGCCTCAACAGCCTTGTGGAGCGTCAGCGCGCCGGTCGTCTTGTCGCGCAGTTCGAGACCGCGTTCAGTCACCAGCAACTGGCGTTCGGCGTCCACCACCGCCAGCGCGCTCGCCATGACCGGCAGGCTATGTACGATCAGCCTGCCGTCCGGCATCTGCTTTTCGAGCAGTTTGCAGTCAACAATGTCGAACCAGTAGAGCGTTCCGGTTGCGGGATCATAGGTTGGTCCCTCGCCAAGTTTGCAGGCTATGTCGCTGAGAACCGTCACCGTGTCCGTCATCGCACTCACCCCGGAAAGGCTGCGTCATAGGCGTTGACCGCCGCTTTGGCCCGCGCGCCCACCTCACTGGCGCTCAGGCCCGGCGTATAGAGGCTGGAGCCGAGCCCGAATGCCGTGACCCCGGCTTTGCCGTAATCTGCGAAATCCCGGTCCGATACGCCGCCGACCGCACCGACAATCGCATCCTTGGGCAACACTGCGCGCATCGCCCCGATGCCTTTTGGCCCGAGCACATTGGCCGGAAAAAACTTGAGCGCCGATGCGCCAAGTTTCAATGCGGTGAATGCGTCGGTCGGCGTGAAGACGCCTGGCATCGTGACCAGGTTGTGTCTGGCTGCCTGCCGCATCACCTCGGCGTCGATATTGGGGCTGACCAGCAGCCGTCCGCCCGTATCGGCCAGCCTGTCGACATCCCCGGCGGTCAACACCGTCCCGGCTCCGAGCAGGGCCGATTTGGGTAAGCTCTTTACAAGAGCAGAGATCGATACGAACGGATCGGGCGAGTTGAGGGGCACCTCAATAGCCTCGATGCCAGCCGCATAGACGGCCTCTCCGATAGCGACGATTTCGTCGGGTTTCACCCCGCGAAGGATGGCGACGAGGCGGCGCTTTAGGGTCGGAAATTCGGCCGTCTTCATGAAATGCCTCACACAAAACCGCAGCGTTTTGCCGCTTCAAATAGTCCGGCGCGAACCGCGTCATCCGCGTCTGCCTGCACAACGGAAACGCCGGCGACGCCGAGCGCCGCTTCATAAAGTGCGTACATCAAGCCCGAGCCAACAAGCACGGCGGTTTTCGGTTTGCCGAAACGTTCGATGGCGCCGGCGATTTCCGCGCCGATCAGAAGACCGGACAAGGATGCTGCGGCGTCTTCGCTCGACGCCTTGAACAGCAGGCCGCCGGCCCTCAGGCCAAACAGCCGCGCGGTGACGCTGCCTGGATTGGCAAGGCTGGCGGCGACTGCATCGGCGAATGCCGCGTTCTGCGGCGAGACTGCAAGCGCTCCACCGCCAACCGAATGCTTCAGCACCGTTTCGCGCGCGATCACGGAAAATAGCTCGCCGGTCATCCAGGTGCCAAAACCGATGACGCGCCCGTCAACGATCTGCACCCATTTGGAATGGGTGCCAGGCATGCACACGAGATGTTTGCCCGGGCCGCGCAAGGCGGCAATACCGGCCAATTGTGTTTCCTCGCCGCGCATCACGTCAGGCGACTGCGGGTCGCGTTGTGCGATGCCGGGCACGATTCGCGTGTCGCGCAACTGGTCTGGAACCCGTATGGCGCCAGCCTGTACGTCAGCCAGCAGCGCCGGTGTGTCCACGTAAGGCGCCTCGATCCAGCCCTGCCGCGCGCCCGCCATACCGCAAACGATCGCGGACAGGCCAGCTGGAGCATGCATATCCGCCAGATGACGGTTGAGCACGTTTGCAAAGCCGGTCGAGGCTGCCGTCAGCATGCCCTCGTCGCTGCGCCGCTCTGCGAGCGGTCTGCCTGCCGCGTCGACCAGCCAGACGCGCATGCGCGTCGTGCCCCAGTCGACGGCGATAAAAGCAGGATCTGACATGCCTATAACACTCCGCCGTCTACAATCAGGGTTTGCGCGGTCATCATCGCCGAGGCCTCCGATGCAAGAAACAGGCAGGGACCGATCATGTCGCCTGCAATCATCTCGCGTTTGATGCATTGCCGGCTGACATGCGCCGAAAGCGATTCCTCAGTCACCCATAATTTGCGCTGGCGCTCGGTGATCACCCAGCCCGGCGCGATTGCGTTGACCCTGATGTTATGAGTGCCGAGATTGCGGGCAAGCCCCTTGGTCAGACCGACAATGCCGGCTTTGGCCGCTGTGTATGACGGCATGTCCGGGCTGTTGATCATGAAAGACGTCGAGGTGAAATTTACGATTGTCCCGCGCCCCAGCGCCTTCATGCCCGGCGCAACAGCCTGCACCGTAAAAAAGCAGGGCCGCAGATTGATCGCTTGATTGGCGTCCCAGAATTCTTCGGTCACATCTTCAATCTGGTGGCGTCTGTCGAGCGCCGCGTTATTGACCAGCACTGTCACCGGCCCGTGCGCTTCGGCAGCCTGCGCCGCAGCGTTGCGGATGGCCTGGATATTGGTCAGGTCGGCGTTGATATAAAGTGGTCTGCGGCCGGTCTCATGGGACAACGCTTCACTCAGCGCAACCGAGGGATCATGCGCAATGTCAATGAACGCGACTTTCGATCCTTGCCGCACAAAGGCTGACGTCAACGCGGCGCCGATGCCGGTTCCGCCGCCGGTGATCAGCACAGACGCGTCTCTTAGATCGCGAAATGTCGCGACGAATTCCATGGTCTGCTCCGCTTCAGCCTGTCCGGCCTGTATCTGGCATAATGTGCGCTTTACGCACGGGCAAGGCTGATGCTGGCTCAGCGTGCCGCGTTAACGGTGAATATGCGCAATTTGCTGGCGGCGGGCGCAGGCGTCTCTGTAAGCCAGGCGGGTATTGCGCCATCCTGTATCTGTGCCAGCAGACCGTTCGGAGCCAGTTTGAGGATCTTCTCCGTCTCGAGATCCGAAGGGCAGACCGCAATCAGTCCGACTTTATTTTGCGCCGCTATGGCTTGAGCAGCGGCGGGTTGCGCCTGCAGGAGCTCAAGAGCGGCGACATCGGCGTCAATATTGCGATGATATAGCCCGGCCATTGGATGGTGATGCGTAAACATCAGGATCGACGTGCCGATATTGAGCCCGGATGCCACCTTTGTCGCCGGCAGAGCCGCGAGCTGACCATAATCGGCCTGTGTCACACATCCTTCGACCACATTGGGGTTGCCGACAACAGTGTCTTCGTCCGTTGCTGGCGCAATCATAGATGTGACTGCGACTGCTGCGCCCACCCATAGAATATTGAAAGAGATCAGCCAGGCGCCAACCGAACGGATGTTGTTGGCGAGCGAAGGATGCTCGGCCAGGTTCCGGCGTTGCTGCGCCACCATGGCCGCCAGCGGGATGATAGCGATCGGGGTGGCGAAATTTGTGCCGCGCAGCTGGTAGAGCGCAACAATCGTTGCCGGGACCAGAAACGCGGCGACGATCATGTCGTCGAGTTGCGCGCCGTTGCGCCAGATTCGCCAGCCGAGCCAGCCGGTAGCGACAAGCGCAGCAGGATAGTACAGGAACACCGAGGCCGGAGCGACCTTGAGGACGGCGACGAAAGATTGGGCCTCGGCAATGCCCGACATAAAGTAGTCGCGCAATGCGGGAGGCATGTCCGCATAGGGTTTGGCCACACATTGCGGGAAAGCTGCAAATACGACTGCGCCAAGGACAACGCCCAGACCGGCCAGCGCAAAGGTCCGGCGCGCTGACGTGCTGCGCAATGACGGCAGGCTCGTAATGGCGGCTAACCCAAGGCCGGCGATACAGGCGCCGGCCAGCTGCGCGCCCGACAGCGCATCGCATGCGACAGAGCCCCATTGACTGATCGGCCGGGTGATCAGCATCGCCGTCAAGGTTGATCCCGCAAGACCAATCCCGAAATTGGCGGCTTGCCGTGCGGCCGCCTCGCCTTTGACGAGATACCAGAGCGAGATGGCGAGGCCGCCAACCGCCACATAGGCTACGGTTTCCATGCCGACGGCCAGCATCAACCCTGCGGCTGCGCCGCTGAGCAGCCCAAAGCCTGGCCTGTCGACCGAGTCGAGCATAAACGCCAGCATGGCCAGCGTCAGTGTGATCTGCACATTGTGATGGTCGATGCATCCCGGACCAAACACGCCGATCGTGTAAAGCGAGGTGGCCCCGATCGCGATCGCAGGAAACAGCGCGTCGGGACCAGCGTAGCGCATGGCGGCGCGGCCGATGAAATAGAGCGCCGCAATAAATGTCAGCGCCGGCCACAACACCATTGCGACAGTTTCCCCGGCGGCCTGACTTCCTAGCAATTTGCCTGCAACCAGCATGATCGCGGCAATTGGCGCGTCGACCAGTCGCGACCAGTGCATGACAAAGCCGCCATCGCCGCCCATGCGGTACTGGTGCATGTCAAACCAGGCCTGCCCACCGATCAGGTCTCGCACCTGCGCCAGTCGCATCTGGCTGTCATTGTCGAGACCGATCTCGACCATCGTGGGGAAACCCTGAAGGGCGGAAACGGCGTAGAAGAATAGCGCAGCCAGGAACGCGGCTAACAGCGGCGACTGGCCGAGACGCAGCATCAGCCGCGATGGGGTCTTGCCAAGCGAAAGATCGGTCACGCTTTGAATCCGTTTCCGTCGGGTTCTATCCCGGCAAGTTCCAAGATTCGGTAAAGTCCGATCAACGATCGGCGTTGCGGTCGGAAAACACCCAGCGGGTCGACAATACATAGCTGGCCGCGCTGCCGAGGACGGCGGTCGCCACCGACATGGCGCCGACCGGCAGGCCGAGCCAGCGCAGCGTTGCATGGGCTACAAGCCCGGAAAACACCGCGCTTGCCAACTGCGCCGTGAGATACCGGCCAAACGCCTGCCGGTGCGAGTGACGCGCCCCGAAGGTCCAGTTTCGCTGCAATGTGTAGGCAAATGCGAAGGCGATCAGATAGGCCAGCGCGCTGCCTGGAAAGGGCGGCATGCCCGCTGCAACAAAAATCCAGGACAGCGCCATCAACAGCAGCGCCGCCGATGATCCGACTATCACAAAGCGCAGCGTCTGGTTTTGCAACAGCTCGAACGCCATCACTGTCACCTTACGTGCGCGACCCGTCCAGGATGGTTGCGCCGCGGCGCTTCACCGGGATTTCCAGGATGCCCAGCATGAAGGCGGAGAAGAACATCTGTAGCGCGATCACGATCAGCGTCAGGCCGATCAGAACGACGCGGGGAATGTGCGGGTCGGCGAGTGGGCCGAAGCCGAGGCTCGCCCAAGCGTAGATGGCCGATCCGAAGAGCAGCAGGCCGCCGGCCAGGCAAATGCCCGCATTTAGCGCGAGCCGGTCGGTCGTAATATTTGCGATGATCCAGTCGGAGCGTTTGTTGGCGGGCAAGATGCCGGTGATATGCGCATAATAGCGCGACAAGACGCCAAAGGTGACCAACTGTGTGCCAGCGACAATCATGAAACAGGCAGCGACGAATGAATTCAGGTCGAGTGACAGCGCTTCTGTGAGTTGCACCGGCCCGAGCATCAGCGCGCCGCACAAAAGCACGCCAATCGTGAGCAGAATCGAGCCGGGAACCACAAAAAGCCAGCGCGGATTGTACATCAAGAGGAACTTGAGATGTCGCCAGCCGTCGCGCCAGGTTCTTAGATGCGGCGGGCGGCTACGGCCGTCCGGCTTCAGCGTCGTCGGCACTTCCGCGATAGAAAGCTTCTCCAGCGCACTGCGCACCACCATCTCGCTGGCGAACTCCATGCCTGTGGTCTTGAGATTCAGCTTGCGAATGCTCTCGGCGTTGAAACCGCGCAAACCGCAATGGAAATCGCCGGTCGGCACCTGAAAGAACAAACGGCCGATGAAGCTTAGAACCGGATTGCCCAGATAGCGGTGCAGGGGCGGCATGGCGCCTGGCGCAATGCCACCTTCAAAGCGGTTGCCCATTACGAGGTCGTGGCCTGCGCGCAGCTTCTCGACAAATGGCGAAAGCGCTGAAAAATCATAGCTGTCGTCGGCATCGCCCATAATGATGTAGCGTCCGTGCGCCGCCTCAATGCCGCCAAGCAGGGCTGCGCCATAACCCTTGTCGGCGACATGAACCACCCGTGCGCCAAGGCTTGATGCGATGGCCTGAGACCCGTCGGTGCTGCCATTGTCCGCAATCAGCACCTCCCCAACGATGCCTGAAGTCGTCAGGAATGTTTTCGCCTTATTGATGCAGACGGCCAGAGTCTCCTGCTCGTTCAGGCAGGGCATCAGTATTGTCAGCTCGACAGCCTTGGCGTCGATGGTCTTTTCCGGTCTGGTCAGTGCGTTCATGGGTTCCACACGGCGTTTCCTCTGGTTCCCTGTTAGCCGAGAATACTTGGCGGCCCGTTAACTTTTTGAGCTGCGCCAACTTTTCAGGCGGGGTCCGTGTTGGCAGCGCGAATGTGAAGCTGTAACACCGATGCGCCTCCCACATGGATTACGCCATGCCGCTTTCGATCGCCGTCCAGATGGATCATGTCTCGACCGTCAATATTGATGGCGATACAAGTTTCGCCCTGTCGCTCGAAGCCCAACGACGGGGACACAGGATATATCATTATACACCCGATCGCCTGTCACTGCGCGATGGCAAGGTCATTGCCCGTATCGAGGAAATGACAGTACGCGACGTCAAGGGCGATCATTTCACACTTGGCGAACCGGTTCGCACCGACCTCCAGGAGATGGACGTCATCCTTTTGCGGCAAGATCCGCCGTTCGATATGAACTACATCACGACGACCCACATTCTTGAGCGGATCCACCCCAGGACGCTGGTGGTCAACGACCCGAACTGGGTGCGCAACAGCCCGGAGAAGATTTTTGTAACCGAATTTCCCGATCTCATGCCCCAGACGCTGATTACCAGGGATGCGGCTGAAGTGGCCGCCTTCCGCAAGGAGTTCGGCGATATCATTATCAAGCCGATCTACGGCAATGGCGGGGCCGGCATATTCCACCTCAAGGAAGATGACCGCAATCTGACCTCATTGCTTGAGATGTTCGGCCAGATGTTCCGCGAGCCATTCATTGTGCAGCGCTATCTGAAGGATGTGCGCAAAGGCGACAAGCGCATCATTTTGATCGACGGCGAACCGGTTGGCGCGATTAACCGCGTGCCGGCCGAGCATGACAGCCGGTCGAACATGCATGTCGGCGGCCGGGCCGAAAAGACGGAGTTGACAGCCCGCGAACGCGAAATCTGCGGGCGCATCGGACCCAGTCTCAAGGAACGCGGTTTCATCCTCGTCGGCATCGACGTGATTGGCGACTGGATGACCGAGATCAACGTGACCTCGCCGACCGGCATCCGCGAGGTGAAACGCTTCGACGGGACCGACATCGCGGTGCTCTTTTGGGATGCGGTCGAAGCAAAACGCCGCTGATCGTCGCGATTTGTTCACTCGATCACAATCTGATGCAGCGCGTTTTCGCGGAATGGTTGCATTTGTTCCCTTATTGTTCTTGATGCCTGACCCGCTCTGTGCTTGACTGGCTTCAGTTGGAAGGGGCGCGCTCTATCATTTGCGGAGGCGCGCCACGGCGGGGGCATTCATGATTGCACGCGTGCGCACAGTCGCATTCCAAGGCATTGACGCCGTTCCGGTTGATGTGCAGGTGATGGTCGCGCCGGGCAAGGTTGGCATGCATATTGTCGGTCTGCCCGACAAGGCGATTGCTGAGAGCAACCAGCGCGTCCAGGCTGCGCTGCATGCCTCCGGCCTGGCCATGCCAGCCAAGAAGGTAACCGTCAATCTTGCCCCTGCTGATTTGCCAAAAGAGGGGAGTCACTATGATTTGCCAATCGCGCTTGGCCTGATGGCCGCGCTCGGCGCGATACCGAGCGACGCTCTTACGGATTTTGTCGTGTTGGGCGAGTTGGCGCTGGATGGCGCGATCTCGCCGGTAGATGGCGCGCTGCCTGCGGCAATTGGCGCAAATGTTCAGGGGAAGGGGTTGATTTGTCCGCATGGCTCCGGACCTGAGGCTGCGTGGGCCGGATCGGAGATAGATATTCTTGCGCCGCGCAGTCTGATCGCGGTTGCAAACCATTTTCGCGGCACGCAGGTCCTGCAGCGGCCAGCCCCCGGCGTGAAGCAACGGGGGGAGGGATTGCCCGACCTTGCAGACATCAAAGGGCAGGAAACAGCGCGACGCGCGCTCGAAGTCGCGGCGGCTGGCGGCCACAACCTTTTGATGGTCGGGCCGCCGGGCTCGGGCAAGTCGATGCTGGCGCAGCGACTGCCGTCTATCTTGCCGCCCCTTGAGCCGCGCGAGCTGCTCGAAGTATCCATGATTGCGTCCATTGTCGGAGCCTTGTCTGGAGGCTTGACCGACTGCCGCCCGTTCCGGGCTCCGCACCATTCCGCCTCGATGGCGGCAATGGTAGGCGGCGGCCTGAAGGTCAAACCGGGTGAGGCGTCGCTGGCCCATCACGGTGTTCTTTTCCTGGATGAATTTCCTGAATTCTCGCCAGCAGTACTGGATTCGCTCAGGCAGCCGATGGAAACGGCGGAATGCGTGATCGCCCGCGCCAACTACCGCGTTACCTATCCGGCGCGCTTCCAACTGGTCGCTGCCATGAATCCGTGCCGGTGCGGCATGGCGGGCGAGCCAGGCCACCGTTGCGCGCGCGGGCCACGCTGCCAGAGCGACTATATCGGCCGCATCTCCGGACCGTTGCTGGATCGTATCGATCTACGCGTCGATGTGCCGGCTGTGTCGGCGCGCGACTTGATCAGTCCGTCGAAGCCGGAATCCAGCGTCACGGTTGCAGAACGCGTGGCGGTTGCTCGCGCCGTTCAACGCGAGCGTTTCGCAAGACATGGATCCGGTTGGACCAATGCACAGTGTCCGGCATCGATAGTGGAAGAGATTGCGCGGCCCGATGCCGCCGGGCTCGCCTTGCTCGGAGACGCCAGTGAAAAGCTCGGCTTCTCTGCCCGCGCCTATCACCGCGTGCTGCGAGTCGCGCGCACACTGGCGGATCTTGACGGCGCCGGTTCGATCAGCCGCATCCATCTGGCCGAGGCCATATCCTACCGCCTGCCAGGTGAACGGTTGGCTCGAGCCGCGTAGGCCCGCATCCCGGCCTGTCCGGCCTGCGCGCGTCGCCGCTATTTGCTGCGCTGTTTTTAAATCGTCACTACGACCTAATTAGCTCTTCATTCCTGGCTGGTTTCGGGTGGCTGACCGAAAAGGCCGATGCAATGCTGCTTCAATCAACAAGGAGGAGCAGAAATGACGCCTTTTCTGAAAGCAATGCACCACCATGCGGCAAAGCGCGGCGACGGTTTCAGGACCGAATTCTTGATGCATCTTGGCCGACTGCCGATAAGCCAGTTTGACGGGACATTACGGCCTACGCCGTCTACATCAAAGCCGGACCGAACCTGTTGGCCAAACAACGCTTCGATGAAAAGCAACGAAGACTGAATGGCCTACTCGACCGCAGCCACTGTCGGGTTGGTCTGGCCGCCGCGGACTGACACCCAGCGGCCCGTGTCAGAACTCGATTGCCGCTTCAGGTAATTGTAACCGGTGACGTCCCATTCGAGGACGTCATCGGTGAGATTGTCGAGAACGAAATCGCCCTGGTCGGTGCGCAGCGTCAGCACGGCATGGCCTTCGCCGTCGGACTTGCGTACAACAGTGATCAAGAGATTTGACAGCGAGATGCCCTTGCGCGCCAGCATCCGCTGTTTGGCCAGCACATAATCTTCGCAGTCGCCCACCTGGTCGGCTGGATAGGCCCACACCTCTGTTTTGCCGTAAATGTCTGAATCGTTCATCGGGCGGATGGTCTTGTTCACGGCCTGATTGGCGCTGACCACGGTGCGCCACAGGGCGCCAGTCAAATGCAGCGGCCCACGGTCGGTATTGCGAACAGTGCATTCGCGTGGATTGACCTTGCAGAACTCGTAGTGACCGATCGGCTGTGATGTCAGGCTGCCAGTCGCCATAGAAGGTCCGGCAAAGGCCGGTGCACAACCCAGCGTCATGGCCATACCAGCAATCACCGTCCTTGCGCTCGGTAGCAATGCCATGCCCGCCTCTTCGCTATCCTTAACAAAACGTTAAGTCGTAGCGTGGGCGCGAGTCAATTCAACGTGGTTACCGAATTATGAATATGGTTACCAGCGGGCGCTGTCGCGGCTGAAATGCAACAGCATTGTGGCAAACGCGAAAAGCCCCCCTCGAAGGGAGGCTTTGAAATAGTTCGAAACGATAGAAAGAGGTTCTGGCTAGGCGCGCTTGTCGGTTGCCGGCTCACCTGGCTTCGTCTTGGCAGCGTGTGCGCCGTTTTCACGCGAGAGGTTGGAGTCGATGAAATCGCGAACCCGCGGCGCGATCTCGGCGCGGAAACGTGAGCCGTTGAAAACGCCATAATGACCGACAGCCGACTGCATATAGTGGGCGCGCTTGTCAGCGGGAATGTTGGTGCAAAGATCCTGCGCGGCCTCGGTCTGGCCGATGCCGGAAATATCGTCATTCTCGCCCTCAATCGTCAGCAGAGCAGTCTTGCGGATTGCCGATGGCTCTACCAGAACGCCACGATGAGTCATCTTGCCCTTGGGCAGCGAGTGCTCGACGAAGACAGTATCGACTGTCTGCAGATAGAACTCGGCGGTCAAGTCCATCACCGCCAGATATTCGTCGTAGAAGTCACGATGCTTTTCGGCGCTGTCGCCATCATGTTTCACAAGGTTCATGAAGAAGTCTTTGTGCGCGATGATGTGTCTGTCCAGGTTCATGCTCATGAACCCGGAAAGCTGCAGGAAGCCTGGATAGACATCGCGGCCGAAGCCCGGCGCCGGCCATGGCACCTGCATAATGACATTGTCACGGAACCACTCGGTGCCGCGTTCCTCAGCCAGCTTGTTGACAGCGGTCGGATTCCGCCGCGTATCGATCGGTCCGCCCATCAAGGTCATTGAAGCCGGCGCAAAATGATCGCCGCGCGCTTCCATGATTGAGACCGCTGCTAGGACCGGCACGGACGGCTGGCAGACGGCCATCACGTGCGTGTCGGGCCCGAGAAAATGCAGCATCTCGATGATATAGTCGATATAATCGTCAAGATCGAAACGGCCGGCGGAGGTCGGCACCATGCGCGCGTCAGTCCAGTCGGTAATATAGACATCGAGGTGCGGCAACATCGCCTCGACCGTTCCGCGTAGCAGGGTCGCATAGTGGCCCGACATCGGCGCAACGATCAGCAGCTTTGGGTCGGGTTTGCGCGCCGCTGACAGGTCTCGTTCAAAACGCAGCAGATTGCAGAAGGGTCTGGACCAGACCACCTTTTCGCTGACTGAGACCTTGCGGAAATTGACCGTCGTTTCCGACAGGTTGAATGGCGGCTTTCCGTAGCGGCGGGTAGTCCGTTCGAACAGTTCGGCCGTCGCGGCGACTGATCTGCCAAACGGCGTGTTCGAAAGCGGGTTGAGCGGATTATTGTAGAAAATCCTGGTCGCTTCCGCGAGTGCCCGCCAAGGCTGCAGCGCCGCGTGGTTCCACTCATAAAACTGGTAGAACATATCCCGCTCCATCAATGTGCGGCGGTCGAATCAAACGCTCCAAAAAGGATGCCCTCATTTTCCGCAATGGGGGAGAAGCCTAGCAAACATTTGCTGCAACGCAATACAATCAGGGCAAGTTCTTGCCTTCCACTTTGGTTCAAGTTGCTGGAATGACACGATGACGCCGGGTAAGCCGGCTTTGAATGCAGCGCAACACGACAAAGAAGGGTCAGTCGAACCCCTCAACAAGAACGATCTCGCCGTCAGCGACTTTCTGCCGGATGGAGGCTGCATGCTGGTACTGCGTCGAGTGGTAGCAGTCGTGCGCATGCTGCATGGAGGGAAACTCGATCACGACATTTCTTGCCCGCCCGGCCCCTTCGACGAGTTCAGTCGTTCCTCCGCGCGCAAGAAACCGCGCGCCATAAGCTTCAAAGGCCGGTTTGGCGGCTGCCACATAATCTTTGTAGGTTTCCGCGTCACGTACATCGACCCGGGCGATCCAGTAGGCTTTTGGCATGTATTTCTCCCGAAACGGGGCAGGCTCAGACCGCCTGCTCCATCTCCAGAAGGATAGACTGGGCCGCTGCGCGCCTGTCAACAGCGCCGACAATCGGGCGCGCGACAACCAGATGGCTTGAGCCGTTGCGGATTGCCTGGCCAGGCGTCACGACGCGCTTCTGGTCGCCATGGTCTGCGCCTGCGGGGCGGATGCCGGGAGTAACTACCGCCATATCACGCCCAACGATGCTGCGAACCGCGCGCGCTTCATCGGCTGAGCAGACTATGCCGCCGACGCCCGCCTGCACCGCCTGCTCGGCGCGCCGCAGCACCAAAGTATGCGGGTCGTATTCGTAACCCGCCGTGATCATGTCCTGTTCGTCCATCGACGTCAGCACAGTCACCGCGAGAATGCAAAGGTCCGAGCCCTTGGCGGCCTCAGCGGCGGCTTTCATTGTCTTGGGATAAGCATGCACCGTCAGCATGGTCATGCCCATCTTGACAATTGACTCCACGCCCTTGGCGACGGTGTTGTCAATATCGAGCAGTTTCATGTCGAGAAAGACGTTCATTCCGCCCTGGGCGAGCTCGCGGGCAAAACCAAGTCCGCCCGCAAAGACCAGCTGATAGCCGATCTTGTAGAAATTTGTGACGCCTTCCAGCTCGCGCACGGCGCGTTCGGCCTCTTTGACCGAAGGAAGATCGAGCCCGACAATCAGCCGGTCACGCATCGGATTATTCATGGTCTATCCTTCGAATGCTTCAATTGCGGTCCAGTCGTGAAGGAGCGTTCGATCGCCAAGGCTGAAGGCAAACAGGTTTCCGCCTCCGGGTGGCTGGTCCTGGCTGCGCGCAATTGGCCGCCCGGTCAGATGGCATTTCAGCAGCGTCCCGACAGCCCCATGCCCGACAAACAGCACGGGTGATTCGACGTCCTGTTCACGCAGCGCCTTGAAGATTGCGGCAACGATTCGATTCTGTGCGTCGACGGCGCGCTCCCAGCCTTGCCAGCTCTGGTCAGGGTTGCCGAAGAATGTGTCGGCGGCGGCCTCGAATTTCTCTGGCTCCAGGAAACCCGTGGCTGAGCGGTCGTTTTCGCCCATATCGGGCCGCAGTTCGCGCGTAATGCCGGATAATCCTGCGATCAGGTCGGCGGTTTCAATCGCCTTGCGCTCTTCACTTGATACGATGCGGCGCAGCGTCCGCAGCCAGGGCCTGTCCAGTGCCGCAACAATGCGGTTGCGACCGGTTGCGGACAACGACCAATCTGGAATGGGAACAGTAGCGTCGATAACGACCTGCGGGTGCGACAGGTAATAACCGATCATCGTTCCGTCCGGCTTGAAAGCGCCATTGCGTTTTCAATCAGCTTGGCGCAGGCGCGCTGCATGCCCTTGCGCAGGCGCTCTTCCCGAAAATCGCCATTCTCGTCAAAGGCCTCGCCGCCATTTGGCGCCGAGACCTGGGGCGCGATCACTTCCATCTGGATGTGAGACAGCACGGCGCGCAGATGATTTGCGCTGCGGATGCCGGCGAAATGCCCGTTGGATGACGAGCAGATCCCGACCACCTTGCCGGGATAGGGCCGCAAAGGTCGGCCGCCGTCCTTGCTGACGCGGCTGACCCAATCGATGGTATTCTTCAGCAATGGCGGGATCGAGCCATTATATTCCGGTGTGCAGATCATCAGCGCGTCATGGGCGGCAAACAGGCGCGCCAGCTTGTAGGCATTTTCCGGAATGCCTTTTTCTTCCTCCAGATCTTCGTTCATGATTGGCAGCGGATAGTCGGCCAACGAAATGCGGGTTACATCAGCCCCCTGGAGGGCCAACTCCTTTTGCGCCGCGTCGGCGACCTGTCCGCTATAGGCGCCACTGCGGGTCGAGCCTGCGAAAACGAGAATTTTGGCGATCACGCGCGGGCCTCCGGTTGCAGCGTATAAACCGATGACGGCCCTTGCGGTCAAGATGGCCGGCGGTAAAGCCACAGCCGCGCCGGCGGGATGTTTCGATAGACGACATCGTATCGGTTGACTGTGTAGTTGCCGCCGCCCGGCGGTACCGATGGCTTCAGCCCGTAGCTGAACTGGATCACCGGCCGCCCGGCCGGGATACGATCCAGCAGGTCTTCCATCAGGGCGATGCGGTCCGCCATCGGAAAATTGAGCAGAGGCAGCGCCGAGATCACGCAGTCGAATGTCGCATCCGCATGGGCGCCGAGCGACGTGGCGAGGTTGAACGCATCGCCGTTGACGAATTGCACGCCGGGAATGTCGCGTTTCAGGCGCTGATAGAATTCAGTGGAATATTCCAGCGAGATCAGCTGCCCCGGAGCGACGCCCCGGTCGAGAATGGCGCGGGTGATCACGCCGGTTCCCGGTCCGAGCTCCAGCACCGGCAAGCCGGATGCCGGATCGGCGACCGAGGCCATGCGCTTTGCCATCGTCCAGCTTGTTGGAATGATCGAGCCTGTGGTCTTGGGCTGCCCAAGCCAGCCGGCAAAAAAGCTCAGATCGTCGGCGATCCGTCCGCCGAGGCGTCTCTTGACTATCATTCAGCCCTTCACCATCCGCCCAAAGCGATCGACTCAACTTTTCCAAGGGCGGCGATACACCCAAAGCTGCGACGGGGGAATATTACGCAGGACAAAGTCGAAATGTTCGACCGTATAATTTCCCTTGCCGGCAGGCACAGGCGAAAGCGGGCCATAAGTGATCTGAACCACGGGCCGGCCAGCCGGAATACGGTCGAGCAGGCCCTCGACATAACGAATGCGCTGAGGCGTCGGGAAATTCAGCAGCGGGACAGCCGAGACAATGCTGTCAAACAGCGCCGGCGCATCAGCGCCGAGCGCTGTGTCGAGATCGAATGCGTCGCCATGGATGACCCTCACGCCCTCGAAGCTCGCCTTGAGATGGCCGACAAAATCGCTCGAATATTCGACAGTCCACAAGTCCTGCGGTTTGACGCCATGCGCAAGCAGCGCCCGCGTCACAACGCCGGTGCCCGGACCGAGCTCCAGCACAGGCAGGCCCGAATGTGGGTCGGTCACCGAGGCCATGCGCCGTGCGGTCACCGAACTGGTCGGGATGATCGAGCCGACAGCTTTCGAATTGTCGATCCAGCCTTTGAAGAACTTCAGCTCGTCGTCGAATTTTTCTGCGAACTTGCGCAGTCCAGAAGCGGCCATTGCGGTCTCCTTGGCGTCCCGGACACATAGCAGGCCTTTGCTGCAGTGCAAGGCGCCTGCCGCTGCGTAAACGGATATTGTCGGTTTTGGGGCGCCGGGCGCGCCGCAACGTGCGGACCTGTAAATGAACCAGGCGGCAGGCTATCGTCGTGTCTTGGTGAAACTACTCGCTGAATGACTCGAAGAAATCCTTCATGCGGGAGAAGAACCCCGCCGACTGCGGCGAGTTTTCTTTCGAGGACAATTTGTCGAATTCCTCGAGCAACTCGCGCTGGCGTTTGGTCAGGCTTTGCGGCGTCTCGACGGCGGTCTGGATATAGAGGTCGCCGACCTGCGGCTGGCGCAAGACTGGCATGCCCTTGCCCTTCAGGCGGAACTGGCGGCCGTTCTGCGTGCCTTCCGGCACCTTGACCCGCGTCTGCGTGCCATCGAGCGTGGCGACCTCAAACTGGCCGCCCAATGCCGCCGTGGTCATTGAAATAGGCGCCTTGCAATAGAGATCTGCCCCGTCGCGCTGGAAGAATTCATGCGGCTTGACGGAGAGAAAAATATAGAGGTCGCCCGACGGGCCACCGAGCGCGCCGGCTTCACCCTCATTGGCCAGGCGGATGCGCGTGCCGTCGTCGATGCCGGCAGGGATATTTACGGAAAGGGAGCGCTCCTGATTTATGCGGCCATTGCCAGAGCATTTCGGGCAAGGGTCTTTGACCATCTTGCCGCGCCCCTGGCAGGTCGGACAAGTGCGCTCGATTGAGAAGAAGCCCTGCGCCTGACGCACCTTTCCGTGGCCACCGCACATGGTGCAGGTCACGGGCTGGGTGCCGGGCTTGGCGCCTGATCCCGAGCAGTCGGTGCACTGAATGGATGATGGCACCCGTATCTCGGCGGTCTTGCCGGCGAAAGCCTCTTCGAGAGTGATTTCCATATTATAGCGCAGGTCGGCGCCGCGTTCGCGCCCGCCGGACGAGCGGCGGCGGCCGCCGCCCATCATTTCGCCAAAGAGATCCTCAAAAATGTCCGAGAAGCCGCCGCCTCCGGCAAATCCGCCAGCACCGCCGCCGCCGCCATTCTGGAACGCCGCGTGGCCGAAACGGTCATACGCCGCGCGCTTTTGCGGGTCTTTCAGGCATTCATAGGCCTCGCCGACTTCCTTGAACTTGTGTTCCGCAGCCGCGTCGCCAGGGTTTCGATCCGGATGAAACTGCATGGCCAGCTTGCGGTAGGCGCTTTTCAGCTCCTTGTCGTCGGCTCCCTTGGAAACCCCTAGCGTTTCGTAAAAATCAGCCTTCATGATCGGTCTTCAATTCCCGCAACAAGCATTTCCAGCAGGTCGCCTAGTTCCGAATTTCTGCCGCATTTAGGAATAGTTTGGTCATGTTACCAGTCCAAAGTGGCTCTGCGCACAATTTTGCTATCGAGTCCTGGCCAACGAGAGGCGTATTGTTCACCATTCGACACCTTCTGCTGGTGATTGGCTGGCTATGCGCGCCGCTTTGCTTGTCGACCTTTTCGCGCGCAGACGGGCAGACGCCTGAGGCGCGGGCATTTGAGGTGGCGCAGTGGGCGACTATCTCAGCCGCAGGCAAGGCGATGGAACAACTCGGCCAGCGTTCTGCCTCCGGTTCGGGCGACCTGTCAACGATTGTCCGTCAAAGGCAGGATTTGTTGGCCGATATTGCGGACAAACAACGCGCGGCAGACGCCGCAGATGGTGATATGGCGTCAAACGCATCCTTGCTGGTGGCGCTGCGCGGCGAGATCGATTCCCTCCGTACCGAGATCGCAGAACTGGACAGGCGGTTAGCCGCAGAATTTCCCAACTACTATGAATTGGTGAACCCGAAGCCGCTCAGTATCTTGGATGTCCAGGCTCAGCTTGAAGATGACGAAGCGCTTTTGGTCTTTCTGGTCGCCGCCGCCAACACGTATGTTTGGGCAATCTCAAAGACTGCCAGCAAATGGCATGAAGACATCTTTGGCAGGGCGATGCTTGGCGATGATATCGCGATCCTGCGGGCTCAACTCGATCCAAACTCAGCTTCAAACAGGGGCGCGGAATCGCTGGATCCGGAGGACGGGAGCGCCACAGTTCCGGCCTTCGATCGTATGCGCGCATGGGCGCTCTATGGCGAATTGATCCGCCCGGTTGAATCGGTTCTGCTGGGCAAGCAGCATGTCTTTGTTGTGGCTGACGGGCCGCTCGCAGCGCTGCCGCTTTCAGTTTTGGTCAGCGAGGAGCCGCTCGGGCAAGACACGGATCCCTCCGCGCTCAGGGATACTGACTGGCTCGCCAAGCGCTACGCCTTCACCACCCTGCCGACCGTTAGCAGCCTGTCGATCATCAAAAAGGCCGAGCGCACCCGGCTACACTCCGCAAAACGGTTCAAGGGTTATGGAGCTCCGGTCCTTGGCGGTAAACGGTCGCCAGGCGGAAACTCTGCGGAACGCGGCTTTTTCCGGGGATCTCTTGCAAATGTTGAGGCTGTTCGCGACCTTGCGCCGCTGCCTCAGACCGAACCCGAACTGCGGCGGCTTGCTGCAAGCCTGGGTGCGGGCGAGCAGGACGTTTTTGCCGGACCGCGAGCCACCGAGATGGCGGTTAAACAGACCGACTTTTCCAACACCGCAGTTCTCGCCTTCGCGACGCACGGGCTATTGTCAGGCGATCTTCAAGGGTTGGCTGAGCCGGCGCTTGTCCTTACGCCGCCAGATATTGCTTCATCATTGGATGACGGCCTTCTGACCGCGTCCGAGATATCGGAACTTGATCTATCGGCCGAATGGGTAATCCTCTCGGCTTGCAACACTGCCGGCGGCGACGGCCGCCCGGATGCTGAGGGTCTTTCAGGTCTGGCGCGCGCCTTCATTTACGCCGGCGCGCGCGCCATCCTCGTTTCCCACTGGCCGGTGCGCGATGACGCGGCCGCGCGCTTGACCACCGGCGCAATCGGCTTGTTGAACTCGGACAATCATTTGCGGCGCTCGGAAGCGCTGACGATTGCAATGCTTGACCTCATGCGCGACGAGCGGGATCCCAGTCTTGCCCATCCGTCGGCTTGGGCCCCGTTTGTCGTTGTCGGGGGAGGCGGATATTGATGAGGTTGGTTCAGTTCGCCATCGCGGCGGCATTTGTGGGGACACCGGCGGTCGCACATCACATCGACCCGACGGATGTCGTCACGCATGCCTTCCAGACCTTCAAGGAAACCGGGGACAACAAGGCGGTCCGGGCGCTGTTTTCAAAAGCGCTGCGCGAGGGCGCGCACGATGGCGTGCTCGACCCTTCATTCGCGCTCATTTTCGCAATGTATGCCGATATCTCGCGCTTTGAGGGTGATCCGTCCTTTGCCATGGAGATCAGCCAAAGAGGCCTCGACCTCTTGATGACGGATGAGAATCACGACCCGAACGTGCGCAATGCGCTGCTTGTGTCCCAGGCTTATGCCTTGGCCGAGCTGGGCCGGTATGAGGCTGCTATTGAACAGGCGCGGATTCAGGTCGTGTGGATGGCTAGTGAATTCGGCCAAAGTCAGGCGGACGGGTTCCAGGCGGAGATAGCCGGCTGGGAGCAGAAGGCAAAGGCCTCCGATGCGGACTATCAGTTGCCGTCGGTCGCTGCGTTGTCGACCAAACTGCTTGATCAGGCGCGCGATGCCCTGGATGCGGATGACACTGCCAAAGCTATGACGCTGGCTGCAAGGGCTTTGGTTCCTGCCGGAACAGGTTTGAGCGAACAGGCCGTCAAGCTGCTCAACGTCAGGGCGCACACGATTTCAGGTTCCGCTTACGCAAAAGAGGGTAGGGATGTGAACGCAATGGCGGCTTACCAGCGGGCAGTGGAACTGGTCCTCCGGGAGCCATGGAGCAGCGGCAGCCCAAAATTCGATGAGGAATTTCTCTCGCAAGCCGCCGGGCCCGATATGGTTTGGGAGCTCTTTTCAGGTATTGCCGCCAGCGCTCCGGATCAGGCGATTGCAGCTTCGGCCCTGAAGGTCGCTTCCGGTTTTGCAGACACGCCATCGCGCCGGACCGCCGTTCTCTTTCAACAAGCCGGAACCGCGTTTCAGGCCAAGGACTATTCCGGGGCGGAGCGCGACTTTCTGGCAGGCATGACAAACGCTCGTGACGCTGGCGATCAGCAGACCGCGTCGCTGGCCGAATTCTACCTTGCAATAGCCCATTTGTTTCTGGCCCGGTCCGCAGATTCGGCAAAGGCCGATTCCCCGCAGGTCCGTGCGCTCGCAGACGCTGCCGACAAGGCGGTGCAAGCCTATGGCGATGACGCTTTCATGGCCGATTATATTCTGAGCACCGCGGCCCGGCTCAGCTACTATTTTCGTTTGGACTACAAGGATATTGGCCCGCTTGCAGACAAGGCGCTTGCAGCCTTCTTGAAGCGGCAAGCCCTGCTGTCGGGATATGAGGCCGGGCAGCTATCGTCACGCGCCGAACGCCGGTCATTCCTGGAAATCTATATCGGCGCTCAATACGCAGCCGAAGCGACCCGGGCAAAGCGTTGACAAGCGAGCGGCCGCTCTCGGGCATGCGGGATAAAAAAGCGACGGCTCCATTGGCGCCGCCGCTTTTACCCTGAGCCAGACTGGTGAGGTCAGGCGCTCTTTTTCTTGCCGTCGTCGTCCAGTTCTTCAAAGTCAGCGTCGACAACGTCTTCGTCGGCCTTGGCCGCGTCTGCCTGGGCGTCTGCCTGCGCGGCTTCGGCCTGGCTGGCCTCATACATCGCCTGGCCAAGTTTCATCGACGCCTCGGCAAGCGCCGTAGTCTTGGCGGTGATGTCGTCGACATCGTCGCCTTCCATTGCGGTCTTCAGCGCGGCAATCGCATCCGCAATCGCGTTGCGGTCAGCCTCGGAGACCTTCTCGCCATATTCCTTCAGCGACTTCTCGCTGGAATGCGCAAGCGCCTCACCCTGGTTGCGGGCTTCAACCAGCGCACGCCGCTTCTTGTCGTTCTCGGCGTTGGCCTCGGCGTCCTTGACCATCTTCTCGATGTCGGCATCCGACAGACCGCCCGACGCCTGGATGCGGATCTGGTGCTCCTTGCCGGTGCCCTTGTCCTTGGCCGACACATTGACGATGCCGTTGGCGTCGATGTCGAACGTCACCTCGATCTGAGGCACGCCACGCGGCGCCGGCGGAATGCCGACCAAATCAAACTGGCCAAGCAGCTTATTGTCCGCCGCCATTTCGCGCTCGCCCTGGAAGACCCGGATCGTCACTGCCGACTGACTGTCCTCAGCAGTCGAGAAGGTCTGGCTCTTCTTGGTCGGGATCGTCGTGTTGCGTTCGATCAGCCGGGTGAACACGCCACCGAGCGTTTCGATGCCCAGCGACAGCGGGGTCACGTCGAGCAACAGAACGTCCTTGACGTCGCCCTGCAGCACGCCGGCCTGGATCGCTGCGCCAAGCGCCACGACTTCGTCCGGGTTGACGCCCTTATGTGGTTCCTTGCCGAAGAACTGCTTCACGACTTCCTGAACCTTGGGCATGCGGGTCATACCGCCGACCAGGATCACTTCATCGATTTCGCCAGCCTTCAGTCCGGCATCCTTCAGCGCGGCCTTGCACGGCTCAATCGTACGCTGGATCAGATCATCGACCAAAGATTCGAACTTGGCGCGCGTCAGCTTCATCGTCAGGTGCTTTGGACCGGTCTGGTCCGCAGTGATGAAGGGCAGATTGATTTCAGTCTGCGCTGAAGACGATAGTTCGATCTTGGCCTTTTCAGCAGCCTCTTTCAGGCGCTGCAGAGCCAGCTTGTCGTTCTTCAGGTCGATGCCCTGCTCTTTCTTGAACTCGGCCGCCAGGTACTCGACCAGACGCATATCGAAGTCTTCACCGCCCAGGAAGGTATCGCCGTTGGTCGACTTCACTTCAAACACGCCATCGCCGATTTCGAGGACCGAAACGTCGAACGTGCCGCCGCCAAGATCATATACGGCGACTGTCTTTCCGTCCTTCTTTTCAAGACCGTAGGCAAGCGCAGCAGCTGTTGGCTCATTGATAATGCGCAGCACTTCAAGGCCGGCGATCTTGCCTGCATCCTTGGTGGCCTGGCGCTGGGCGTCGTTAAAATAGGCTGGTACGGTAATGACAGCCTGCGTGACGGTCTCGCCGAGATAGCTCTCTGCTGTTTCCTTCATCTTCTGCAAGATCATCGCCGAAATCTGGCTGGGCGAATATTTCTTGCCCGTCGCCTCGACCCAGGCGTCGCCATTGTCGCCCTTGACGATTTTATAGGGGACCAGCTTCTTGTCCTTCTCGGTCACCGGGTCGTCATAGCGACGTCCAATCAGGCGCTTGACCGCGAAGATAGTATTTTCGGGATTGGTGACGGCCTGGCGCTTGGCCGGCTGCCCGACAAGTCGTTCGCCGTCGCCGGTAAACGCAACAATCGAAGGCGTGGTGCGCGCGCCCTCGGAATTTTCAATGACCTTCGCGTCTTTGCCGTCCATGACGGCGACGCAGGAATTGGTCGTCCCCAAATCAATGCCGATAACTTTTGCCATTTCTGTCTCTCCGTTAAGCAGGCTTTCCGGACCCTCAAAGGCGTTCCGAGAGAAAGCCCCTTCTCCAGTGGATTTCACAACGAGCCGCCACAAAGCATCCCCGTCGCGATTGGTTGGTATATAGGAATGGCTATTTTGGCGCGCAAGCGCCTTGACCACTACGCATCATGCAAAAAACCTGGCCCGAACCGGGTTCTTTATGACTTTCCGATGCAGTTCAGGTCAGCTGACCTGAACCTTGGCGCGGGCCTGGTCTTCGGCCATCTTCTGCTGGAACATCTGGGCGAAATCGATCGGGTCCAGCATCAGCGGGGGGAAGCCGCCATTGCGGGTGGATTCGGCAATGATCTGGCGCGCAAACGGGAAGAGCAGCCGCGGGCACTCAATGAACAGGATCGGCAGCATATGCTCCTGCGGGAAATGCTGGATCGAAAAGACGCCGCCATAGACCAGCTCGACGTTAAACAGGACGTCTTTTTCGAACGAAGCCTTGGCTGTCAGACTAAGCACGACGTCAAATTCCGTGTCGGAAATCGGGTTGGCGTTGACATTGACGCCGATATTGATGCCCGGCGACTTTTCGCGGGCGCGCAGTGAGTTGGGAGCGCCGGGGCTTTCGAAAGAAAGGTCCTTAACATATTGAGCCAATACGCTCAGCGTCGGTCCTGCGCCGTTGCCGTTTGCCGCCGCTTCGTCTTTTTTCGCTTCCTTGGCCATAGATCGTCCGTTTCCTGTCGGTTTCGGCCTTTTGGCCGCTGAAAAGTCCCAATGAGGTCGCGGGCAGCTAGCATGACCGCCCGGCCAAGACAAGTTTCGCGGCAATCTGCCCGAGTCTCAGGATTCCGAATCTCAGGAATCGTGGTCGATCTGCCGCCAGGGCGAACCCGAACCGCTATCGCGCGAGGAGCCGTCCCGTTTTTGCGGGCCGGTGCGTGAATAGTCATCTGGGTCGAGATCGATCGTGGGTCCGCTCCGGCCTCCGCTCGGCCCGAAACCGCTGGAGCCAAAACCGCCGGGAAAAGAAATTATCGAGATGCGGTTCTTCAATCTGCGCCAGACAAAAGTCCGCACTGGCGGCAAAAACAGCAGTAAACCGACAATATCGGTCAAGAACCCTGGTAACAGCAGCAGCATGCCGGCGAACAGGATCATGACGCCGCTGACAATCTCGCGGCCAGGGTCGCGTCCGGCGTCCATGTCGGCCTGAACGCGGCGCAACGCGCCAAAACCCTGCACGCGCAACAGAAGCGCACCGCCAATAGCGGTAAGCAGTATAAGGCCGATAGTCGCCAACACGCCGATCTCCCGACCGACAACCACAAAAGCTGCGATTTCGGCGAGCGGCCAGGCGAGCAACAGGAGAGGGAGGAGCGGCAAGCGTTTTCCTTTGAAAGGGCCATCGTTTGGCCTGTTGTTTACATATAGTCGTGAAACGCTTTGATTTGAATGATTGCGCCATGCAATCTATATGCAGATGTATGGCGGCGTGCTTTGAAGCGATTTGCCTCAACCCGATTGGACAGCAATGGAATTCTTCGACTTCGGAACGATCTTTTTCATGATCGCAGCGGTCGTGATCTTCATGCAGTTGCGCAATGTGCTCGGCAAGCGCACTGGTAGTGAACGTCCGCCATTCGACCCCTATACGGCGGGGCGCATGGCCGAGAAAGACAAGGGGCAGACGCAGGACAATGTCGTGGCGCTGCCGCGCAAGCGGCCAGGTGGCGAGCCCGCAGAGGCCAATTACGCGGCCATCGACGCTTTCGCCAAACCGGGTTCGGACCTTAACAAGGGTCTGCGCGCCATCAAGGATGCTGATCCATCCTTCGATCCAAAGGGCTTTGTAGAAGGCGCAAAGATGGCCTACGAGATGATCGTGATGGCTTATGCGGACGGCGACCGCAAGACGCTCAAGAACCTTTTGTCGCGTGACGTCTATGACGGCTTTGTCCAGGCGATCGGCGACCGTGAAAGCCGCGCTGAAAAGATCCAGTCCTCCTTTGTCGGCATTGACAAGGCGGATGTGGTCGCAGCCGAGATGAAGGGCGGAGAGGCGCACGTCACGCTGCGCGTTGTCAGCGAGTTGATTTCAGCGACGCGCGACAAGGCTGGTGAAGTTATCGACGGGGACCCCGAAACCGTAGCCGAAGTCAAGGATGTCTGGACCTTTGCCCGTGACACCCGCAGCAAGGATCCGAACTGGAAGCTGGTCGCCACTGAAGAAGAAGAAGACTAGGAGCCCCTTGGCGGGAGCAATCGCATGGGGCTCTCTCCACTTTTCAGGCCAGTCGGATTTGATTCGCTGCCCGGCTGGTCAGATGACAATCCGTCACAAGCCTTTGCGGCGTTTCGACGCTCAGCCTTTCAGGTGCTGACCAAACCTTACAAGACCGGTTCGCTTGGAGTCGCGTTCGACGCTTTTGCGTCAGCCTATGCTGCGGCGCGCGCTGTCCAGGCGCTTGATTCAGATCGAGCCCGCGCCTTTTTCGAAGAGCATTTTGCGCCAGCGCTTGTTCATGCTGATCAGGGCCTTGTCACAGGCTTTTACGAGCCTGAGGTTGATGCGTCTGCTGTCCGCACCGATCATTTTACGACGCCGCTTCTGGCGCGCCCGGCGGATCTGACCGATGTTGATGACCTCAATCGTCCAGCCGATATGGACCCTTACCTGGCCTTCGCGCGGCAGGCACTGGAAGGTCTTGTCGAATATCACGACCGCCCGGCGATCGAGCAAGGCGCTCTGGCCGAGCAAGGGCTCGAAATCGCCTGGCTGGCTGATCCTGTCGACGCATTCTTTATTCACATTCAAGGGGCCGCGCGGCTGCGCATGAGCGACGGATCTTTGCGGCGGGTCACCTATGCGGCGAAGTCGGGTCAGCGTTTTACGGCGATAGGCAGGATCCTGGCCGATCTCGGCGAAATTCCCCTGGAACGAGTGACGATGCAGTCGATCCGCGCCTGGCTTGCAGAAAATCCAGCCCGGGTGAACGAGATCCTGTGGCAAAATCGGTCCTTCATCTTTTTCCGGGATGCAGCAGTCGACGATCCAGCGCTTGGGCCCGTCGCAGCCGCCAAGACGCCGCTGACTCCAGGCCGCTCGATAGCGGTTGACCGTCTGCTGCACACATTTGGAACGCCCTTTTTTATTGATGCGCCAAAGCTGACCGCTTTCGATGACATCCCCTTTCGCCGCTTGATGATCGCCCAGGACACAGGCTCCGCAATTGTCGGCCCGGCGCGCGGCGATCTGTTCGCTGGTTCGGGCGATGCGGCCGGCGACATCGCAGGGGTGGTCAAGGCGGCGGCGGACTTTTACGCGCTATTGCCGCGCGGCCTGATGTGAGGTTTTCCCGTTGACGCGCACGCCAAAGCCGCTCACCGAGGATGACCGGATTCTATGGGACATTGTCGCCCGCACGGCCAGGCCGCTGCGTCCTCGCAAGGCGGCGCTGTCGCCTCAGGAGCAAACTGCGCCAGTAGTTCCGGCTGCACCCGAAAAAGCGCAAGTTCCCCGCAAGTCTTCCCGGCCCGCCATGCCGTCCTACACACCGCCAGTGTCGATTCCACGCGCTCCCACCCATCTCGACCGTCCCACGCTTGACCGTCTGGCTGCGGGCCGCCTGCATATTGACGCGCGCGTCGACCTGCATGGCATGACCCAGGATGAGGCGCACGCTCTGCTTTACGCGTTTCTATCCCGCGCGCGCATCAACGGCGCGCGCTACGTGCTGGTCATCACTGGCAAGGGATCGGCTTCGGGCGGCGACGGGGTGCTGAAACGCAGTCTACCTGGCTGGTTGGCGACGCCGCTGTTTCGCGCGCTGGTGTCCAGCCATCATCCTGCCGCGCGCGGACATGGCGGGGCGGGCGCACTCTATGTCCGTATCAGACGGGCGCAGCCTACATGACCCCGTTTGGCGAAAAGCTGCGCCAGTTGCGTCGCGCCAAGGGCGTCAGCCAAAAGGAGATGGCTGCTGCGCTTGGCGTTTCGGCCGCCTATCTCTCAGCATTGGAGCATGGCCATCGCGGCGCGCCAAGCTGGCCGATGGTGCAGAAGGTAATTGGCTATTTTAACGTGATCTGGGATGACGCCAGCGAACTCGAACAACTGGCATGGTCGTCACATCCGAGGGTTGTCCTTGACACAAGCGGCTTGTCGGCCGGTGCGACGGCTCTGGCAAATCGCTTGGCCGAAGATATCAGAATGCTGGACGGTGAGGGCGTTGATCAAGTTGCCCGTGCGCTGGAAAACGCGCGGAAGCGGAGAAGCTGACGCCGAATTGCACAGTCTGGTTAGAAAAGCGCCTGCAACTCGGCCAGTTTTTCGTTCACCAGCCAGCCGTAGTAATTCTCTTGCGGGAGTTGCTCCGCCTGGCCGGCGGCGCGGCGTTTCTTATTTTCGGCCTCCAGCGCATGAGCGCGGGCCTCCGGGTTGCCGAGATTGTACAGGGTCGCCGTGACGCCCGGATTCTGGCTGATGTCAAAACCGGCAATCTGGCGATAGGAGTCGATCGACTTTTTCAGTGTGGCGGCCACATAGGGCAGCGTCTTGTCCGGATCCATGATCGTCTCATAGACCGCATTGGGGTCCGAAACATCGAGATGTGGCATGCCGGAAACCTGCGTGACAAGGTCGCTCATCTGCAGCGCCGTCAACGGGTTCAACTGGCCCAGCCCAAATGTCTGCCCGGCATAAAGCGGCTGAAAGAAAACGGCGCTGAACCGGTTTTTCGGGTAGCTGCGCCCATCAACGCTCTTGCCGCGAAACTCGCGATTCCAGACATCTTCGCGGCAAACCCAGATGTCGTAGCTGCCCTTCTCGCCGGCGCAGGCCTGGAATTGCGGTCTCCGGATAAAATCCGAGACGTCCTCGCCTTTGTAGGCGAAGGCCAGCGAATTCGAGAGATAAGACGCCGCCTTGACGTAATAGGACTGCAACTGGTCATAGGCATCGACATTGTAGGTGTGTTCGCCAACGATCGCGCCTACGATATGCATCGGATTGAGACCGTAGGCGGTCGCAGTCTGCTTGATCTTAGCGCGCAACTTGGCGTCATTGGCCAGTAGGTTGTAGACCTTGGAATATTTGCCCTCGAAGGTTGTCTTGCCCGCTTTGGTGCGCTTCATGGAAGCGCCGGGCACCTGCGGCTGGTCAGCGTTGCGGTTGCCCGCTGGCACGATAATCTGAGCCGCTGCAGGGCTGCAAGCCAATGCTGCGGCCACTGCAAAACCTGACAGAAGAACAATCGTCTTGCGCATTTCCCCACCATGAATTGCCCGGACGTGCAAGCGCCCGGGCTCCATAGCCCCTTAAAGGATAAAACGCGACAAATCTGTGTTCTTGGCCATCTCGCCGACATGTTTGGAAACGTATGCGGCGTCGATCTTCACGCTTTTTTCGGCCGCATCGGGCGCACTAAACGAGATATCGTCGAGCACGCGTTCCATCACGGTCTGCAGCCGCCGCGCGCCGATATTTTCCACCGAAGCGTTGAGATCGACGGCGATGCCTGCAAGCGAATCGATGGCGTTGTCGGTGAATTCGAGGTCGACGCCCTCGGTTTTCATCAAAGCGATATATTGCTTGATCAGGCTGGCCTCGGTCTCGGTCAGGATACGGACAAAGTCCTCTTTCTCAAGCGCGCGCAGCTCGACGCGGATCGGCAATCGACCCTGCAATTCCGGCAAAAGGTCCGATGGTTTCGCAACGTGAAACGCGCCTGAAGCGATGAACAGGATGTGGTCTGTCTTCACCGGCCCGTATTTGGTCGCAACAGTTGTGCCTTCGACCAGTGGCAGCAGGTCGCGCTGCACGCCTTCGCGGGACGGGCCGCCCGACACGCCATCCTGGCGCGCGGCAACCTTGTCGATCTCGTCGATGAAAACGATGCCGTCATTTTCAGCTGACTCCATAGCGCGCCGCACTACCTCGTCCTGGTCGAGCAGCTTGTCGGACTCGTCATTGATCAGGAATTCGTAAGATTCCTTCACGGTTGTCTTGCGTGTCTTGGTGCGTTTGCCGCCCATCGCCTTCTGCATCATGTCCGACAGGTTGATCATGCCGACGCCGCCCGGCATACCGGGGATTTCGAAGCCGGGCATGCCGCCATTCCCGGTGTCGGCCACCTCGATTTCGATTTCCTTGTCGTCCATTTCGCCGTCGCGCAGCTTCTTGCGGAACGAATCCCTGGTCGCCGGGCTGGCTGTCTTGCCAACCAGCGCTTCAAGTACGCGTTCTTCGGCGTTGACATGCGCGCGCGCTTTCACATCTTCGCGCATCTTTTCACGCTGCAGGCCGATCGATACTTCGATCAGGTCGCGGATGATTTGCTCGACATCGCGGCCGACATAGCCGACTTCGGTAAATTTGGTCGCCTCAACCTTGATGAAAGGCGCTCCGGCGAGCTTGGCCAGCCGGCGTGAAATCTCGGTCTTGCCGACGCCTGTCGGGCCGATCATCAGGATGTTCTTCGGCATTACTTCTTCGCGCATGGAGCCGGTCAGCTGCTGGCGGCGCCAACGGTTCCTGAGCGCAATCGCAACTGCGCGCTTGGCGTCTTTCTGGCCGATGATGAAACGGTCGAGTTCTGAAACGATCTCGCGGGGGGAAAATGTGGTCATATGGTCTCACACTTTGATGGGAGGTAACTTGTTGAGGACCGATGTGGGGAGCAGCGGGCGAATGATCAAGCGCCTGATGCGTTGCCAGCCTGCGCCGAAGATGATGACAAGCGTTCCGATTGCCACCAGTACAAGCGCGAAAGGTGGAATGCCGGTCGAGTTTGAAGCTGAATTGATCAGGTAGTAAATGCCAAGCGAGCCAAAATAGGCAAGCGTTGGCGCCAGCAGTGAGCGGCGGTCAATCGCCAGCGCCACCAGAACGAAGCCGACAATCAAGATGGTCAGCATCACAGTTGCATTCGCGTCAGGTTCGATGTGGCCGAAAGCGACATCCTGTCCGGTTGCCAGAATAAACAGTGGATGCACCAGCATTGGCGCCGACACGACATGTAGCCAGAAGGCGCAGTCAGACCAGATGGTGCGCCGTTCGCGGTCCCAAATGTCGAAAGCCACCCCGGTGGCGAAGACGATGAGACCGCAGATCAGGGGCATATAGAGCGCTGCTCGCAGCAATTGCGGCATGTCCTCAAGCCGTGGTGGCACCACCGCCCCCGCTGTCACGCCATCATACAGAAAAACAGCCGTCTGCAAGAAAGCCAGCAACGTTAGTGCGATGGCGATGAAGCCGGCCATTATGGGAACCTTGAACCGCCAGAAATAGAGTGCGGCGGCCGCGATAATCCCGCCCAGAAACAGATAGCCGGCGCGCGAGGCGGTCTGACGCAACGCCAGAATTTCCCAAAGCGTCTCTGGGATTTTCAAATCGAAACGGGTTACTGCTTCCTGGGCCAGAAAAACGGCGATCGAGGCGACAAAGATAAGCCCCAGCACGGTCGAAGACAGTTTCATCCTGTGCTGTCGCGTCACCACTTCCGCCACCAGCCAGGCAAAAGCGGCGAGCAGACCGGCGATCCAAAGCGTCCGGCCCGGCAGCAGCGTCGTCAACACGAAATAGGAGCCGGAGGCGAGCAGAATAGTGCCGACAGTGACGAAAAGGTCGTTCCCGCCGCCGACAAGACGCAGATTCTCTTCATCGATCCCGGCGTCGCTATCAGGATCGGCCCGCTCGATCGCATACAGACCGTCGCGCTGCGCAGCTGATATGAGGCCCGATTTGACCGCCTAGTCGAGTGTTTCGTCGCTGATCACGTCTAGCTCCGGCTACTGTGCGTGTAGTGCCCTATCTTGGAATGCACCGATCGTCATCAGTAGATTGACCGCCGATGCGGTCGGCCTATTCTGCAGTCGCATTGCAGCGCGCGGAGACGAATATTGAAAGACCCCTATGACGTTCTTGGCGTAGCCCGCACCGCGTCCGCAGACGAGCTTCAGAAAGCCTACCGCAAGCTGGCGAAAAAATATCACCCGGATCTGAATCCCGGCGACAAGGCCGCCGAGGAAAAATTCAAGGAAATCGCCGGCGCCAATGATCTCCTGGCCGACCCGGACAAGCGAAAACGTTTTGACGCCGGCGAGATTGACGCTTCGGGCGCTGAAAAGCCGCCACGCCAATATTATCGCGACTACCAGGCCGCTGGCCAAGATGATCGCTATTCAGGCATGGGCGGGTTTGCCGACTTTGAAACTGGCGACGACGCATTTGCCGAGATGTTCCGGCCTGCCCGCCGCCAGCAGGCAAACCGGCGTGGCGAAGATTTGTACTATCGGCTCGCAGTCGAACTTGCCGATACGATCAAGGGCGCGACCCGCCGGCTCACCATGCCAGCTGGCGGCGCGCTTGACGTCAAGATTCCCGCCGGTCTGACCGAGGGTCAAACGATCCGGCTGAAGGGCAAGGGCGAACCGGGACACGGAACCGGCGGGCCGGGCGATGCGCTGATCGAGATTGAAGTCCTGCCCGATCCGCGCTTTGTCCGCGAGGGCGACGACCTGATCTACGAATTGCCGATATCGCTCTCCGAGGCGGTGCTCGGCGGCAAGGTCAATGTGCCGACGCCGACGGGGGCAGTCGCGATGTCTATCCCCAAAGGGTCCAACACAGGCTCCACCCTGCGGCTCAAGGGCAAGGGCGCACCCAAACGTGGAGGCGGTGCGGGCGATGAGCTTGTGCGCCTGAAGATCGTGTTACCGCGCACGCCAGATCCTGATCTCGAGGCTTTCGTCGCCAATTGGGAGAAAGGCAAGCAACATAATCCCCGTGAGGAGACTCGGTCATGAGCAAGACCATGAACCACACCCAGTTTCTGGATGCAGCCGGTCTCGACGCCTCAACGTTGGAAGTCTGGATCGAGCAGAGCTGGATCATTCCGCGCAAGGGTGGCCGTGCGGCGATCTATACCGAAGTTGATGTAGCGCGCGTCCGCCTGATCCGCGAACTCAGCGACGATATGGGCGCCAACGAGGCCGGCATCGACATCATCCTGCACCTTATGGATCAGTTGCACGGCATGCGTTCAGCGCTCGCCGCCGCCCGCGCCGGGTTGGCGTCCCGGCCGGAACAGCCTGCGGCGAAGATGAGCCACGCGCCGGCAGAGCGAAGATAGTCTTTATTCCGGCGCGTTGCGCCCCATAATCAGCGCCGGGCCATATTCCGACGTTCGCTCATCAAACGCCACGAACCCCGCCTTCTCATAGGCGCGGATCGCACGCCGGTTTGACGGGTCTGTATCGATGATCACGCGGGGGCAACCTTCCGCGAACAGTTGTTCGATGAATTGGCCAAGCAGCGCCGGACCGTGACCTTTGCCCAGCAGGTCCGCCGGTCCAATCGACAGGTCGAGGCCAAGCGTGCCGAACGGCTGGTCCTGGTAGGGATGGTCATCTTCGAGATGCGGGTCGTAGCTCTGCAGATAGGCTATTGGCTTGCCAGACAGTTCAACGATCAGCGGTTCAATCTCGACCGCGTCCATCGCGGCGCGAATCCCGGCGATCCCGATTTCCGGCTCGTCCCACCAGTCGCGCCAGTGCGGCTGTGCGAGCCAGCGTCGCAGCAGAGCGAGGTCCGCCTCCGTGACGGCGCGAAAATCATAACGCCGCATCATGTCAGACGGCGTCGAGCGATTCGACGACGATACTCTGGTTTGTGTAGACGCAGATATCTCCGGCAATCTGCATCGCCTTGCGGGCTATCGTTTCGGCGTCCTGATCGGTGTCGATCAGAGCGCGCGCTGCGGCCAGCGCATAGTTGCCGCCCGACCCTATCGCCATCACGCCGTATTCCGGCTCCAGAACGTCACCCGTACCGGTCAGCGCCAGCGAAACGCTCTTGTCGGCCACCAGCATCATAGCTTCCAGCCGCCGCAAATAGCGATCAGTGCGCCAGTCCTTGGCGAGTTCGACGCATGCGCGCGTCAGTTGGTCGGGATATTGCTCAAGTTTGGCTTCCAGCCGTTCCATCAGCGTGAAGGCGTCGGCGGTGGCGCCGGCAAACCCGGCAATCACGTTGCCGCCCTTGCCGATGCGGCGCACCTTCTTGGCGTTGCCCTTCATGATGGTTTGGCCAAGGCTGACCTGGCCGTCGCCGGCAATCACGACCTTGCCGCCCTTGCGCACGGTGATGATTGTTGTGGCGTGCATGGATTGTTCGTTCGACATAAGCGCTCCGAATTGGCCAAGATCCCTGACAAGGCGAGCCTGGCGCTACGAGTGGATAGTTTTGGGATATGTAGGCGGCGGAACGCGGTTTGCAAACTGCTCAACAATGCTTCAATCCCCGGCGGATATCGTCTAAGAGTGCCGCGCATGATCAAGGGCAGGCAGGGACTATAGAATGGCAATCGAAAAAGCGATGCGCATCGCCGAAGTCAGCCGCAAGACCCGGGAAACCGAGATTTCGGTTTCTGTCGCCATCGATGGCGCAGGCAAGGCCGATATGGCGACCGGCGTTGGCTTTTTCGACCATATGCTGGACCAACTGTCGCGTCATTCCTTGATCGACATGACGGTGCGCGCCAAAGGCGATTTGCATATAGACGATCATCACACTGTGGAAGATGTCGGCATCGCAATAGGTCAGGCGCTGAACAAGGCGCTGGGCGACCGGCGCGGCATCATGCGCTACGCCTCGCTGGATCTGGCAATGGACGAGACTTTGACGCGGGCCGCTATTGATGTTTCAGGCCGCCCGTTTCTGGTCTGGAACGTCGTCTTTTCATCGCCCAAGATCGGGACTTTCGATACCGAGCTGGTGCGCGAGTTTTTCCAGGCGCTTGCGCAGAACGCTGGCGTCACGCTGCACGTCGCCAACTTTTATGGCGCAAACAATCATCACATCGCCGAAACCTGTTTCAAGGCGGTTGCCCGGGTGCTGCGCGCCGCACTTGAGCGCGATCCGCGCCAGCCGGACGCCGTTCCATCTACCAAGGGCAGCCTCAAGGGATAGCCATGGCCCGTTATGTCGTCTTTGAGCCGCCAGCTGGCAACCGTGACCCGTTGCCGGTTTTCCTGCGTGATGGCTTTAACCTGTGGGCGCTGATTGCCCCGCCACTTTGGCTGGCCTGGCATCGTCTGTGGGTCGAGGCGTTGCTGTGCTTCGCCATTCTGCTCGGCGTCAATTTCTGGATGGTGGACGGCCCGACCGGTCCGGCATTCGCATCTTTGTCGACGCTGATAGGCTTCTATGTTGGGCTCGAAGGCCCCGCCATGCGCATGGCGGGTTTGCGGCGCCGCGGTTTCAGCGAGATGGCGGCGATTGAGGCGGCCAATATTGAAGAGGCCGAGCTTCGCTATGCTGAAGATGATGACGTTTTTGCCGATGCGCCGCCGCCTGAGCCACGTCCCGCACCTTCGCTGGCTGCGCCGATTACGTTCCGGCCCGGCCCCGCACTTGGTCTCCTAGGCTATCCAGGACGCAACTGATGCGTGTCGCCATCATCGACTACGGTTCCGGCAATCTTCGTTCGGCGACCAAGGCGTTTGAGCGCGCCGCTCGCGAAGCCGGCATTGACGCCGCAATCGACCTTACGGGCGACGCGGAACGCGTGCGCACCGCTGACCGTATCGTTTTGCCGGGGGTCGGCGCCTATGCCGATTGTCTGGCCGGCCTGATGGCGGCGCCGGGCATGCTGGATGCAATCGACGAGGTTGCGGTCAAGAAGGCGCGGCCCTTTCTTGGCATCTGCGTCGGCATGCAGCTGATGTCTGAACGGGGTCTGGAAAAGACAATCTCCAAGGGTCTTGGCTGGATCGCCGGCGACGTCAAGGAAATCCGGCCTTCAGACCCTTCTCTGAAGATTCCGCAGATCGGCTGGAACACGCTGACCCTAAACCAGCCACACGCGCTGTTTGATGGCATTGAGACTGGGCCTGACGGGTTGCATGCCTATTTTGTCCACTCCTACCATCTTGATGCCCGGCGCGCCGAACAGGTGCTGGCGACGACCGATTATGGTGGTCCGGTCACCGCCGCCGTTCTAAATGAGAACCGGGCAGGCACGCAGTTTCATCCCGAAAAGAGTCAGGCGCTGGGTCTGGCGCTGATTGCCAACTTCCTGAGGTGGAAACCATGAAAAAGGGTTACTGGATGGCCATGGTCGACGTGACCGACCCGGACGCCTACCCGCAATATATGGCCGCCAACAAGGCTGCATTCGACAAGTATGGCGCGAGATTTCTGGTGCGCGGGGGCCAGGGCCAGATTGTTGAAGGGCCTGCAGCCTCCCGTTTGGTCATAATTGAGTTCGACAGCTATCAGATCGCGCAAGATTGTTTCCATTCGCCGGAATATCAGGCCGCGCTGGCGATACGCCGCACATGCTCTGCGGCCCACCTCGCCATTGTTGAGGGCGTATGATCCTTTTCCCCGCCATCGATCTGAAAGACGGCCAGTGCGTTCGCCTCAAACTCGGCGATATGGATCAGGCTACGGTCTATAATGCGAATCCCGCAGCACAGGCGAAAGCCTTCGAGGATCAGGGTTTCGAGTGGCTGCACGTTGTTGACCTGAACGGCGCATTTGCCGGCGCAAGCATCAATGGCGCGGCAGTCGAGATAATCCTGAAGGCGACGAAGAACCCGGTGCAACTGGGCGGCGGCATCCGCACGCTCGACCATATCGAAGCTTGGCTCGCCAAGGGCCTCGCCCGCGTCATCCTCGGCACAGTTGCGGTGCGCGATCCCGATCTGGTCAGGCAAGCCTGCAAACTGTTTCCAGGTCAGGTCGCGGTCGGCATTGACGCCAAGGGCGGCAAAGTCGCTGTCGAAGGCTGGGCGGAGGCCTCATCGCTGGGCGTGGTCGAACTGGCGAAAAAATTCGAGGGCGCGGGCGTTGCCGCCATCATCTACACAGACATCGACCGCGACGGCATTCTGACCGGCATCAACTGGGAATCGACTATAGGTCTCGCTGACGCTGTTTCTATTCCCGTCATCGCGTCTGGCGGTCTCGCCTCCATCGCCGACATTGTGCGCATGACCATGCCCGACGCCGCAAAGCTCGAAGGCGCAATCTCGGGCCGTGCGCTTTATGATGGCCGCATCGACTCTGCCGAAGCGCTGTCAATCCTGCGTGGGACTGCAAAACCGCCACGCGGCATGTTAGATTAGACGGATGAACGTACAGACCAAGAGACCGACGACTTCAGCGGACTTCTTAGCCTGGAATGAAGGGCAGGAAGGGAAATGGGATCTCGTCGCCGGGAGAATCGTGGACATGATGGTTCGGGTGTCACGCAACCACGCGTTGCTCGCCGCGAGGATGGTCGCCATCCTGTCTCGGTCACTTTCGTTCCCGCCCTACACGATCTCAACGGCTGACTTTGGGGTAACGACTGCGACGAGCGTCCGCTACCCGGATGTTATGGTCGATGGGGCGATGGGCAACGGGACGGACCTCACAGCTGTGCAACCGCTGCTGATCGTCGAGATCCTCTCACCGTCCACCATGCCGATCGATTTCGGGCCCAAGTTGGAGGAATACAAGACCATCAGCGGTCTGAAGCACTACGTCATTCTCGCGCAGGGCGAGATTCAGGCCTGGGTGTGGTCACGTGACGACAAGGACGAATGGGCCGAACCTGAACTCGAATCAAATACGCTCAAGTTGGGTGGCATTGCAGTGGCCATCGATTTGAAGGAGCTATACGCTGGAGTTGTTTCTCGAAAATGACCCTCAAGGCCCGCGTCATTCCCTGCCTGGATGTAAAGGACGGCCGTGTCGTCAAGGGCGTCAACTTTGTCGACCTGATCGACGCCGGCGATCCCGTCGAGGCGGCGAAAGCCTATGACGCCGCCGGCGCCGACGAACTGGTTTTTCTCGACATCACGGCATCGTCGGACAATCGCGAAACGATCTTCGATGTGGTTGCACGCACGGCCGAGCAGTGTTTCATGCCGCTTACTGTTGGCGGTGGAGTCCGCCAGGTGGCGGACATCCGCAAGCTGCTGCTGGCTGGCGCCGACAAGGTGTCAATCAACACGGCGGCTGTGAAGAACCCTTCATTTGTGGCGGAGGCGGCTGACAAGTTCGGTAATCAGTGCGTCGTCGTGGCGATCGACGCCAAGAAGGTATCGGCTGCTCACGAGACCGATCGCTGGGAGATATTTACCCACGGCGGGCGTGAGCGCACCGGCATCGACGCGATCGAGTTCGCGCGGCAGGTTGTAGAATTGGGTGCGGGCGAGATCCTGCTCACCTCAATGGACCGCGACGGCGCCAAGATCGGCTACGATATTGCACTCACCCGAGCGGTCGCCGACGCGGTGCGCGCTCCGGTCATCGCTTCCGGCGGCGTGGGAAATCTGGAGCACATGGTCGAGGGCATTCGCGATGGCCATGCCACGGCTGTGCTGGCAGCTTCTATCTTCCATTTTGGAACCTATTCCGTTGGCGAGGCCAAGGCCTATATGGCGGCAGCCGGTCTGCCTATGCGCCTTGATCCCGTTGCGGCTTAAGCCGCAAGCGGCTTCTCTCGCCTTCCCAAATCGGCTAAACGCCAGATATGCAGAGTTTTTCACTGAACGATCTCGAATGCATTGTCGCCCAGCGCAGCCGCTCGGGTGATGTCAATTCCTGGACTGCGAAGCTGTTTGCCAAGGGCCAGACCAAGGCCGCGCAGAAGCTGGGTGAGGAAGCCGTCGAAACGGGATCGCCAAGGTCTAATTTCGGAGAGCGCAGACTTGCTTTATCACTGGCTGGTGGTGCTGGCGCTTGCCGGTGTGCCATTGCAGGATGTGATGGAAGAATTGCAGCGTCGTACAGCGCAATCCGGGATCGCCGAGAAGGCGGCGCGCCAAGATTGATATTGACGTTTTGGGGAGCGGAAATGGATCAACTGGTGCCGACGGACCGCTATTCGCCCTACCGGTTCTTCTCAGCAGAGCGCTGGGCTGAATTTCGCGCTGACACGCCGCTGACGCTGACCGCAGATGAGCTTTTCCGGCTTTCGTCCCTTAACGACCCGGTCGACATTGATGAAGTCAGACGCATTTACCTGTCGATGTCGCGCCTGCTTTCCGCTCATGTCGAAGCAACCCAGCGCCTCTATCAGCAGCGGGCTGATTTTCTCAACGTTCATGATGGCCGCAAGACGCCGTTCATCATCGGTATCGCGGGGTCGGTGTCGGTCGGAAAGTCGACGACGGCGCGCATTCTCAAGGAGCTGCTCGCCCGCTGGCCTTCGAGCCCGAAAGTCGATCTGGTGACAACGGACGGGTTCCTGCAGCCGAACGCTGTCTTGCGCGAGCGCAACCTGATGGACCGAAAGGGTTTTCCAGAGAGCTATGACGTCGGTGCGCTACTGCGGTTTCTATCGGGCATCAAGTCCGGCATGGAAAATGTCCGCGCACCGCTCTATTCGCACCTCACCTATGATGTTCTGCCGGATCAGTTCGTAGAGATCGACCGGCCTGACATTCTGATTTTTGAAGGCATCAATGTGCTGCAGCCTGGCGAGCTTCCGAAGGACGGCAAGTTTGTGCCGTTCCTGTCGGATTTCTTTGATTTCTCTATTTATGTCGATGCTGAAGAGGAGCTGATCCGCAAGTGGTACGTGCAACGCTTCATGCGGCTACGCGAGACCGCCTTCCGCGACCCGGACTCGTTTTTTCACAAATTCTCCAAGCTCTCTGAAAACGCCGCCAAAGCTGTGGCTGAAGAAATATGGGAGACGATCAACCTGAAAAACCTGCGTGACAACATTCTGCCCACTCGCCCGCGCGCCGATCTGATCCTGCATAAGGGTGCGGACCATCTTGTCGATCAGGTGGCGCTCCGGAAGCTGTAGCGTCTATAGGGGCGAAGTCACACGCCGCAATGTCAGGTTTATGCGGCCACCATTCTTCAACAGCGCTGACGTTGCCGGATAGATGCGGTCAACGCCGTGAAATGCGAGCCGGCCAGCGCCACCCAGCACCACGACATCGCCGCTGTTAAGCCGGATGGATCGCGTTGGCCCGTTTCGCGTCGTCTGCCCGACGCGAAACAGGCAGGAATCACCCAGCGAAATGGACACCACCGGCGCGTCGAAGTTCTTTTCGTCGCGGTCCTGGTGCAGGCCCATTCTGGCAGATGCGTCGTAGAAATTGATTAGGCAGGCTTCGGGCTCGTGCTCATAGCCGGAAACGTCTCGCCAGATTGCCTGCAGCGTCTCGGGAATGACGGGCCAGGCGTCGCCAGTGACCGGATGGGTCTGCTGGTACCGGTAGCCGCGATCTTTGTCGGTAACCCAGCCAAGCAGCCCGCAATTTGTCATCCGCACGCTCATCGGCTTGCCGGTGCGCGGCATCGCAGGCGTGTACAGCGGGGCCGTAGCGACAATGCCTCGTATGGTTTCTACCAGCGCCGTTTGTGCGGCAGCGTCGAGATATTCGGGCATGTGCCGAACGCCCGGCGGCAGAACCTGAATGCTCATGCTGCGCCGACCGAGACGATAAGGTTGCCGTCCTGATCGCTGGAAGCGATATCGCCCGGCTCCAGCACGGTTGTACAGTCCATTTGTTCGAGGATGGCGGGTCCGGCAATCGAGCAGTCGAGCGGCAGGCGTTCGCGGTCATATATCGGCGTGTCGCGCCATCCGCCGTCAAACCACACCGGGCGGATTTCTTTTAGGGCGTCTGGCAAATGCTTGACGCGCCCTTCCGGGTCAATCAGTCGTCCCAGATCAACTGGCTCACGCTCGCCAATAACCGAACTGTTGAGATTTACCAATTGAGCGCGGATTTCGTGAAGCTGCACGCGAAACCGTTCAAAATAGGCTTCCTCGAACAGCGTCTGGAGGGCGGCCCGTTCAATATTCGCGCCGGGGAGCGGCACATTGATCAAATGCGTCTGGCCAATGAACTGCATGTCGGCGGAATGCACGGTACGGATAGTCGTCACACGGGCGCGTTCTTCGGCAATTAGCGCTTCGCCCGCTGCCCGGTGACCGGCCAGGATGTCCGCCATCGCGCGCTCGTCCAGGGTCGCAACCGGTTGGTTGACGGTGCGCACAAAATCATGCCGCATGTCGGCGACAACGCAGCCCAGCGCGTTCACAAGGCCCGGCCGCGCCGGAACGATGACGCGCGGCAACCCAAGCTCGCGCGCCAGCGCCGAGGCATGAAGTGGACCTGCGCCGCCAAAAGCAAACAGGGCAAAGTCACGTGGATCGTGCCCACGGGCGACGGAAACCATCCGCACTGCTCCGGCCATCTTGACATTTGCGAGTTTCAGTACAGCTCCCGCAGCCTCAATGTCGTCGAGCCCCGTCTGCTTGCCGATATTCTTGGCAAAGATTGCCCGCACATGCTCAACAGTGACAGGGTTAGCCACCGAAAGCAGACGGTTCGGGTTGAGGCGTCCGAGCACCAGATTGGCGTCAGTTATGGTCGGCAGCGCGCCGCCGCGCCCGTAGCAGATCGGGCCGGGCGCGGCTCCGGCGCTTTCGGGTCCTACCCGGATCAAACCGGATGCGTCGACCCGGGCGATTGAGCCGCCGCCGGCGCCGATGGTGTGGACTGCAACCATCGGTACATGGATTGGCATTGCATATTCAATCTCGGTCTCGTTGGAGACAGCAGGTTCGGCGTTGCGTATCAACGCAACATCGGTCGACGTTCCGCCCATGTCGTAGGTGACAAGATTCGTATATCCGCTGCGCCGGCCAATGATGCTGGCCGCAATCACGCCGGAGGCAGGCCCTGACATTACTGTCTTGGCCGCCTCGCGCGCCACAAGACGGGACGAGATCATGCCGCCATTGCCATTCATGATGAGAAAATCGCGATCATAACCGCGCGCGCCGAACTCGCGCCTCAGGCGCTCGACATAGCGCTCCAGGATCGGCTGGACCGACGCGTTGACAGCTGCGGTGACGCCGCGCTCGAATTCACGCGCCTCTGACAACAATTCATGGCCCGCAGTCACATAGGCGTTTGGCCAGATCGAGCGCGCGATCTCGGCGGCGCGCTGTTCGTGAACAGGGTTGGCGTAGGCGTGCAGGAAATGGATCACCAACGCCTCGCATCCCGCTTCCCGCAATTCGGCGATGCGCTGGCGCAACTCGTCTTCGTCGAGGGGCGTTCGGATTTTGCCGGACGCCTCCATCCGTTCCGCCACTTCAACCCGAAGATTGCGCGGGATCACCGGTTCGAATGTGCCGGTCATTCCATAGGCCTGTGGCCTGGTGCGGCGGCCAAGCTCCAGCACGTCGCGAAATCCACGTGTAGTGATCAGGCCAGTGCGCGCCAGCCTTCGCTCAAGCACCGCATTTGTGGTGGTGGTGGTGCCGTGGACGATCAAGTCGATGACGGAAAACTCGACGCGGGCCAGATCGAGCGCCGCAACGACACCGGATGCCTGATTCTCGACGGTGGTGGGCGTCTTGGCTATGCGCACCGCACCGCCATTGCGGTTGTCAACCAAAATGAGATCGGTAAATGTCCCGCCTACATCGACGCCAGCGACTACCGGTCTGGCCTTTGCGGGAAATTTCTCTGCCATGAGCGATTCCCGAAACGCACGGCCTGCTGACGGTTCGCACTTTGGAACACGGTTGCGAACCACGATATTGACCCGATATTCGTTTGTATACTAATCAATTGGGTAGGCAAGACCTCTCCATTGATCGTTGTGGAGGCGGAATTGTCGCGCAGACATTCTGCGTCAGGAATGTCAGATTTGGCTAGAAATGGCCGGCTTCGAGGTCAGCATGCAGCATGTGTCCAAAGCCCAGGCGGTTGACGTGGAGAAGACGGTTTTTCCAATCCCGGCCGGCGTGCATGCGGAAAAGGTCGTTTCGGTCCATCACTACACGGACCGGTTGTTCTCCTTCCGGGTGACCCGTCCGCAATCGCTGAGATTCCGCTCCGGCGAATTTGTGATGATCGGCCTGCCCAATGCTGAAAAGCCCGTCTACCGCGCCTATTCGGTGGCCAGCCCGGCCTGGGATGAAGAGCTGGAGTTTTTCTCGATCAAAGTCCCGGACGGTCCGCTGACGCAGCATCTCCAGCAGATCAAGCCCGGGGACACTATCCTTATCCGGCCGAAAGCGACTGGCACTCTTGTGCTGGACGCCCTGACGCCGGGCAAACGCGTTTTCATGATCTCCACCGGCACCGGCATTGCGCCTTTCGCCAGCCTGGTGCGCGATCCTGACACTTACGAGAAGTTCGAGCAGGTCATTGTCACCCACACCTGCCGTGATCACCAGGAATTGGCCTACGGCACAGAGCTGATTGAAAATCTGGTCAATGATCCGCTCATCGGTGAGCTGGTCGCAGGACGTGTTACGCTTTACTCGACAACCACGCGGGAAATCACGCCGCGCATGGGCCGGATCACCCGGCTGATCGAAAACGGCCGCTTCTATGCTGATCTGGGAATTGAGCCGCTCAATCCGGAGACTGACCGAGTCATGATCTGCGGCTCGATGCATATGCTGCATGATGTGAAAGCGCTGGTTGAAAGCCTCGGCTTTGTGGAAGGGTCTCTCAGTCAGCCAAACACTTTTGTGGTCGAGCGCGCATTCGTCGGCTGATGGCATAGTCCGAACCTTGGCGTGAAGCGCCTGTTCCAGACGGCGCGTGCTGCGGCCATGACGAGACTGCGGCGGCGCGGGGCATGCTCAATCGAGTTGTCTTTCGGTTGTCGATGATCGCTGGCTCATCTTTGCGTTAGCCAAGCCACTGGAAAAACACGGCGCAATAGGGTTCAACGGCGCGATACATTCTGCGTCGAGGAGGCGGCATGCCAAAGACCGATATTGCGCGCCGGGTTTATAATCACACATGGAAGCTCGACCCGATCGTGCGCAGTCTGCTCGACACGGACTTTTACAAGCTTCTCATGTTGCAGATGATTTGGGGACTCTACCCCAAGGTTGACGCGACTTTTTCGCTGATAAACCGCTCGACAAAAGTAAAGCTTGCCCGCCAGATCGACGAACATGAACTGCGCGAGCAGCTGGATCACGCGCGCACTGTACGGTTCTCGAAAAAGGAAATGATCTGGCTGGCGGGCAATACTTTCTACGGCCGCAAGCAGATCTTTCAGCCCGATTTTCTGGCTTGGCTGGAGGACTTTCAGTTGCCGTCCTATGAACTCGGCAAAACGCAGGACGGCCAGTTCGAACTGGAGTTTCACGGCCCGTGGATGCATACGACAATGTGGGAAATCCCGGCATTGTCGATCATCAATGAACTGCGTTCGCGCTCGGCGTTGCGTGATTACGGGCCGTTCGCTCTTGATGTCCTTTACGCCCGGGCCAAAGCGAAGCTCTGGGCGAAAACCGAGCAATTGAAGAAATACCCGGCAATCCGCATTTCGGATTTCGGGACGCGCAGGCGCCACTCGTTTTTATGGCAGCGTTGGTGCGTGGAGGCGCTCAAGGAAGGGATAGGCGAGGCCTTTACCGGCACAAGCAATGTACTGCTCGCCATGGACACCGACCTTGAGGCGCTCGGCACCAATGCGCATGAGTTGCCGATGGTGTTTGCCGCGCTGACCCGCTCGGAGCAGGAACTGAAAGAATCGCCCTACCGCGTCTTGCAGAACTGGCAGCGCTATTATGGCGGCAATCTATTGATTGTTCTGCCCGATGCGTTCGGCACCGATGCGTTCCTGCGCGACGCGCCCGGCTGGGTGGCCGACTGGACCGGTTTCAGGCCCGACAGCGCGCCGCCAATCGAGGCTGGCGAGCGCATCGTCAAATGGTGGAAGGAAAAGGGCGTCGATCCCGCCAGCAAGCTTTTGATTTTTTCCGACGGACTGGACGTCGAGACCATTATCGAAACCTATAAGCACTTCGAGGGCCGCGTACGCATGACTTTCGGCTGGGGCACCAATCTTACCAACGACTTCAAGGATTGCGCACCGACGCCGACTGACCGGCTCGACCCGATTTCACTGGTCTGCAAGGTGACGGAAGCCGATGGCCGCCCGGCTGTAAAATTGTCCGACAACCCCGACAAGGCGACCGGCGATCCCAACGAGATCGAGCGCTATATCAGGGTATTCGGCGACAAGGGCCGTGTCCGTCAGAAAGTCTGGGTGTGAAACCGGCGCTGCCGCGCCTGCCAATGGTTGCTGCGCGCCATCCGGTCGCACGAGCCGTTCTTGCAGCTTGGCTCATCGTGGCGGCGTTGAATGAGGCCGCCGCCCACGCTTCGGAACGTGGGCACGTTCTCCTTTTGCCGACGGGATATTACCTGATCGGGGGCGCGCTTTCGGTCGTCGCCAGTTTCCTGGTGCTCTCGGTCCTCGGCAACAACGCCTTGCCCCGCTATCGAACCGCGCGCTGGCCAATCCCGGCGGTCCCTGAAAGCGTACGGATGTGGACGGGCACATTATCCTTTGCCGCGTTGGTTGTGCTACTTTTTGCCGGCTTCATTGGCAGCCGCGATCCACTCGACAATCCGTTGCCGATGACAATCTGGACGCTTTTGTGGGTTGGCGTCACGCTGATCCAGGGAACCTTGGGCAATCTTTGGCGCTGGATTGATCCCTGGCATACGCCCGTGTGCTTCGCTCGCAAGGTTGTTCCATGGCGCACATTCAAGCTGCCGCCCTGGCTTGGGTGTTGGCCGGCAATTGCGTTTTTTGTCGGGTTTGCCTGGTTTGAACTGATCGACCTTGCGCCTGAAGACCCGGCGCGGCTTGGCGTGGTTGTTACCGCCTACTGGCTGTTCACCTTCTTCTTGATGGTGCTTTTCGGTCACGACGAATGGGGTCGTCGCGGCGAATTTCTGACACTGTTCTTTTCGATCCTGTCACGTTTCGCCGTGTTCGGCGCCGACCCTGATGGCAGGACCGGCCTGGCATGGCCCGGCGCGCGGATTGCGCTTGCACCATCGCTTCCGCTGAGCGGCGTCGTCTTTCTGCTGTGCGTGCTGGCGTCGGTTTCGTTTGACGGGTTTTCAAAGACATTCCTCTGGCTGGGCGCCATCGGGGTCAATCCTCTGGAATTTCCAGGCAGATCCGCCGTTGTTGGCGTCAACACGGCTGGACTGCTGGGCGCGATGGCGGGATTGACGATTGTGTTCATTGCTGCAGTTTGGCTCGGCGAGCGGCTTACCGGCGGCCATTACTGGAGGCGAGCTGCCGGGACGCTTGTGTGGTCAATTGTCCCCATCGCGCTCGCCTACCACTTTGCCCACTACCTCACCGTCTTTCTGGTCGATGGCCAGTATGCCCTGGTGGCGTTGTCCGACCCGTTCGCGCTTGGCTGGAATCTGTTTGGCATGGCCGGCCTGCATGTCGAGGCGGGCATTGTGTTGGGGCACGAGGCCGCGTGGTGGATATGGAACGCGCAGGCGCTGGCGATTGTAGCCGGGCATGTGCTTGCGGTCGTGCTCGCGCATCTGCTTGCACAGAGGCTGCATACGGATGCGGCCGCAGCCATGCGCAGTCAGTTGCCGTTGGCTGCGTTGATGATTTTTTATACCGTTTTCGGCCTTTGGCTGTTGTCCACGCCATCTGCGGGGTAGCGTCAAACCGTCCTATTTGCGGTCGCCGGCCCTTGCGGGGCATGCCCATAGATGCTTGTTTGCGCCATCGCGGTTCGCCGTTTCAGGTTCACAAAAGGGTCCGCCAATGACCAGCAAAATTCTCCTCCCCCAAAAGAAGCTGATATCGCGCCGTTCCGCGCTGAAGGGCATCGCCGCTACGGCCGGTGGTCTGGTCGCCGGGCCTGGTTTTGTCCGTTACGCGCAGGCGCAGAGCTCGGAACCGATCAAGATCGGCTTTCAGGCGCACAAGACAGGCATAGGCGCAGCATACGGCCGCTGGTATGAACGCACGACCAACGCTGCGCTCAAGGCGATCAACGATGCTGGCGGCATCAATGGCCGTCCGGTGGAAATTATCATCGAAGATGATGGCACCGACCCGAAGCGCGGCGCGGAAGTGGTGGCCAAGTTCGCCAACCAGCACAAGACCGATATCGTCTATGGCACCTTGTTCAGCCACGTGGTGACGGGCTCGGCCCCAACCGCTGGTGAACTGAAAATCCCATACTACGTGGTTAGTGAGGGCTACCATGTCGCCTCGGGCAAACTGAACCGCTGGTGCTTTCAGCCCGGCATTACCGACGTGCGCTCGCAAGTCACGGCCATGGCTCCCTGGGTCACCGCAAATCTTGGCAAGAAGGTCACCATGGTCTATCCGGACTATGCGTTCGGCTATGATCACCGTGACTACTTCACCCCGGCCGTAAAGGCCAATGGCGGCGAAGTGATCAAGCAGATCGCCATTCCGCCGACGGAAAGCTCGTTCACCAAATACTTCCCGCAAATCCCCGCTGAAACCGAAGTGCTTTACCATGTGATGGTGGGCCCCGCTGTGCTGACTTTCGTCAAGGAGCTCGGCGAATTCTACGGCTCGAACAAGCCGCAGCTGTTTGGCTTCATCGATTCGCTTGAGGCTGTCGACATCAACA
>Ga0209573_1000382_pt1 | contig 98288 bp, 72 predicted proteins | sample TNRBio252014_DNA_FD_185870 | JGI IMG/M metagenome (GOLD analysis project Ga0209573, IMG submission 185870) | Wastewater treatment Type I Accumulibacter community from EBPR Bioreactor in Madison, WI, USA - TNR Reactor_6/25/2014_ DNA (SPAdes)... | ecosystem: Engineered > Bioreactor > EBPR >...
ATCATTGAGGTAGAAGAAAACATCAGCATGTATAGTTCTATGAGTGCCATCTCGCAAATCGTAATCAATTTTGTGATGAATTCCATCATTCACGGCTTCGAGAAAGGCAAAATCCCGGAAGGTAAGCTGACGTTCCAAGCCCATGTTGAGGGACCGATGGTCATCTTCAAATACAGCGACACCGGCAAGGGCATTCCTACTGAGATCATCCCCAAAATTTTTGATCCCTTTTTCACCACCAAGCGCAATCAGGGGGGTAGCGGTTTGGGATTGAATATCGTTCATAACTTAGTCGTTCAGAGCCTCAAAGGTAAAATCAAAGCCGAAAGTATCGTCGGAAAAGGGACAACCTTCACCATCGTGATGCCCCAGTCTTTAGCTTAGTGGCACAAAATTACGACCTCATAGCCGACAATTACCCTCCCCAATCCAAACTTTTCCTTTTGCTAAGGAGGGCTTGGCACTTTAGATAATCCACATACCTCAAATAGCTTATTATTCTTATCCACTGCTTAAGAATATTATTTGGCGTATTGCGTCAATAGATATAATTTTGCTCTGTCTTAATCAGATTGCTGATTTCAATCCAGCCTGTACTTAATATTATGTTGCAACCTTACCTTTTATTCAACGGTAACGGCGCGGAAGCCCTGCAATTCTATCAAACCTGTTTTGAAGGGGCGCAGATCGCTTTACAAAGATTTTCGGACTTCCCCGGCACCACCGCTGATGCCCACCAAGACCGACTGATGCACGGTGAAGTTTTTACCGATGATATGGTCATCATGGGGTCGGACGGTCTGCCGGGCATGGAAGCCGTGGTGGGTAACAATGTGGTGATGAACCTTTACTATACGGATTTGGAACGCCAAGCGGACGTTTTTCAAAAATTATCCGCAGGCGGTAAGGCTCATTTTCCGCTTCAAGTAACCGATTGGGGCATTCAACTCGGCATCTGTACCGACCGTTTCGGCGTTACGTGGATGACCCAATGTCCTCTGCCCAAAGCCTAATTTTACCTCAACCATAAATCTAATTTCCTATGAAAGGACTCAATCCCTACCTCAACTTTGACGGCAACGCGGCGGAAGCCCTCCGTTTTTACCAATCCTGTTTAGAAGGCTCTAAGTTGATGATGCAGACCTTCGGTGAAGCCCCGATGGAAACGCCTGCCGAACTCAATGAACGCCTGATGCACGGACAATTAACCTATGACAACATGTGCTTGATGGCATCCGACATCATGCCCGACATGCCGGGACAAACCTTCGTCGTAGGTACAAACGTTAATTTAAGCCTCAATCTTGAAGACCAAGCCCTCCAAGAAAAAATCTTCAACAAACTGGCGGAAGGCGGTACGGTTACCATGCCCCTGCAAGATACGTTCTGGAACGCGCGTTTCGGTATGCTGGTAGATAAATTCGGCATCAGTTGGTTGCTGAATTGCGAAAAACCGTCCCAAAACTAAGATTAAACCCGCTCATTATCAAGGTGGGCGGGAACTTTCAGGCGTTTTCTAATACGTTGCCAATGATATCTGCCGTCTTGTCCCAAGAGAATAATTCGGCACGTATTGTCCCTTTACGGATTAACGTTTGGCGGAATTCGGTATCAAAAGCGATGCGTTTAAGGGCTTCACTGACGGCAGAAATGTTATCGGGTGGAACAAGGATGCCTACGTCCCCAGCGATTTCGGGCATAGAACTGACGTTGGAAGTGATGACCGCCGTCCCTGCTCGGAAGGCTTCAACAATCGGTAAGCCGAAGCCCTCGAAACGGGACACGTAACAGACCGCCAACGCCGAAGCATATAAGCCGTTCAGGTCTTCATCCGAAACATAACCCGTAAAAATAACGTCTTCGCGAAATTTCATTTGGTCATAGGCTTCACGGACGATGCCCGTCTGCCAAGCCCACCGCCCTGTGAGGACTAACTTAGCAGGATGATTCGTTTCTTCCTTGAAGCGATCAAAGGCTTTCAAAAGTGTATCTAAATTCTTACGCGGATGAATAGCCCCTACATACAAGAAATAATCATCGACGGAAGTGTATTTTTGCCGAATTATATTCTGTTGATCTTGATTTAGAGGATGGAATTGTTCGCCTCCCCCGTTCCAAGCGACGGTGATCTTTTCGGGAGGAATACTGTAACGATGGATTATATCTTGCTTGGTAAATTCAGAAACAGTGAGGATATGACTTGCCTTTCGGGCATAACGGGGAAAGAACGTATGATAATGCTTTCTGTGCAGGAAGTCAATATCGTTCGGGAAATGCTCGAAAGCCAAATCATGGAATAAAGGTACTTGCTTCACTTTGGCACGAAGGGATAGGTAAGCATCGGGCGAAAAGAACACATCGGGCTTCAGACGGTTGAGGTAATGTGCAACCGTTCCTTCAAACCAAGCCACATACAAAAACGGATGACGTGCCGGTGGATACAACACATATGGCGTAACGTTGGGTGCATAGATAAAAGATTCGTCATACGGGCGGTCGAAAAAGAAGGAAAATTGCCAATCAGGATGCTTGTTCACCAAACGGGTAAGCGTTTCGTGAGCTACCCTGCCGATTCCTTCTAAACGCCCTTTCAATAGTAAACGGGTATTGACGGCGATATGACGCATCGTTATTCGGATTTAAACTTTAAGGTGGTAGGAATTAACTTAAACAAAAATACCAACGCAACTAAAATCAAACCTGCTAAACCGGATTTCAGCCACCAAGCCCGTAATGGTAAGCACCATTCGATGCACCAAAAAGTGATCCCGAATACAAGGGTAAGTGATAGCACTTTGGCGAGTAGTTTCAACGGGATTTTGAGGACGGTTTTGCGCTGAAAATAAGCCAAATAACCGATAGACAATAGCCCGAAAGCCATCACCAAGCCCCAAGCCGCCGCAATTCCACCTAAAAAGGGAATAAAGACGATATTAAAACCATTTCCGATAAGGATGGCAAGGATTAGTAAATAATTGACATACTTTTCTTTACCGGTAGCGGTAAGATAAGTTGAGAAAACGTTAAAATAGGCGTTAATTAGTAGCGCGAGGGACAATACCTTTAACATTTCTGTCATCGAAGCCAGCTCGCGGGCGGTGCTATTGTGGAAGAGGAAAAAAAGCTGTTCGCCGTGAAATTGAATGACAGCCGTAACATATAATATCGGCAGGGCAACAACCGTCAGGGCAGTATTGAAAAGTTGCTGTTGGCGGGCACGTGGTTCATGTTGGTATTTAGCAAATTGCGCGTAAAATACAGGCAAAACCGTCCATAAGTACATCGAAAATGCCCCAAACCAGCGATACGCTCCTGCAAAAAGACCGGCGGTTTCATCTCCGGCGAGGGCTTGTACCAGTATTTTGTTCAAGTGTTCATTCACCGTAAAGAGTAAGGTAATGAGGGCTAAGGGCAGGCTGTTGCGCAACAATTTACCCGCCGTTTGCCACTGAAAACGAATCGAACCCGTACCGTAACGCTTGTAAATAACAGCACTTAGTCCGATGACCGTCCCCCAAGTGATGCCGAACGTCGCCCACGCATAATGACTGACCGTTAATTTCCATGAAAGCAAACCCAGCAACAAGAAAAGCATCAACAAGATTTTATCCGTAACCGAACTCCAACCGTCCCAATGGAAGGCTTGGAATCCCTGAAAGACTGCCCGAACAGCAAACAGTCCGCCAATACCAGCATGAATACCCGCACAGATGATTAATAACTGTAAGTCTTGTCCGCTAAAGCCCCAAAGCCAGCCCGTTACCGCGCATAATAATACGTATAAGCTAAGTAGAAAACCTTTCGTCCCCAAGAAAGTCCAGAACAGTTGATCGTATTTTTCGGGGTTCGGGGCGATGGTTTTGGTCAGATATTGGTTCAAACCTGCGTCGGCTATGGAGGCTAAGATCATCGCCCAAGCGTACACGGCGGCGAAACGCCCGAAGTCGGCATGTCCCACTTCGTTTTGGACGGCGTTTTCGGTGAGAATCCAAAGGGGTTTTGTTAATAGGTTCAGTAGTAATATCCAACCTAAGTTCTGAAAAAGTCTTTGCACGAATCCTTATTTGACTTGAATGACGATTTTACCCGTTTGTTTGCCTGCCCCCATGAGGGCAAAAGCTTCGTTAATTTGTGCTAAAGGATAGACGGCACTGATAACCGGTTGAATTTGATAGTGAGAAATAAATTCCAGCATTTGATTATAATCTTGAGGGCTACCCATCGTAGAACCCATGACCGTTAATTGTTTCCAAAAGATTTTTGAGGGGGGGACTTCGGAGAGTTTGCCCGCCGTGCCTCCGTACATGACGATGCGCCCGCCGGATGCGCATATATCTACATATTTGGCAAAACTTGCTCCGCCCGAACCGTCCACGACCGCGTCTATGCCTCCCGTTGCGCTTAAAAGTTGCTTGTCCCAGTCGGGGTCGGTGTACAGTACGCCACCTTTTGCACCCAAAGAGATCGCTTTTTCGATTTTTTCGGTCGAAGAAGACGTTACCCAAACTTCCGCACCGACGGCAACCGCCATTTGCAGGGCAAAAAGGGCAACCCCGCCCCCGATGCCGGTAATCAATACTTTTTCACCCGATTGGATGTTCGCCCGTGAAAAGCAAGCCCGAAAAGCCGTTAATCCAGCCAAAGGCAAAGCGGATGCCTCCACTGTCGTCATATGTTTGGGAATCGGATGAATATTTTGAAGGGGTACGGCAACGTATTGCGCCAGCGTGCCATTTGTCGGCAATCCTAAGATATGGAAGGCTTTGGATTGCGCTTTTTCGGAATCGCCCCAATTTAAGCTGGGATTAATCAACACGGGTTGGTGTAAAAGGGTTTGATCCGGCGCATTAATTTGCGTAACAATGCCCGCCCCATCCGAACCCAAGATAATCGGCGTTTTGATATTGGAATACTGCCCGACGGTGATCCAATAATCCCGATGGTTCAGCGCGGCATGATGAATTTCCACCAAAGCGTAGCCTTCCGGTACTTCGGGTTGGGGAAAGTCGAGGATTTCTAAGGGTTGATGAACGGCTGTTAATACGGAGGCAGTCATAGTAATGATTCAGAAATTAGGGACGAAAATTAGTTATTTTCAGCCAAAAACAATGACACTCACCGCTTTAATCCCATAGCGATGATTTTTAACAAGTTTAACGGCTGTCGGCTCGATATACAACTGTATATTGCTGATTGGTTTCAAGCCACTGCTTTTCATGCCTGCGAACCCATCCCTTCCCATCCTGACCCCGCAAAACGTTGTCATCGAGTACGAACTGGCATCGTTAGGGGAGCGTATCTTAGCGCGCTTGATAGATTCTGCCATTCAGATTGGGTTAACCTACGCCTTTAGTGAATTGATCTTCAGGTCGTATTCGTACACGGATTCGCGTTTGATGTTCATCTTTCAATTCACTGTTTATATATTCATCATGCTATATCCATTCCTGTTTGAATTACTCAACAACGGGCAAACGGTTGGCAAATGGTTGATGAGGATCAAGGTTGTAAAGATTGACGGTTCACAGCCCGGACTAAGCAGTTATTTGTTTCGCGCCCTATTTCAGCTGATTGATTTTCTGCCATTTTTGGGGATTGCGGGTATCATCTGCATCGCCCTCACCAAATACAGTCAGCGGATCGGCGACCTGTTGGCTGGGACGGCGGTCATTCGTTTGCAGTATAAAGCTAAGTTTGAAGATACTATCTTTCGTTCGTTGCAGGAAAATTATGTACCGATCTTTCACCAAGTTTTGAGTTTGAAAGACCGCGACATTAATGTCATCGACGAAGTCCTGCGTCAACGCAAGCATAACGACCACTTCGAGCGCGTGCAGAAGACGGCAAAGAAAGTGAAAAAAGTCCTGCAAATAGATTCCGATCTGCCTTCCGAAGAGTTCCTAATCCGCATCATCCAAGACTATAACCACCTTACGGGGCGGGAAATGGATTAATCCGTTATCATTACCTTTAGCAAAAATTTTATCCTTTCTTCAACTAATAAATCATTTTTATGTATCCGTTTTTTTTGGCATTGCATTCATTGATCCGCACGCTGTTACTCGTGGGAATGCTCACCGTCTTGATCCTGAGTGTGCAAGGATGGTTGCAGGGGCGCGCTTATCAACGCTACGATCGCATCCTCTTGGCAATCACCAACGGCATCACCCACACGCAATTACTGATCGGCTTTGCGTTGTATTTTGGTATCAGCCCCGTAACGACTTACTTCTTGAAAAACGGCAGTGAGGGTATGGATCAAACTTTTTTCTTCGGAGTGTACCATATTGCGATGATGACCCTCGCCGCTGTGGTGATAACTCTGGGCGGCTCATTCGCCAAGCGCGCGACGGACAGCACCAAGAAATTCAAGACCATAGCCCTGACCTACGGTATCGGTTTGGTGATGATCTTGGCGGCGATTCCTTGGTTTCGTCCGCACTTTCGGATGTTTGAGTAGTATTAATCCGCTTCGTGTATGAGCATGCTTTGTTTGTTCTGCTTACTGCTATCCATTCAGACTCTTTCGACACAGGATATTCGTGTGCATTCCAACGGGCTTTTTTACAGTCCCGAACAGATGAAGCATGTCGTCCACATGGTAGATTTGCTGAACAGTTTAAAGTAAGTTAATTAGCCATGTAAAGCATAACTGTTGCATTGGCAGTTGATGAGCCATATTTTATAATATGGCATAACTCGTAGACATAACACCAGTCTTGCAACCATTCCGACATAGTATCAATAAATATTGGTTTTACGACACCAACGTACCCACCTCTTCCCCTTCGATGATCTTCAACAGGTTGCCTTTTTTGTTCATATTAAAGACGATGATCGGTAACGCATTTTCCTCCGAGAGGGTGAACGCCGTCATATCCATCACGCCCAAGCGTTGGTCTAAGACTTCGGCGAAGGTTACGCGGTCAAATTTAACCGCATCATCAAATTTTTCGGGGTCGGAAGTATAAACGCCGTCCACACGGGTTGCTTTGATGACCACATCGGCTTGGATTTCCAACGCACGCAGCGTCGCCGCCGTATCCGTTGTAAAGAATGGATTACCCGTACCACCTGCCAAGATGACCACCCGCCCTTTCTCTAAATGCCGAACCGCACGCCGTCTGATAAAGACCTCGCAGACCGATTTGATTTCCACCGCCGAGAGGAGGCGCGTTTCCAACTGCATCATTTCTAACGCATTTTGAAGGGCTAAGCCGTTCATCACCGTTGCTAACATACCCATCTGATCGGATTGAACCCGGTCCATACCTTGTGCCGCCCCCTGAACACCGCGAAATATGTTCCCGCCACCGATGACGATTGCGACCTGCACGCCCCGCTTAATCACTTCGGCAATTTCGGTGGCGTATTCTTTCATCTTGGCGGGATCAACGCCGTATTCTTTATCCCCCATGAGGGCTTCTCCACTGAGTTTGAGGAGGATGCGTTTGTATTTGGGTTGGTTCATTTTTGTTGGAGCAAAAAAGGTAGTGGTTTGGCACAAAAAAAGAGCGTAAGAACTGAATCTTACGCTCGTGAATGGGATTTATTAGTTGTCGCCTACGCCGAAACGGGTAAAGGAAGCGACTTTCATGTCTTTATTGTGGTCTTTGATGTATTGCTCAACGGATTTAGAGTTATCCTTAACGAACTCTTGTTCCAACAGGACCTGCTCTTTGTAAAACTTCTGAACTTTTCCCGTAGCGATCTTTTCGATCATGTTTTCGGGTTTGCCTTCGGAGCGGGCTTGTTCTTTAGCGATTTCCACTTCCCGATCAATCATCGAGGCATCCACCTCATCCCGACGAACGGCTACGGGTTTCATCGCCGCGATCTGCATCGCTACATCCTTGCCTAACATCGCTAAGTCAGTGCCTCCTACGTTTTCAAACGCAACCAATACACCGATTTTAGAGCCGGTATGAACGTAAAGATTAACACGCTCACCGGTTACGAGGGCGTAACGGCTGATTTCGATTTTCTCCCGAATTTTGGTAACTAAGTCCACGATGAGGTCTTGGGCGGTTTTGCCGCTTTCCACTTCCATTGCTAAGAGGGCTTCGAGGTTAGCTGGCTTAACGGCTAAGGCTTTAGTGATGATTTTTTCGCCGGTGGTTAAGAAGTCCTCATTTTTGGCTACGAAGTCCGTTTCCGAATTGAGTTCAAACATAACACCGTAGGAATTATCGGGGGCTGTCTTGGCGAAGACCGTGCCTTCTTTGGCATCACGATCTTGTCGGGAAACGGAGACCTTTTGCCCTTTGATGCGAAGGATTTCGACTGCTTTGTCAAAGTCGCCACCCGCTTCTTCGAGGGCTTTTTTGCAGTCCATCATGCCTGCACCCGTCATTTGGCGCAGATTATTTACGTCGGAAGCCTTGATGCTCATGGTAAAAATGCTTATTACGCCTATGCGTAAATTTGGGTGCAAAGGTACGACTTTTTTATTAAAAAAACGTTTCAGCCGGAAATTTCATCTGCCGATGCCGGTGAAACTGGGTGCTTACCCGATCTTAGCAAAAAAATAACACTACCTTCAGCCCCTACCGGACTTATACGCCAATTATTTTGTCTAATTTCGTTGGCACGTTTTTTTGTCAGCATGAAAAAAACACTTTTTACCACGCTTGCCGTACTGCTCACGGTTTACTCGCTCTTTGCTCAAGAAACGACCCTTCGCATTGCGAACTACAATCTGCTTCGATACGGGGCAAGCAATCGCTTTTGTGATACCGACTGCAAGGATCAAAATTTGAAGATCATTCTTGAGGAGATTAAGCCCGATCTCATCGGTTTTAACGAAATTATTGACGGCGGTAATAATGCCAACATTTTTACTGATCGTTTGTTACAGCGGGTCTTTAATATTGACGGCGTTACGGCTTGGAAAAAATCGCCATTGGTAACCAACCAACCCGGCGAACCTATTACCAACGTACTGATGTACAACAGCAATAAAGTGGAGATTGTGTCCATGACGCAAGTACCGCAAACCCGCGCCGCCATCTATAAATGCTATTTCAAAGCCAGTGACTTAGCCACCACGAAGGATACCCTTTTCTTTTACGTTACTACCGTTCACCTCAAAGCCGGTTCATTGGATACTGATATTGCGGAACGCGCCCGCGAAGCCACTGCTATCGTGAACGAATTTAAGAAAAAAAGTAATCTGCGGAACGTTTTTGTGATGGGGGATTTCAATGTTCGTACCGCTTCGGAAGAATCTATCGTTACGCTCACGAATGCCGAGCATGGTAATTATCAGATGAAAGACCCCATAAATCGGATGGGATCGTGGAATGGTAACGATAAATTCAAAGACATTCATACGCAAAGTACCCGCACCACCCAAGAATCCGACGGAGGCAGTAACGGAGGCAGTGATGACCGATTGGATATTATCTTCGTGAATGATGATGTGATGAACAATAAAGCCGGCGTTCGCTATGCTGAGGGATCATATAAAGCCGTAGGGCAGGACGGTACGTTTTTCAATAAAAGCGTGATGGAGGCTACGACCACTTCTTCCACCTTAAAATCAGCACTTTATCGTACTTCCGACCATATGCCTGTTCGCGCCGACTTCATCTTCAAAGGTGTTCCCGCCGGTTTGCAGGAAAATTTGGCTACTCGTTATGCGATGGGCATCATCGAAAATCCCGTTAGTGAACAAATCAGACTGCGTTTTTCGGTTAGCCAACCCACGCATTTCTCCTACCAACTGCATAACCTTTTCGGGCAAAGGGTGCAACAAGGTAGTTGCTCTGCCGATGCCGGTATGGATGAAGCCGATATTCGTTTAGAATCCCTGCCTGCGGGAGTGTACATCCTTTCGGTTCAATCGGGGGGGCTGTCATCCTCGTTTAGGATCGTCGTTGAATAAATTAAAAAATCCCTTTGGTATCAGAACCGAAGGGATTTTTTCTTGATATGAAAATTATACTATTTAACCAATACTTTGAGGGTTTTTTGGTCGTAGTCGGTGGTGATTTTCAGGAGGTAGATGCCCGCCTTCAAATCTTTTACGTCTAAGGGAATGGAAACCGCTTCGTTGCCGTAATTCCCCGTTTTACTCCAGACCGTTCTACCGGTGAGGTCATAAAGGGTCATTTCCACTATGGTAGCCTTCACTAAGTTAAGGTTGATCTTGGTATCATCGGTGATGGGGTTGGCGGAAAGGGCTAAAGTGGTACTTGGCTTGGGTGAAGCGATGGGTTCGGGGTTGCCCGTGGGGGTGTAGTTCATCACGGGATACGTACCCACTTGCGGGGAAGTGCCGTAGGAATCAGCCGCCGCCTGTCCGTAAAAATATGCCATACACTCCTCACATTTCAGTTTGTATCGGTTTGGAATAGCAGATTGTTCTTCGTGATACCAAAATTCTATGGTTACCACTGACCAATTCGGCTCACCGGAAACAGTAGCTATCGAATGTTTATAGGAGGTTATCGGCATGTCATTCACTTTAGCGGACGCAATATTAGCCGTCGGGATCGCCAGATTCAAATAGTGTCGCCAACCGTCATATTCCGGATAGCCACTATTGCGCAATTCCATGAAAAAAATATTACCGTTATACGACTGCGCTGCATCCATAGGAATATAGTGCAACATAAAAGGCTCTGTACCTATTCCGCTCCCGTGTCCGATATTTAATTGAGAAACCATGATGGGTTGATCGGCTTCCACTAAGTAAGCCAAACTGTCGACTGATGTCCGATACCTTTTTGTTTCAAAATCACCCGCTTCCTTTAGAAGGTATGTTTCTGTAGTCAAGTTTTGTTTGTGAATAATAATTTTTGTATTCGGCTTCATTGCATAAAAGCGATACAAGTCTGTGCCATTTGAGGCAGAGCTTGGTTTTTTATTACCGAGAAGGATGTACCGCTTAAATCGGTCTTCTAAGGCATCATCCGGTACAGGCAGGCAGGCTTCTACCAAATGTTCGCAAGCAGGAATACTACCTACGTTTGTACACTGATTTCCAGCATATAAAGCTACCGGTTTATTAGAAACAATGTGCGAACCTGACAAATCATTGTTGCCGATGCCCTGGTAGGTTTCCCCACGATTTAAGACTATGGTATAGGGTACATTCCGTTCCCTGTCTCTTCCATTTTTGGAAAAAATCCTGCTTTTAGGTGTAATTTCCACTATGGTACTGTCATCCAAGCCGACCAATAAAAATTCACTTCTGAAAAGATTCTGCAAATCTCTTCTTTCCGTATAAGACATTACATAATATTCCGTTCCCCAAGCCCAATTCGGTAGGGCAATCGCGGCATCGGTCGTAAAGGGACGGCGATTCAGTGCATTGAGGTAAAACTGTTTGCGGGTAGGTGAATAGACCCGTATCCCATTCTTTTGGATCACATCCGAAGTGCGGTTGAATACTTTACGGAGCAGTTCCATCCTTTTCGATTCGGGGTCATCTTGGAAATGGAACGAAGCATACTCCTGCACGCTGATTGTCTTGGAGAAACCCAGCAAAGGTACTTCAATTACAATATCCGTTGGTTGGTCCACGGAAATATGGAGACTAAGGTCTAAACCGTTGAAATTGATGGTATCGGAATCAATATCTATGCTATTATCCATAAAACCGACCCAGAACTCATGTCCTTTGGGGTTTTTGAAGCGTTGTGCGGAAAGTTGACTGACCGTTAATGCCAGCAGGGCGAAAAGGAAAATCAGGCTCTTCATAGGCTGATAGGGGATAAAGATTCTTGGTAACAAATTTAGTTAATTATCGAATACCATCAAGCCTTTCCGAAAAAATTATTTGCCTTTTACGATACCTTTTTAAGTCTGTTAAACAGCATCCGAAACCAAGGCGTATAGTTCTTGGGATGCAGGGCAAGGTCGGCTTCGATTTCGGCTACGGTGCGGTAGGCGTACTCCATCACTTCTTCCGGGTTGATGACGGGTGGTTGATTCGTTTGCCCCCAAAAGACGTGGTCGTATTCATTTTCAATCAGTCCGTTCTCAAACTTCGCCAAATAAATCAGCGGTTGCAGGGCTTTCAGTTCGGCAGTCATCCCCATCTCCTCTTGCAATCGTCGGTGCGCTGCGGCTAAGGTATCTTCATCCGGTCTTGGATGGGAACAGCAGGTATTCGTCCACAACCCGCCACAGTGGTATTTATCAAGGGCGCGCCGTTGCAGTAGCCACCGTCCCTGTGAGTCTGTAATGATTACTGAAAAAGCCCGGTGCAGGAGTCCTTGTTGGTGGGCTTCCAGCTTTTCGCAGATGCCTTCGGGTTCATCGTTTTCATCCACGAGTATTACGTATTCCATTGCCTACTAAACCTTTAGGGAAGCCGTAATATTCGACAATATTGTTAATAAAAATTAAAAAAATCAGGGTAAATATTGGAATGCAAACCCATTTGATTGTTCCGCTATCTACCCTGATTCAGGCATCTTTATTTATAGTTAGTTATCCTCTGCCTCCTTGTACTTTGTCGATGATGGGACCTTCTTTGTTCGGAACGGGTGTAAAGCGTTTCCCGAATTGGTAGCTAAAGGTCATCTGAGCGATGCGGGTATCCATGCGGAAAACGTCTTCGGCAAGGGTATTGCCGGCTGTTCCCTTACCTTTCCAATAGCTTGCCCAGAAAATGTCGGTAACCGTCAGGCGTAGGGTGGCTTTATTGTTGAGCATCTTCTTTTGGATACCGGCAGAGAGTTGCCAGTTGGCATTGTAATTCATCGCCCCCCAAGCCATCGGTGCATGATAATTGCCCGAAATCTCCGCCGTAAATTGATAAGGCAGTTTGAAGATATTAGTCCCGTTCATCAGCCACGACGTTTGCCCGTTGGTAAATGAACCGAAACCGATATTTCCGACGATGTGATTCCTAAACCCAAAGGCAAAGAGGGAAGCCGTCCACCAGTCCGTAATATCCGATTGAAATGAAGCCGACAGTCCCGCAAACTCCTTACGATCCAAATTGATGGTGGTAAAAGCAACCGATTGCCCGTCCGGCGAAATAAGAAAGACGCGGTTCATGGCTTGCGAAACTCTGGCTACCTGCGCACCTAAGACCAACTTACCCTGCCAAAGCGTTACATTCAGCTCTAAATGATCCGTAAACTGGGGTAATAAATTGGGATTGCCGACAATGGAACTGAATCGGTCGTTGATCTCAGGATAAGGGTTGAGCGAACTGTAATGCGGGCGATCCAACTTTTTAGTGTAGTTGAGTGCCAGATTCACTTTAGGAGTGAGGTCATAACTTAAATTAGCACTCGGGAAAAAGTTGGCATAATCACGGGTGAAAGTGTACTGATTGTTATTCACTTCTCCTTTACCCATCGTCCGCTCCAACCTGCCCCCGATTTCTACTTTGGCTTTCTTCCACCTTCGCTCGAATTGCAGATAGCCCGCCAAAATGTTCTCCCGATAGCTGAATTTCTGCTGTAAATCAGTTTTTTCGGTAAATTCTATTTGTACCGAACGCTCGGAATTGGTCTGCGCCAGCACGCATTTCAGCCCCGCCTCTAATTTTATTTTGGCGAAGATCGGTTTAGAAAAGTCGGTTTGGTAGGCTTGTAAGAAGACGGTTACGGGGAAATCACCGTTAAAACGGTAAGTTAAAGGTGAAATTACACCGTTTTGGTCGGATTGATTGCTATACAGGGATTGAACGGTGCGCGGGTTGTAGCGGGTTAGTCCACCCGTAAAGCTAATTTCAGTCCCTAAAGTATCAAAAATATGGCGGTAGTCTAAGGTTGTATTGAAGTAGTTACTGGTTTTGGTGGCGCGGTCGTTGGTGTAATACAGGGTATCTCGCTGTTCCCCATTCAGGCTTAGTTCGCTGGAAGGTTTGCCGTAAGGAGTTACCACCGCGCCGTTGGTGAGTATGCTTAGTCGTAAATTGTTGTACCGATTGAAGCCGTAATTGACCATTACGTTGAGGTTGTGGTGGTTTTCGGGGTCAACGTAAAAGGATTTGGTATTCATCGTAGAAACGCCCTGATCGTAGTTGGTGCGTTTATTGTCCCAATGGGTTAGGTTTTTGCGGTAATGGTATTGATAGTTGGTGTTGAGTGAAAATTTCTTTTTCCGCCAGCTTAAATTGGTGCCAATATTCGCTTTGGGGTAGAAGCCCTGTGATAAACCCGCATTTACCGAACCGTTAAACCCTTCGTAGGCATTACTTTTCAAGCGAATGTTGATGACTCCCGAGCCGCCTGCCGCATCAAATTTCGCCCCTACGCCCGTCAAAATCTGGATTTCTTTCACTTGGTCGGAGGACATAGACTTGAGCATCTGCGCGATTTGGTCTTCCCCCATATAAACGGGTCTACCGTCAATCATCAGCATAATACCTCCGCGACCTTTGAGTTTGATGCCTCCGTCTTTGTCCACCATCACGCCGGGCGTTCGTTTCAGGACTTCTAAGATCGTAGTACCTGAACCCAAGACGCTGTTTTCAACATTAACCACCGTTTCGTTGCCCTTTTGTTGGATTAAGCTGTGATTCAGCTTGCCTACGATGGTTACGTCCTTGAGATTGGTTTCGATAGAAGCCAAAATCATGCTGATACTACCTGATTCTGAGGGACTTTCTTCCGAAAATTGGACGGCTTCCGAATTTTCGGAACGAAACCCGACTAACTGTGCGTTAACGTAATACTTGCCGGCTTTTAAGTCTTTGAACTCAAAAGTGCCGTCTTCCTTCGTATAAGTGCCACTGACAAAGGCGGAATCGGGCAGGCTAAATAGCCCCACCGAGACGGATTCTAAGGGCTGAGAGAGGCTGTCTTTAACCATTCCTGCCAAACGATACGGCGGACTGCCGGTATCCAAGGCATAGAGGGAGGTGGAGCTTAGCAATAAGCCCATGAGGAGTACGATGACCAATCGCATAGGGAGTAAATTAAAAAGTAATTACGGATGAGTGAAATGTTCTCCAAATACGGTAGGTGCGGGCTTAAAAGATGTTAGACGGAAATAAGAATCGTGAAGACAATTATTAAAAAGATCAAATTCGATAATTAATTTTATATTTATATAATTTATATTATTCGTTAATAATATTATTGAAGACAGACCTTAAAGCCTGTTAATTCCCTTCTGTTTAACTTCTTGAATAGCCGTTAAGCCTTTAGTTAAATTAGGTCAACCGTATAGGACGGACTTAACTTTTCGCGTTTAGCTTTCGTATATTGCATTGATGATACAATCGTTACTAGACCGTATCGCCGAAGCGGTCTTACCCGAATCCGAAAGCCAAGCAGATGCCGAACGTAAAGCCGTCCTGAAACATACCGGCAAGATGACGGCATACATGGAGAACATTCAATCCGTTGCCCGAGTCCAACGCCACCGACGGCAACGCGGGTTGGCTACGGGGGCAATGCTCTTAACGCTGGGGAGTATCTTCGCGGGGGCAAGCTACTTGATGTACGGGGTTACCTTTACGCTTCCCGTATTCGCTTTGATCGGTATTGGTTTGTTTTTGTTTTTTTCCTCCATTCGGTTAGTGCGCATGAACCCCGTGCGCCAAATCAAAAATTATTGGGAAGACGAAAAGCACAAATTGGACGGTAAACTGATCCTCCTCCGCAACGGCGACCAACGCCACGCTTGGGAAAAAGGTTTGGAACTCATCTCCGAAGATTGGGATGAGATCAGCGGGAAAGTAAAAGAACTCGTACACGAAACGAAGAAAGCCCGCAAACAATACCACCGTGATCGAAAAGCCCGCCGAAAAAATGATTGGTAAGTCCTCCCAAACCGAAAAAATCGTACTTTTAGCGATCCTTAGACATCCATGAGCGGAGACATCCACCAACTGAACGAACTGTTCAACCTCAACCAAAATTTAGGCTCTTCCGAACCCGACCCCACGCCCGACTACCGTGTACAGGCGTTCCATGATGCCGTCGTGTTTCAAGATGCCGTCAATCAGGAAAGCAAAAAATCCCAGACGGGTTCTCAAAAGACTTTCTGGGTAATGGCGGGTTCATTTATGCTCTCGGCAATCCTGATGTTGATAGGCACACTCCCTTTGATGACCGATGTAGGGGATGTCGGTAACGTATTGATGGTTGCAAGTGTGATATTCGGAGGCATTTACACTGCTAAGCGATTGATACCCACGCCCCTTTACCGATTAAAAGAACGTGCCGATGACCTGATGAATAACGTCTCTAAGATAGCTCCACGTCGTACTGCCCCCAAATTTTTACCGAAAAAGCCCCGCCGAAAGGTGATCTTAGGTGTCGGATCATTTATTGCGGAGAAAACAGATATTGCCCCGGAAGTGGTGCGCACGGCAATGGTTATCATGGCTTTCCTATCTGCGGGAACGGTCATTCCGGCGTATTTCATCACAGGATTCATCCTCAATGCCGTTCAAAAAGACCTGCGAAATAACGCTAAATAATAAAAAGTCCGTTCTTATGTTACAGCGCATTGTACTTACGGGCTTGCTTCTTTTCTGTGTATCAACGCTTTCCGCCCAGCAGTTACTATTCGGAGCGCGCCTCGGCACTGCTTGGAGTAGTTTTAGGGTATCGGAAGATCCCTTCAAACGCTACCAAAACATCACCCCCAAGCTGGGATTGTGTATGGGGCTGGCATTTCACGTGAGTGTGGATGACCTCATCGGCTTGGACGTAGAAGCCTATTACATCAATCGTAATGTGTCGGTCTATTCCAGTGATCGCATTATTGACCCGCAAACGAAACGAACTACCTTCTTAGAGTCGGACGGTGAATATCGCTTAACGGGTATTGATATTCCGATATTACTATCGCTTTACCTGCGTCCCGAAAAGAAATTGCGTCCGAAAATCTATGTGGGGCCTTCCCTGAATTTGATTACATCCGCACAGTATGACGGGCAGTCCGTCTATACCCGAAACGACACCTCCACCGTTTACCTCATTAATGATAATATCAAGAAGGATTATGTAGGCTTTTTCCCGAGCCTTGTCATGGGTGGCGGGATTAATTACCAAGTGAATAGTCACTTGTGGGTAACGGGCGACCTACGCTACAATCTCGGCGTAGCCAACCTGATTGATACCGACCAAAAACGCACCGCCACTTCCGCCGACATCAAGTCGGGCGACTTCTTAATCATGTTGGGTTTTGCGTATAAGTTGTATGATTATTAAAACAATCAACGGCTATCTCTATTACGAAACAGACGTTGATCTTCCCGAAATCGGTTGACGATTAATTCAGATACTTCCGAATCACGTCGTTGATTTTGAGGGAGAAAGTGATATTTTGATGGAATTCCTTGAAGGTTTTGGGCGTATCCTTTTGGAAGACACTACCCGCTAACGGTAAGTAAATATTTAAGGTCTGCTTAAAGAAGTGAAAGCTGACCCCCGCATCATAAAAAGTTTGTACATCGTTGTTATTGCGCCAAATCGGATTGGCAAACGCCGAAGAAGCAATCGGATCATAGGGTACTAAGCCCAAATTCCCGAACAAGCGAATATTACGGGTATTCGGCAGAGAAATTGCACCATTAAACGAGACCAACCATTTGGAAGAAGTTACACCCGTAAGCGTCTTGAAAAAGCCCTGATCTTCAATCACTTGGCGGTTGAGCCATTCGCTTTGTTGCGGGCGGTCGGCGTAAAACATCGGACGGTCTAACATCACATGCTCCCCAAACGGATCAAAACTACCCGACAAACCCCAACGTAACGGCACGGGTACATTCTTACCCGACATAAAGCGTCCCGCGAACATCCGTAAATGGACTTCTCCTTTTTTGGTATAGTTAAAGACTAATTTAGGTGCTATAAATGCCCGCACGGCATCGGTACTGTGTGCGCCTACCTCTGCATCAAAACCATAACGAAACGTCGTCTTATCCATTAAATAATGCACGTTGGCACTCACATAATAGGGGCGATAGTCGTTTTGGAAGGTGTAATCACTGCACTTGGTAGCGGATCGTGTAGCGATATGATAGCTATTCAGGCTGTAAATATAGGTCAGCTTGTTACGCATCCGGCGGGGCTGAACATGAAATTCGATGAAGTTTTTGCTGTGTAAAAAGTCCGCAAAGAGAGCCGTCCGCGATTTGAGTTCAATCTTCTTGAGCCGTCCCTCCGTAAAGATACGGTACGTAATATCCATCGAACCCACCGCCCGATCACTCTTAAAACCGTACATCGGTAAGGCATGAAATTCTAAATGGCGTTTTGGGAAGGGCTGATAATACACGCCACCGCCCAGCATCCAGCCGTCCCTTGTATTATATCCCACCGCCGGAGAAACCAGCAGATAACGATAACGGGCATCATCCGGTCGCCAGATTAAACCTAAACGCGGTGTAGCGCATTTGCGTTGAAAATCAGTGGTAGCGGGACGGTACTTTAATACATTATTATTGGGATTCATCTCGGGAAATTTCTGCCCCGAATTGACCTCAACATATTTGAAGTTGGTTTGTTTCTTCAAATTTAACGTAAAAGTTTCCGTTCCTATGAAAGGCGGCGTCCAAATCGTATCAATCGGGAGATAATCGTGGTCTTTTAAGACTAAAAAGGCGGGTAACGTCCGTTGGGATTGATTATCAATAGTGATTTGGAGCGATTTGCCTTTGATTTGGGCATTACGGGCTACAAATTCGATGGGTTCATGGGATTGGAAGTATTCCTGAAAGAACCAGCCCAAATTTTCACCGGCATTCTCTTCAAAGACGGCTTGGAGGTCTTCCGGGTAGGGATGTTTGAACTTCCACCGGTCGAAATAGGCGTGCATACACTTATCGAAGCGTTCCGTTCCGAGATAGGATTGTAAGTTCCTGAATGCCATCGCCGTTTTCGCATAAACGATGATGCCGTAATTCCAATCGGTGTATTCTTCGGAAGTACCGTCTATTGCTTGGTCGTTGTTGAAACTCTCCGCGTATTTGAATCCCCAATCCAATGCTTGGGCAGTGCTGATCGTTATACCCTTGCCATTTTTCTTAATGCTCGTTTTTCCGCCGTTTTTGAGGCGATTTTCTTTTTCCGCGATAGCTTGCAAACTACGACCTTCAATATAGGAGTTCATGCCTTCATCCTGCCAAGGGTGGATGCGTTCATTACTTGCCAAGATGCCTTGAAACCAATTATGCCCGACCTCGTGTACGATCACTTGTTTGAGCGATTCGTCATTGCCTCCCGCAGAAACAACCGTAATCGTCGGATACTCCATGCCTGCCCCCGCACTCAAAGCACCATCCACCGCCGTACATACGTTAAAGGGATATTCTCCCACATATAACGAATAGTGATACACCGCTTCATTGATATAGGTGGTTGCTTTCTTCCAGTTATTTTTATGCCGTTCGTTAAAAAGGGCGATGGTCTTCACTTTGCGGGAGGAGTTGGGCAAGGTGGCTTCACTCATCTGTACATAATATTGCTTATCACAAAACCAAGCGAAGTCATGCACGCGGTCTTGGCGGAAGTGAAGCGTTTTCATCTCTTTGGGACTGAATTCTTCCTTGAAGACGGTATTGGTCTCTTGTTCCTCTTGGCGAAGCATCTGATTGGAAAGTTCGGCACGCTTTTTCATCCAGTTGAGTTCGGCTTCTCCGTTTTGGAGTTCCCCCGTAGCCCCGACGACATAATTTTTCGGTAAGGTGATGTACACATCATACGTCCCGAATTCCGCATAAAATTCGCCCTGATCTAAGTAAGGCATCGGATGCCAGCCTTTCCGGTCAAAGACTGCGGGCTTGGGATACCATTGGGTAATCTGATACTGCTGTTCCACATGCCCCATGCGGGAAAAGGATGCCGGTATCTGTACCCGAAAGGGAGTGGTTACGGTGATGCTCTGCCCGGGTTGGAGCGGTTGGGGAAGCGTTAAACGCGCTATATCCCAATTTCCGTCCACGTATTTGATGCCTACCTTAGTACCGTTAATGCGGAAATCCAAGCTGTCAATAAATCCGCGATCTTCTTTGGGGGAATAGTAAAATTCGGTAGAACCTCCGTCCACTTTTTGTTTGGCAAAAGCCGTACTGCGATCCAAATAAGCATTGGGGTACAGGTGGATATATATTTCCTGCAATACGGTGGGAGAATTATTTTTATAGGTAAACTCTTCCGAACCGCGTAAATAGTGATTGCGATCATCTAAGGTTACCCGGATGGTGTAGTTGACTTCCTGCTGGAAATAATCCTGCGGTAAGCCGTTGGTTTGGGCATGAAGTAGGGAAAAGAACCCTATCACCGCCCAAAGACAGATCAAAAAGCGCGTCATAACTGAAAGGAAACCGACAAATGGTTAGACAATGTTTATTCTTCCCGCAAGTTACGATTTAGTCCCTAAGAATATCACCCCTTTAAGATTGATTTTCGGGCAGATGTGCATAACCCTTACCCGCTATCTGTAACCAAACGGTTACGGATCATAAACCTGATTCCATTCGCTTCTTCTTAGGTAAAGAATTTATAATCAGATCATAGGAATGATCTATCAGCTCACAGAGTTGCGCCATCGAAAGTACACCGTTAGCGACGACGGTATTCCAGTGCTTTTTATTCATATGATAACCGGGTAATACGGCTGAAGGATAGCGTTCCTGTAAATTAACGGCGCGTTCGGGATCACATTTGAGGTTGAAGCTCAGCGGGTTGGAATAAATGTCCACCAATAGGTACATTTTGTCGCCTGCTTTCAGCACCAAAGTGGATTCATCAAAGGGGAAATGCTCCGTAGTCCCTTTTTTGGCAAGGCAGTATTCGCGTAAGGTTTCAAGGTTCATGGTACGGCTTTTGACAAATAAACGAAAAAGCGGCTTTGAATGCGTCATTTAAGGGACGGTAAAATTTTTCAACCACAGTCATAACCATAAAACTTAATTACGCCTCCGCATTTTTTTCTTTCTGCTACCCATCATTTCCCAAAAGAACTTAACTTGCGGAAGTCGAACCGGTAAAAACTCGACTTTCGTCTATGTGCCTTGAAGTTTACGCGCCTGTTTTGAAAGTTCGGCACTCGAAAACGATCCTGAATATGAAAAATACTACCGATCAACCCGGACTGAACGGTCTTTCCGACATCCGTCGTTTTTTCTACAAAAACGAAACGCCTATTTACTTCGTCAGCCCCACCAACTTCAATCTTTTAGGGATTGATGAATGGGTAAAGGGCTTTAAGTATATCTGTTATATTGACTGCTTCGACGGTCAGCACCCTAACGTATTCGTACCGACCGAGATACCCCACGACCTCTTCCAAAGTATCGAAGAAATCAACAACTACCTACTCGAACATAAAGAAGTCGTGGACTACGTCAATAAGCGCGGTCCCGGCGGAAAGGTCGCCTTCCTCATGTTTGATGATAAGACGGAAGAATTGGCGGAAGAATTAGACCTGCATGTTGCTTTCCCGAAAGCCTCCCTCCGCAATCATATGGATAGCAAGGTCATCACCACCCAAGTGGGCGAAAAAGCAGGCGTTCCCAGCGTCCCGAATAAGTTATTGCCAATCAAGTCTTGGCAGGATTTGTTGGACAAATGTTCGGCGGAATTGGGGACGGACTATGTGGTGCAACTACCCTACGGCGATTCCGGCAATACAACCTTCTTCATCGCTTCGGAAGAGGATTTTAACAATTATGCCGACCGCATCATTGCCGAAAAAGAGGTCAAAGTGATGAAACGGATCAACTGTCGAGGTTCTGCCATAGAAGCCTGTGTTACCCGACACGGCACGATTGTAGCCCCGTTGATGACCGAACTCATCGGTTTCAAAGAATTAACCCCCTATAAAGGCGGTTGGTGTGGGAATGAAATCTTGGTTGGTGCTTTTCCCGAAGCCATTGAAACCAAAGCCCGTAAATACACCGAAGCCTTCGGCAACCAACTTCGTGAAGAAGGTTACAAAGGTTACTTTGAATTAGATTTCCTGATTGACGTGGATAATGACGAACTCTATCTGGGAGAACTGAATCCGCGCATCACGGGGGCAAGTTCGATCACCAACCATGCTTGTTTTGCCTTAGCGGATATGCCTTTGTTTCTGTTTCATCTGTTGGAGTTTATGGGCGTGGATTATGAACTCGATATTGACGAAATCAACGCCCGTTGGTCGAATCCTGATTATATAGACTCATGGAGTCAGTTGGTCATCAAACAAACAGACCCCAACATGGATGTCTTGGTGGACGCGCCCGCCTCCGGTATCTGGACAATGGAGCGCGACGGGTCTGTGCATTATTCCCGTTTCGATACCCACCGCCGTGCCGTTGAAAATGAATGGGAAGCCTTCTTCCTGCGGATTATGAAACCCGGCGACATTCGTTACAAAGGCGCGGATTTGGGCATCTTGGTTACGCGCGGGCGGTTGATGACTCCCGACTTCAAACTCAACTCCCGTGCGCACGCTTGGATTTCGGGCATCAAATCCAAATTTGTAGCCAAACCTTACATCCCTGAAATGTACCAACCTACCTACCAAAAAGCGGAAGTCGGTGCATTTAAGATGTTATAAGAAAATATGAACACCGCTTTCTCGGCAGAAAATCCGCTTCCATTGCTTTCGGAAGAGACTCCCGTTTTGATGAACGAGGCGGATTTTCTGCGCTTATCGGAAGCCGACGACGATAATCGCTATGAGTACATACAAGGGTCGGTCTTTATTCTCGCCGCCGCTTCCTTTCGGCATGAAGCCATCACGGCAAACATTATTTCGGAATTAGCCCAAATAACCGATGAAAGCCCCTGTCAAGTGCTGGCATCCCATCGGAAGGTGATGTTTTTTGCCGAAGAATTGTATTTCAACCCCGATGCGGTGGTGGAATGCCCCGCCGACGAAGATGCTGACATTCCTTTGAATGTATCTCTGGTGGTGGAGGTACTCTCGCCTTCTACCGTGCTGAAGGATGTAACGTTTAAGCTACCTTTGTATATGCAGATGCCTACGCTTCAGGACATTTTATATGTATCTGCCGAACGGGTATCCGTCTTACATTATTACAGAGTGACGAATGAATGGAAATGCCGTTCCGCTACGAACTTAAATGATGAACTGGAATTGCTTTCCATTAACGGAATGCTGAAAGTCGGACGTATTTACCATAAGATCAGGTGGGAGTAAAGCTGATTGACTTGCTTATGAAAGAAGATGTCTTTATTCGTCGCTTTCAATTAACGATCCTCATAGTCGGAGGCTTGGTAGCAAGTTATTTCAGTTATCGTACCTACACTGCCCCTACCGTCATGGATTATGATAACGTTCCACACCGTGATCTTTTTTACAGTTTTGAAACCAATTGGACGAGTAAACATCCTTATGCTCCATATGATATATCTAAATTCGCGGGTACGTGGTGCGTGTTCAAATGGAGTTTCGATTATTCGTTAGGACAGCGTTATATCGGACGAAAAATCAATATTGGAAAGCATCGTTTTGAAGACTTCGAGTATCAAATAGATTCCCCTCGATATGAAATTGCTACTAATCTTGCAGATGATTACTGGAATTTCAAATGGTATGTCGTGTATGATAGTGTAGGAAGGCATTATCCTAATTGGCATGCCATTTACGTCAAGAATGATTCGGTAGAATCCGGTTTCTTGAGACTGAATGATGATACTTTACTTCTCCCATTAAAGCATATATGCCTCTATCTTACTCGTTGCTATTAAACGTACTTTCACCTGTTAGGTTTAATAATTTTTACTATCAATATTTTTACCTACAACGAATTAGCAGGACTGTGCCTGATTTCATACCACAAAGATCGCTTGCGACGGAGCGTTTACCCCCTCCCCCGATAAAAAATTTTGAATTTCAAATACAATACATTTATATCGTTGTTTATTTTTTGATACAATCAATATTGTTAAATTTATGAGCTAATTTTTAAGATAAAACGAGTAAATATTAGCTAAAACTAAAGCTATTTTAACGAAGCGTTCAGTCCCAAAAAGGGGCTAAACGGCGCAAATTGAAATCTTGAATTTCGCAAATAATGCACTATATTTAATTAAAATCTGACGTTTATTTGCCAAAAAAACACTAAAAAATCATACATATTGAAATTCAAAAATGTGTAAAATGCCATCTTTATCTTCTCAGAAAAGGTTGATTGGGGCAGGGAGTAAAGTATTATATGTAATCAGCGTCATTGATACAAGATTACGCACTGTAACTTAACCTATCTAAATTTATAAGACTTTGAAGCTAATGCAACTTTTTGACCCAATAAACCGTATAACAAAGGCTGTGAGAAAGGATGAATAGCAACTGTTTTGTCAGTATAGCAATGAAAAAAGTTGAGCTAAGCTGTCATTTTGGCATAATTTTCGCTTGATTTTTAACGTCCTTTTGGGTAAAAACCTTTCATTCCCCTATGCCTTTAACAAATAAAAAGAGACATCATTATCTATGAGACAACTTAAAATCAGTAAACAGATTACCAACCGCGAGTCCCAGTCGTTGGATAAATACCTGCAAGAAATCGGTAAGGTAGAGCTTTTAACTCCCGATGAAGAGGTAGATTTGGCGCGACGCATCCGGGAAGGCGATCAGGTTGCTTTGGAAAAACTGACTAAAGCCAACCTCCGCTTTGTGGTTTCGGTGGCAAAACAGTATCAGAATCAGGGACTTTCGCTCGGCGACCTCATCAATGAGGGCAATTTAGGGCTTATCAAAGCGGCAAAACGTTTTGATGAAACGCGGGGATTTAAGTTCATTTCTTACGCCGTTTGGTGGATTCGCCAAAGCATCCTGCAAGCCCTTGCGGAGCAATCCCGTATCGTTCGTCTTCCCCTTAATCGTGTGGGCGCGTTAAACAAAATCGGCAAAGCCTACTCAAAATTAGAGCAAGAATTGGAGCGTGAACCCGCCCCTCACGAAATTGCCGAAGAAATTGAGGGGATGAATGCCGCGGAAGTCTCTGATACACTGAAGATTTCGGGACGACACATCTCCGTTGATGCGCCTTTAGTTCAGGGAGAAGAAAACAGACTTTTGGATGTATTGGCGTCTGATGATGAACCCAAACCCGATCAGGGACTCATCAACGAAAGTTTGAGCCAAGAGGTCGAGCGCGCTCTTTGTACCCTGAGTATGAGGGAAGCAGAAGTGGTACGCCTCTATTTCGGCATCGGTGTAGAGCATTCCTTAACGCTGGAAGAAATCGGCGAAAAGTTTGACCTGACTCGTGAGCGCGTTCGTCAAATCAAGGAAAAAGCGATCCGTCGCCTCCGTCATGCCTCCCGCAGTAAGATGTTGAAAGCCTATTTAGGATAATAATACAGTTGGTCATAGATAAAAAGCATCTTGAATAATCTTCGGGATGCTTTTTTAGTTAACTGATTATCAACGCACTTCAACCCAACTGACAGTATTTTTTCATCCGTTTGGTTGAGAAAAAACAGCCGTCGGCACACAATCTCAAGCGGTGCAATGCGTTATCTTACTATCTTTGCGCATCAATCGGAATTATGATAGAGCGGTTTTTTCCCCCGAAAATAAATACGAGTAATGCCGGAAATGTCGTTCCGCAGGCTTCCTTTTGGGAATATCTCAAAAGTAAGGAGTTTTTACTCTCTATTGCGATCCTGTTCGGCGGGGGATTGTTGCTTTTGGTGCTGACCCTGACGGTTTTACTGCCCATTATCACCCATCATAATGACCAAACCGAAGTGCCGGACATCACGGGTTTACCACTCCGCAAAGCGATTGATTTATTGAATGAAAAGGGATTGGAATATGAAGTCAGCGATTCGGTTTACAAACCCGACCTCAAACCGCTAACCATTGACCATCAAGACCCCAGTGCGTTAAGTATCGTTAAGCCGGGTAGAACAATTTTCCTTCGGGTGAATAAAAAGCAACCCCCGATGGTTAAATTACCCAACATTTTTGAAGAAAGCATGGAACATGCCCGCGATATTCTGCTGAATTGGAAACTGCGGGTAGGGAATGTTACTTATGTGCCTTCCTCCTTTAATAATCTGGTTATTGGTGCTTATTATCAAGGGCAAGCCCTGAAAAAAGACATGCCTGTACCCGAAGGCGCGAAGATTGACTTGAAGGTTAGTTCATGGAACGTAGCTCAGAAAATCCCTGTTCCCGAGTTGGTAGGCAAAGATTTTCAAGATGCCTTGAATGAAATTACGGCTTTGGGATTGATTCCCAATCCGGTATTCATCGCCAGCGGTGAAGCTGAAAATCCGATGGAAGTCTATCGCCAAGACCCCAAAAAGCGAAGTAAAACCGATTCGATTACCGTAGGCTCATCTGTTACAATCTTTGTGAATAATGACGGTCCTCCCAGCTTTACGGACGGTGGTAAGAAGCTGAAGCCCGGAGATTCGGGTAGTGATGACGACAAAGTCGAGGAGAAACCTGATAAAAAGGATGAACCCAAGAAGGCTTCCGACAAAAAGAAAGACCCTAAAAAAGACAAGAAAAAAGACTAACCATATACCAAAACGTGCATCCCGTGCTACGAAACCTTATCTTACTTGCTTATTGCTTCATTTTGGGGATGACGGTGTTGCCGGTTTCGGCGCAAGAGGATCGCCCTTATTTGGGAGGAACAGATTTCCATTCCCCGAAACTAATTCCTGCACAACCCAAAACGATACCCCAATCTAATAAAACATCTGAAGATACGTTAACGGTAAGTCTCCCTTTCTTGGATGCTTTTAATAACGTTACTTTTAACATCCGAACGAATAACCAAATTCCTGACTCCGCTAAATGGTTAGTAAAACATAACGTTACGCTTACCCGCAATCAAGCCGTTAACCCGCCCGACTATGGCGTTGCCACATTTGACGGTATGGCTATGGATGGTTATGCCCACTCCGCAAGCCGTTCCGCCAACACGGGACCTGCCGATAGTTTGTTATCTCACTTTATTGATTTAAGCGGACTTTCGGCTAAGGATAGCGTTTTCTTAACTTTTTTTGTACAAGCAGGGGGGACAGCCGAGCGTCCACGCCCCGAATCCGACTTCAAACTTTTCTTACGGGATAAAAACGGCATCTTTCAAACGATCAACGATGGTTTATTTACGGGAAGTGAGTACAGGGGACAAAGCGTTCAGCCTGATGTATTTTACCGCGTTCATTTCGGCTTAGACGAAAGCTATTTACATAACAAATTCCAATTACTGTTCACAGCTACCTCCAATTTAACCAATTTTGGCGATGTTTGGCACTTGGATTATGTTTATTTAGATAAAAATAGAGGCAGAACCGATACTGCCTTCAAAGATGTAGGCATTCAATGGGCTAACATGCGTCGTTTGATGCCTTACTCGGCTTGTCCGATAGCCATGCGGAAGGATACGAATAATTTTGAGGTGCTACCCGATACCGTTAAAATACGCAACTTTGGTAAAGAAGATAAAAGATTTAATGTGAATTATTATTCCTTTGATTCGTTAGGAAATCGGAAGCCCTTAACCATTCAGCGACAACAAAACGTACTGCAAGCCGGAGAACTCAATCAATCTTATGTATTAGGTTTATTGAATGAGCAGGGTAAATTCCCTTATATGATAGCCAACCTGAAAGAAGCTAAGATCATGCGCCAAGATTGGGAGGTTGAACCGATACCCGCAGGAGCAGACATCAATCCCGCCAATAATCGTATCACCGTTGAATATCCGACGGATTCCATTTTAGCCTATGATGACGGTGAGTTTGAGAGTTCTATCGGGCATAATAACGCACGTAAAGCCTACTCCATGCGTTTCCAATGGCGGAAAAGCGATACCGCTTACACCAAACAGTTGGGGCGTAACCGATACTTAACCTATCGCTATAAGCAACCCGATACCGTGCGTGCCGTTTGGTTGAGTTTTTATCCGCGACATGAATTCATAGATACCTTCCTTACGTTTCGGATCGGCTTTTGGAAGGACACCTTAGGTGAGGTCGTACCCTATCAACTCAATCGGGAGGATACGTTCTGCATTCACCGCAACTGCCGTTTCTGTACCAACTTCGGAAATACGAATAAAAAGACTTGTCATCCGAGTACGCCTTTTCATTTTTACCGCTATCCGATCTACCCGCCTTATGTGATTACGGATACGACTTTTTTGGTGGGCATCGTTCAGAATCAAGCTTTTCGAGATGTGGGATTTGGCATTCTATTAGGCAGAGACGTAAACACGCCCAATCAGGGATTGTTTTATCAATTCGAATCGGGTTGGCGCAACACCAATGAATACAACGGCAAAAACGTCGGAATGCCCGGACTCCGCTTGGAGGTCGTCAATGGTACGAGTGTCTGGGACAGCCGACCGGACGAAATCGAATCGGCATTTGCCGTGTATCCGAATCCCGCAACGGATGGTTATTTTTACATAACGTTTGATTCCAAACTGCAAAAATTAACTGATTTAACAGTATCCGTTGCCGATGCGATGGGTAAAACGGTGTGGACAACGAACATTTCCACCACCCCCGACGGTCAAGGTTGGAAAGTGAACTATCCCGAATCGCTGTCGTCAGGGGTCTATTTCGTAAAATTGCAGGGCCAAACGGCGCATACGACCTTATCGCCCGTTTGGCATAAGTTAATCTTGAATAGATGATCTTAAAATTAGATGTATTAGCATTCGCCGCCCATCCTGATGATGTGGAATTGGGTTGCGCAGGCACAGTCTTTAAACTAATCGCTGAAGGGAAAAAAGTAGGTATCACCGACTTGACGGGCGGAGAACGGGGTACGCGCGGAAATGCCTTACAACGAAGCCAAGAAGCCGAACGTGCCTCCGAACTCTTCAACTTGACGGCACGAAGTAATTTAGGTTTCAAAGACTGTTTTTTTGAAAATAATCAAGAGCATCAATTAGCCCTCATCCGTAATATTCGATTCCATCAACCGGAGATCGTATTAATTAACGCGCCGTATGACCGCCATCCCGACCATGGAAGGGCGGAAAAATTGGTTCGGGATGCCTCCTTTTTGAGCGGGCTTCCTAAAATTGAAACTCGAAATGATGACGGAACACTCCAAACCGCTTGGCGACCCAAATATGTTTTTTCATATATCCAGGATCACCTATTGATGCCGTCGTTTGTGGTGGATGTAACGCCCTTTTTTGAACAGAAATTAGCCGTCATTCAAGCCTATGAAAGCCAGTTTTACAATCCGCAGATAACCGACGAACCCGAAACTTATATTTCCAATGCCCGCTACCTCAAGGTTATTGAAGCCCGTGCGCGAACCTTCGGTCATTTAATCGGGGTTGAATTCGGGGAAGGTTTTATCCATGATAAACCCATAAAGGTTAATTCACTCATGGATTTTATATCTTCCAATTAAAGACTTTCCGAAAAACCTCTTGTAAATTACTGCAAGCGATGATCTCGGTATCAAATTTTTGATGCTCGGTAGGGGATTGTTGGGCGGAAATAATCATCTTTTCAAATCCTAACTTACCCGCTTCCGTGAGGCGTTGATCGATCCGGCTAACGGCGCGGACTTCCCCGGTCAAACCTACTTCCGCCGCGAATGCTATCTTCTTAGGTATGACCAATTCATACAAGGAAGATACGATGGCACAAACGATGCTTAAATCTAAGGCAGGATCATCTACCTTGATACCCCCCGCTAAGTTGACAAAAACGTCTTTATCACCTAATTTGAATCCACATTTTTTCTCCAAAACGGCTAAAAGCATACTCAACCGCCGTAAATCAAAGCCCGTAGCCGACCGTTGGGGTGTGCCGTAATTGGCGGGGGAAACCAATGCCTGTGTTTCAATTAGTAGCGGACGCAAGCCCTGCAAGGTCGCCGTAACCGCCACCCCGGCAAAATTTTCGACGGATTGGGTTAAAAATATCTCGGAGGGGTTGGCTACTTCATGTAAACCGTCGGAGCGCATTTCATAGATACCCATTTCCGGTGTAGCACCGAATCGGTTTTTGGATGAACGGATGATGCGGTAATTGTTGTGTCGGTCGCCCTCAAATTCAAGGACGGTATCCACGATATGTTCTAAGGCTTTGGGACCGGCGATAGAGCCTTCCTTATTGATATGTCCAACCAAAAAGGTAGCGATATAATCATCTTTCGCCATCCGCATGATGCGTGAAGTACATTCCCGAATCTGGGCGATGCTACCGGGGGTCAGTTCTATATCATCGGAATATACAGTTTGTATGGAATCAATTATCGTTAAAACGGGGTCTATTTCTCGAATAGCGTTGAAGATGCTTTCCAAGTTGGTTTCGGAAAACACATAAAGGGCGGGATTTTGCATCGGGATACGGTCGGCACGCATTTTCACTTGTTTTTCCGATTCTTCACCCGAAATGTACAAAACGGGATTGGGAGCTAACTGCAACGCCAACTGGATCAATAGGGTAGATTTTCCAATGCCCGGCTCGCCACCCAAAAGCGTCAATGAACCCGGTACAATGCCTCCATCCAATACGCGCGATAGTTCTTGATCCAAGATAGGGATGCGGGGTTCTGCTTCCAATTCAATGGCTTGAAGCAAATGGGGGCGACGTTCCTGAGCGATGCCGATGCCTTTACGGGCATTCTGGACGGCTTCACTGACCACACTTTCCACCAGCGTATTCCATTCGGAGCAGTGGTTGCATTTGCCCTGCCATTTGAGGTGTTCCGCTCCGCAGGCAGTACAAACATAAACGGTTTTCGTCTTGGGACGTTTTGCCATAAGTTCAGTTAAAGGTTGTATAAATTTAACATTGTTTTAATCTCCTACCCAAAGCCTTTTCCCAATAGCGTGGGGGCTTCAAGGATTATCAATGTATATTGCGCTTTCATTCTCCTTTGCTGAAGAGGAAAGAGAGCCGGGATGAAGTTATGCGGTAGCTATTCCCGCAAATCTACGTTTCCATTACGAATGGACAAGCGATACGCTTGGGTAAAAGATAAGATTTGTTTATTTTTGCCGATTAAACTTTTTGATAAAATGAACCGACCCATCACCGACTATATTCGGGAGTACCAAACTAATAAGTACCGCGACGGCAAAAAGATGCCTATCGCCGAATTTGTGGAAGATTATATCAACGGCAGAATAGATGTCGTAGGCGATTTCCGCGAATTCATGCACAATCGTGCCGACTATTTCGACTATACGTTCATCCCCGAACACTATCAATACTTTTTCACTCAATTTTTGCCCGAATTTTTCATCCACTCCAAACATCAGGATGAAACCATTGGTCGTACCCACTACAACAGAGGAAACGACTTTTTCGGTTCTTTCTTGGGTGATCGAATGATCTATACTTCGGCATTTTTTCAGACCTTACAGGATACCTTAGAGCAAGCCCAAGACAACAAGCTCAAGATGGTCTGCGAAAAACTCCAACTCAAAGCCGGTGAAAAATTACTCGACATCGGTTGCGGATGGGGGACGCTTGTTCGCTATGCCGCACAGACTTACGGCGCAGATGCCACCGGCGTAACCGTAGCCGGCGAAGGTGCCGCTTATGCCCAGAAACAAATCGAAGAAGCCGGTGTTACCGACCGTGCGCGCCTCTTAGTTTCTGATTACCGCGACATTCCGCAACAGAAATATAATAAAATATCCTGCTTGGAGATGGCGGAACACGTGGGCATCCTACGCTTCCAAAAATTCATGAAGCAGGTGTATAACATGCTGGAAGACGATGGCTTATTTTACCTGCAAATCGCGGGTCTGAAGCATGGTATCCATAAGGAAAGCATGGTTTGGGGCTTATTCATGGCGAAGTACATCTTCCCCGGCGCAGATGCCAGCACGCCCTTGAGTTTCTTTGTAACCAATTTGGAACAAGCCGGCTTTGAAGTCCATTCCGTAGAGAACGTCGGTATCCATTATTCGCATACCATCCGATTATGGTACGATAACTGGATGAAAAACGAAAACTACGTTCGGGAACATTACGGGCAGTGGTGGTTCAGATTATGGCAAGTATTCTTATCGTGGAGCGTGGACATCGCGGCACAGGGTAATTCTACCTGTTGGCAGATCGTTTCCCACAAAAACCTGGAGCATTTCGACCGTAATCGTTTCATTGGCGGTTTCAATATGGGCGAACGCGACTTCGATACTGATCATGCCGAAACAAGCAATGGTACGACGGCGGCTTCTGCCAAGAAACCCGTTAAAGTAAAAGTAGAAGACAATTAAGGTCTAAAATATATCAATTACAGTGGCAGGGAAGCAATTTCTCTGCCTTTTTTTTGATTTTTAGAAAAAAAAATCCGCCCTCAAAGAGCGGATTATGGTTTGATTAGACGGTTTCTTTTTCCAGAAAGTCTCGGTATTGGCATAAGGTATCCAATTGGGCATCCAAATCCCGAAAGAGGGCATACAGTCCGAAATAGGTACGGTTGATGAATAAAAAGTCCTTAGAGCCACGCATTTCTCGCAATTTGGCAATCTCCATGTTGACTTCCGCCATTTCAGCGTAAAAATCAGGATCATTGAAGTTAAATTTGCCAGCATGGTAGGGTTTTGCCACCAAGCCTATCAGTCGCTCAAAGAGGTGCAAGAGGTGTTCGATACGTTCTTCATTATCAGTAGGGCGGAGCATCTCCAGCTTAAAGAGCGATTCGATAGCTTTCTCCCGATTGCGAAAGAGTCCTGGCTCTGCTAAGATGAAGTAATCATCGTAGAGTTTCGGGGAAAGGGTTTTCGTACATCCGAAGTCCAAAACGACAATCGAACCATCCTCTTGGAACAAAAAATTGCCCGGATGGGGGTCGGCATTGAGGCGGTGGAGGACGTGCATCTGATATTCATACAGATTCCAGAGGTTGGTAGCCGCGCGTTGCGTGATTTCTTTGGAAGGATTGGTCTCTAAGAACTCTTTGAGGTGTAATCCATCCATCCAATCCATCGTGATGACCCGTTCAGAGGAGTATTCGGGATAATAGTTCGGAAACTTAATGCCTTCGATATGCTCGCATTGGGTCTTGAAATCGATTGAATTTTGCAGTTCTAAGCGGTAATCGGCTTCCTCCAGCAGGCGGGCTTCCACTTCCTCAAAGTAGGGTGTCATCTCGGCAGGAGCGGTGTTTACGACCCTATGCGCCACCGATTTTACCATTTTGAGGTCGGATTTGATCGAATCTGCCACCCCCGGGTATTGAATTTTAACGGCAAATTTCTTTCCGTCTTTGGTTGCTTTATGCACTTGCCCCATAGAAGCGGCTTTATGTGCCTGAGCATCAAAGGTATCAAAGACTTCTTCGGGGCTTTTGCCGATAGACTTTCGGAAGGCTTGTACGGCTAAGGGCGCACTCATGGGGGGGACGGAATACTGTGCTTTCTGCATCACATTTGTAAATGCGGAGGAAAACATCACATTTTCCATGGAAAGCATCTGTGCGATCTTGAGTGCGGAGCCTCTGAGTTCGGAAAAACCGTCAAAGATGTCCCGCGCATTCGCTTCTTCTAACTCACTACGGTCTGTTTCCTTACCGACTAAGTTTTTTCCGTAGTGTTTGACGTAATTTCCGCCCACCTTTAACCCCGTTTTCAGGAATTTGGAGGCGCGCTCAATCTTGGAAGTTGGCAGTTTGTCTTGGGACATCTCTGTATTTTTTGGAAAAAAAGGGGTTAAACTCTGGCTTTAGAAAAGATGTTGATCTTATCGAAGCTGAACTGCTCGAAATTAAACTTCACCGTCTCAAAAAGGCTGTCGAATAAGTTGGGTCCCATCAGTTCTAAGGGAACTTTGGAGTAAATTTCGATGGCTTTCTCGGTCTCAACGAAGTTATCGGAGGTATCAGTTAACCAAAAGCGGATTAACTTCGTGTGTAATTCCCACAAAACGTTGGGATAATAGTTGCTGAGGGACAAACGCTCCTTCATGTCTTCGGTGGCAATGCCCTCCTGGACGATGTCGCCGATGTAATTTTTGAAATTTTCGCGGTAAGTCTTCAGAAAATCACTGTTTCCGATGGTGCGATCAATGAAAGTGCGCTCATTTAAGGCGACTTCAAAGAACGTGAAGAAGTAGGATAAAACCTTCTGACGGGGGGGGTAGCTGTTGTGCAATTCCGAGCCGTTGAGCATTTCGATGACTTTATCACCTAAATTTGCCCAAATTTTGCGTGCTACATCGTCCGCAGAGGTAAAATATTGGAAAAAATCCTTTTCGGTTATGCCTAATTTGCGGGAAATGGTGTAGGAGTTGATTTCGCCTTCGCCACTGATGAGCATTTCGCGGTAGGCATCAATGATTTGGTTTTCCATTGGAGTAAGATTTTGGAAAAAATACGTTTTTTCGGGCGCAAAGTTACAGATTATTCCACCTATTAGAACTAAAATTCGACGTATAAACGCAAAAAATAACATCTACTTAATAACCCGCCTTACAGAAAAATACATACGTTATCATTGCTTAAATTAAACGATGTTGTCGTTAAAAAAGATACCCACCCAACAGCTTCTCGGACGGGTTTTACTTCAATAGATTACAAATGGTTCACGATTTCATTTTTATCAAATCCGGTCAATATTTTACGAAAATATCGATAAACATATCCATTTGATAACGTTTCGTTAACTAAAATTCAGATTTTGAAGTAAATCGTTCTGTTACATTTTATAACTGAACGCTCCGTTAAATTACGTCAACTATCCAAAAATTTTTACCATCCTTGCGCATTTTTTTAACAAATGCCCTAATAGGCATAATTTCTTCTTCAATATCATTGTTCTTCATATAAGAACAATACTTGTCGTAATGCAATTGATATTTTAAGTAGATTTGATTATTAATGTAATCTTTTCTACATAAGGGAGAACAATAAACGCGCGTGCTTGTTTTCTTGCAAACATATCTGGTTTTGCAGTTGGGGCATTCTCGGACTTCAAAAGTTTGTTCGTCATCCGAAAATATGAATCGTTGATCTTTGTAATAATAATGGAGTAGTAAAAGATACATTTGACGTAAACAAAAATAGATCATGTCTTCGCCTTTTTCTTTAGCGACCCGCTCCAGATTCAAAAAATCCATCATATCTCTTTGATATGATAAGGTGGGATTGACTTCCGCCGCGAAATTTTGATCGGTAATTACTTTGGCTTTAACAGCTTTTCTGTTTTTCATGCTTTGATGCAACTTAGTTTTGAATCCGTCTTCGGTTTCATTTATCATGGATAATAAAATATATTGCAAAACTATAAAAAATAAGATTATGAAATTAAAATTGATAGAAAAATATTTTGTAGTGGTTTAGGGGGCGGGAATGGGTTGGCTCAAAAGGGGATAAAGTATTTTTACGGCTTTAAGCTATCTGTCTTGAAGTCGTTAAGCCGTCTGGGCTAATTTAGCCGCTCGTTCGGCATACTTTGCCTTCATCTTGAGGAAATAGTTTTCGGGCAAGCCCAATGCTTGTTCGATCTTTTGATAGTAAAAATCCGAAAGGTCGATTGTTGCCCCTGACAGAAAACTTTTAAGTATGTCTAACTCAAGGCTGGTAACATGAGCTAATTGTTCAATAGACATATTCCGGTCATCCAATATATCCGCTAATTGCTCGGAAATGGGATCAACCCAATAGGGTTCGTAAATGGTGGTGTCAGTACACATGGTAAAATATTTTTGGATTGGGTTGGTAATAATGCCAAAGTTATTATTTTTGTTTTAATCAATAAATCAATGAATTATGTGCCAACAAACCCTGAAAGAGCAATTAACAAGTATTTTGAATCTTACTACTAAAGGATCAAATGAAAATTCTCAACTCAAGCCTTTTTTTGAGGCAAACCCTGAATGTCTACCTTTGTTTCAATTTCAGGAACATCATGGAATTGTAAGCCAATTAGTATTTAAGCAATATCAACTTAATACGAGTGAAAAACCTGATTTTTTGTGGTTTACCAAAACAACTCAAAAGGTAACTTGTATAATTTGTGAAATCAAAGGCTCTAATGTCAATATCTTTAATCAAGATACGTCATTTGCAAGTGATTTCAATAGTGCTTATGAGCAAATTGAAGCAAGGCTATCTTTGTTAAAAGGTGATACAAAAGGATTTTTGGCGAAATTCAGAGAAGATTTATTTCCTGAAGAAATAAAATCTCCAACCGACATAAATAGCCTTGATGTCAAAGGAATCTTAATTTTCGGTAGAAGATTTGAGAAGGGAAATTCTAAGAGAGATCAAAAATATGCTGATAAATCTAATAATGGCATAAAGATTTTTACCTATGATGCCTTAGCTGATGCTCGAGATTTTGGAAAGAAGATAGTAGATTTGGCTTCATATTCTAACAATAGAATACTTGTTTAGGTATTTAAAACAAAGGAAAAAACAGGGTTACTTGGGAAGTATCTGTCAGCTAAATTATCTTTTAAAGATCAAAATGTTTTGAATTTTTTACAAAACGAAGGATATAATATAACGGAATGGCAAAAAGGTAAATTCTTACAAGTAAACCAAAAAGAAAGCTTAGATAACTATAAATTAAATCTGTGAACATCTTGCATGAGATCATGTAAAACTTTGAAAAGCAAGATGTTCACAGAAATGTTGGTTGATTATACTTTTTAATTCCTTAACGGTTTCCCCGTCTTGAGCATATGCTCGATCCGCTCTAAGGTCTTTTTCTCACCCAAGAGGGAGAGGAAGCCCTCCCGCTCCAAGTCCAAGAGGTACTGCTCGGAAACGTAGGTCGGTGCGGACAGGTCGCCCCCGCAGAGGATAAAACCGATCTTCTCGGCGATCTTGCGGTCATGGTCGGAAGCAAAACCCGCAAATTGCATGGTATATGTTCCCGCGATCACTGCACCGAGACCGCCCTGCCCCATCACGCGGATGTCATTGCGGGGGAGGGGGGCAACGTAGCCTTCATCCGCCATTTCAACGACCATCCGGCGGGCATCGGCTAAGAGGCGGTCTTTGTTAACGGTGATGTGATCTATTTTTTCGCGTAAGATGCCCATCTCGAAGGCTTCAACGGCACTGGTGGCAACCTTAGCAGTAGCGATGTTCATAAATATCTCCCGAAAGACGTTCAACTCAATATCACCTGCATGGTAACTATCGCTCAACCGCACGGCAAACTCTTTCGTACCGCCCCCACCGGGAAGCAAGCCCACGCCTACCTCCACGAGACCGATATAGGTTTCCGCTGCGGCGCGAACGCGGTCGGCGTGCATACTCATCTCACAACCACCGCCAAGCGTCATCCCAAACGGTGCAACCACAACGGGAATGGACGAATAACGAATCCGCATATTCGTATTTTGGAACATGCGTACTGCCATATCGAGTTCATCGTATTCTTGTTCGATAGCCAGCATGAAGACCATCGCCAAGTTCGCCCCGACGGAGAAATTTTCGCCCTGATTACCAATGACCAAACCTTTGTAGTTCTTTTCGGCTAAGTCTATCGCGTAGTTGATGCCCTGCAATACATCGCCCCCAATGGTGTTCATCTTGGAGTTGAATTCAAGGCAAATCACGTCTTCGCCAATGTCTAAGATACTCACCCCCGAATTTTTCCAGACCGTCTTCGTAGAACGTAAATTATCCAAGATGATGAAATCGGACGCACCCGGCAGGTCTTGATAGGATTTGCTTTGCCAGTCGTAGAATTGCTTTACGCCGTTTTCGACTTGATAGAAGGAAGTAACTCCCGAAGCCAACATCTCCTTTACCCAAGAAGCAACCGCAAAGCCTTGGGCTTCCATTGCCTTCGTGGTTTCGGGTACGCCGAGAATGTCCCACTGCTCAAAAGCACCGATTTCCCAACCGAAACCCGCCGAGATGGCTTGATCGATGCGGAAAAAGTCATCGGCGATTTCGGGTACGCGGTGCGAGACGTAGGCTAAAAGTCCGTAGGTGGCTTCGCGGATGAAGTCAGCATATTTTTCTTTACCGTTGACCAATGCCTTGAATTGTTCATGTAAGCCCGAAACATTTTTCAGCGACTCCAAAAGGGGGGATTTGACTTTGCCCTGCGCTTCGTACTGCTTGGTTTCCAGATTGAGGCTAAGGATTTCAGTTTCGCCCTTATCATTCTTCGTTTTCTTGTAAAATCCCTGCCCCGTTTTATCGCCGAAGAGGTTGTTATCCACCATATATTGGATGTAGGCAGGTAACTTAAATACCTCGCGCCGTTCGTCGTTGGGGCAATTATCGAAGATGCCTTTGGCGACTTTTACGGCGGTGTCGAGTCCTACTACGTCGCAGGTGCGGAAGGTAGCCGACTTGGGGTGTCCGATCAGGGGACCCGTCAGTTTATCTACTTCTTCGACCTTTAAGCCATATTTTTCAACCAAGTGAAATAAATCCATGATGGCATAAATACCGACACGGTTAGCAATGAAAGCGGGAGTATCTTTACATAATACCGTCTTTTTGCCCAACTGAATACTGCCGTACTGCATCAGAAAATCCATCACGGCGGGGTCCGTTTTTGGTGAAGGGATCAACTCCAACAAGGGCAGGTAGCGGGGCGGGTTGAAAAAGTGCGTCCCGCAGAAATGGCGTTGGAAATCCTCACTTCGCCCCTCCAGCATGGTTGCAATCGGAATGCCCGACGTGTTGGACGTGATAAGTGAACCCGGCTTGCGGTATTTTTCGACTTGCTCAAAGAGTTTTTGTTTGATGTCGAGGCGTTCTACCACAACTTCGATCACCCAATCGCAGTCAGCGATTTTGGCGAGGTCATCCTCAAAGTTACCGAGCGTAACTTTAGCAACATCCTTTTTGGAATAAATGGGCGAGGGATTGGACTTCACCGCCGTATCGAAAAGATTTTGAACGATGCGGTTACGGACGACTTTGGATTGTAAGGTGAGTCCTTTCTGGCTTTCTTCGGGTGTAAGTTCGTTGGGAACAATATCCAAAAGTAAGGCAGGTACGCCGATGTTGGCAAAATGGAGCGCGATCCGCGAACCCATGATGCCTGCACCCAGGATAGCTACCTTCTTGATATGACGATTTCCCGTAGCCACAGCGGTCTGCACGGGAGCGGTTAAGGTCGTATTCATGAAACGAAAAAAAATGATTTACGAATGCAAATTACGCAAATGAAACCATGACAGCCCTGTAAAATGTGTGTTAACCTTTGAGAAATGGTTTGCTACATTTATTTTTTAGGGAAGGCTCTTGTTACCTTTACGGCATGAATGACACCAAACGATTTCTTTGGAAGTGGATTGTTTTCGTCGGAATCGGTGAATTTTTCGGTATCGCCTGTGCGGCAGGTATCGCCCTTTCTTCTGATGCTTTATTTGGCGAACCCGTTTCCCTGCTTCCGATGCTATTCCACCTGTCGGGAGCGGTTCTTTCCGGCATTATCGAAGGAGGGATCACGGGCTACCTGATGTGGTTGGTTTTGCGTTCGCGTTATCCCAACCTAAGGGCTGATCGGTGGGTGGGAGCAACCATGTTAGGGGCAGTTATCGCGTGGCTGTTAGGGGCTGTTCCCCAAATCATCTTTGCGGGAACGCCTCACGTGCCATACGAAACACCTGTTTATGATCCACCCGCTTGGGTAATGGCTCTCGGCGGGGCGGTGATGGGATTAGCATTGGGTCCGTTATTAGGTTGGACGCAATATTTTGCTTTCCGAAACATTGCCGACAAACGCGGTCTTTGGATTTGGGCTAACGCACTCGGCTGGGCGGGGGGAATGTTTTTCATCTTCTTGGCGGCGGGCAGTGTGGAAGCCGATACGCCGTTATGGTTCACGATTAGTTTGGCAGGATTATCAGGGATAACGGCGGGCTTTTTCGTCGGATGGGTAACGGGGCATTATTTATTGAAGATGAAGCCATTAGAATAGGTTTAATCAAAATTCAGGGTCGCATCCGAAACAATGGTGCAATGATTTTTGCTATATTGCCCCTCTAATGCTTTCCCACCGATTAACGATAGGGCTGTTGGTAGCCGTAGCGGGTCTTTTGTTTCTTCCATTTTTGGGAGGGGTACATCTGTTTGATTGGGATGAAATCAACTTCGCTGAATGTGCGCGGGAGATGCTGGCTCGGGGCGAATACCTGACAGTAACGATTGATTTTCAGCCTTTTTGGGAGAAACCCCCCTTTTTCATCTGGCTTCAGGCGGGAAGTATGTCTCTTTTCGGGGTGAATGAATTTTCCGCCCGCCTGCCGAATGCCCTTTGCGGAATGCTGACCGTTGCCCTATTATATTTGCTGGGTACGCGGATTCGCAATAGAACGTTTGGTTTGTGGTGGGCTGTGGTGTACTTGGGGACGCTTTTACCGCATTTGTATTTCCGGTCGGGCATCATTGATCCCTGCTTTAACCTACTGATTTTTACGTCGCTCTACTGCTTTTTTGCCTCCCAAAAATTAGGGATGCAGATATTATCCGCCTTTTTGATGGGTTTGGCACTACTAACGAAAGGTCCTGTAGCACTCCTTTTAGCCTTACTAACGATTACTATCTATGCTTTTTTATACCGAAAAAAAACTACGGTCTCCATGAAGCAACTCGTAGCATGGACGACTGTTTCGGGGATAATATTTCTTTTTTGGTTTGGGATAGACTTTTTCCAAAACGGGGCGTGCGCACATCACGATTTTTCGGGAGTACCGATTAAAGGTTTGATTCCCGTTTTGCAGGCGTTACCCTGCACGATGGCGGAATTTATTGCCTACCATCTGCGGTTGGCTTCGACGGAGGATGCGGGGCATGGCGGTTTCATCGGCTATCATGTGATTGTGTTGGCGGTTGGATGTTTTCCGGCGTTTATATTTGCAGTACGCGGATTGTTCCGTTTTCGTACTAAAGATGTGGAATCGGATCAGGTAACCGATTGGTTACGCATTTTGTTTTGGGTAGTGCTGATCGTCTTTTCATTGGTTAAAACTAAGATTGTACATTATTCTTCCTTAGCTTATTTTCCACTGACGTATTTCACGGCACGATGGGTGGCGGATTTTATTACGTTGAAGGCATATTGGAAGAAATATCATTCGGTGTATATTGGAATCGTTGGAGGATTATTCGGCATGGTCTTGACGGCTTTGCCCTTGGTGATGTTGAACAAAGATCGAATCATCCCGCTTATCAAAGACCCGTTCGCCCAAGCCAACCTATCGGCGGACGTTCAATGGTCACCTTTACATGGATTAGTCGGTATGTTTTGGTTAGGTATTGTGGTGATGACATTGATTTATGTGTACAGAAGGCAAGCCCTTAACGCGATGATCGTCCTCTGGTGCGGGATGACGATAGCCATAGCATCGGTCATATATGTTATCGTTCCGAAGGTAGAACCGATCACGCAGGGCGCGGCGATTGCATTTTTTGAGTCGTTGAAAGGTAAAAATGCCTACGTATATACTCTGCATTATAAAAGTTATGCGCATTATTTTTACGCCGAAGTACCTAATTTTAACCATCCCGACTACCGTTCGCCCAACCGGGAAACGTGGCTAAAAGAAGGCAACATAGACCGCCCTGTTTATTTTTCCGTGAAAATCAATCGCGCATCCGAATATCGAACCGAAAAATACCGTTCTTTAGGCTGGAGAGAAATTGGGGAAAAGAATGGTTTTGTCTTTTTTTGCAGAACGCCCCAACCCTGATTTGAATAGTTTGTCTAATCATTGATTTTACATCAACATGCCTCAATGCGTCGTCTGTCATTCCGACAAAGTTAACTTGGTTTCCGCCCACGCGATAGATGCTAATTTATCACGGTTCATCGCTTTGGAATTACCCGATAGTTGGAACGAAAACGCCTTCATCTGTTTTAAGCATCTTTCCGAATTCAAGATAAAATATGTATCGCAACTCATCCAAAGCGGGAATGAATTAGAGCCGGAACTCATTGCGGAAGTCATCGAAAGCTATACCAACAATGAACTATTAACCCAGTTGCCTATTGATAATAATCAAGCACTCAAATTTTCCGAGCGATTAGCCGATAATATCGCGGTATTTGGCGGAAGCTGGGCATTTATCATCTCGTTTATGGTGATCTTACTTGGGTGGATGATCCTTAATTCTATTTTAATTATCATCAAGCCTTTTGACCCTTATCCGTTTATTTTTCTGAACTTGATACTGAGCTGTCTGGCGGCGATTCAAGCCCCCGTCATTATGATGAGCCAAAACAGAAAGCAACAGCGCGACGACCGCCGTGCGGAGGAAGATTACAAGGTCAACCTGAAAGCCGAGATCGAATTACAACTTTTGCATGATAAGATGAACCATTTGGTTTATCATCTGATCCCCGATTTATTGAGCAAACAACAAGAATTGGCTAAGGAAGTGCAAATGATGCGCAAAGAAAAGGATAATGAATAAAAATAGCCGACTTCGTAATGAGTTACAAAGTCGGCAAGTATATTTGAATATAAAAAAGTTTATTCTTCAGCGGCTACTGCTTCGGGTACATTTTCGCCTTCGCCTTCAGTGGCGGTAACGGGTTGTCCTTCGTCAGCGGCGCGGACGTTCTCGATTTCACGATCGCGTTTGCGCTCGGAAAGTCCCTCACGGATAGAGGTAACGATGGCGTGGGTGATGATCTGAATAGACTTTGCCGCATCGTCATTTGCGGGAATAGCGAAATCCACCAAGTTGGGGTTGGAGTTCGTATCCACGATGGCGATGGTCGGAATGTTTAACCGACGGGCTTCGGCAATGGCGATATGCTCTTTGCGGATGTCCACGATGAACAAGGCAGCGGGCAGTTTGTTTAAGTCCACGATCCCGCGCAATACTTTGTCTAACTTACCTTTTTCGCGGGAGAACATGAGGCGTTCCCGTTTTTGGATGAGGTCAAACGTACCGTCGGTCTCCATTTTTTCAATTTGCTGGAGGCGTTTAACGGATTTACGGACGGTAGAGAAGTTGGTCAACATTCCGCCTAACCAACGCTCGGCAACATACGGCATGTTAACCAAGTTGGCTTCCGCAATCATAATTTCTTTGGCTTGCTTTTTTGTACCGACGAACATGATGCGTTTTCCCTGCGAAGCGATTTGTTTCGCCGCACGGCAAGCGTCATCCAACATCCGTTGGGTTTTCAGCAAGTCAATGATATGTATCTTGTTGCGCTCCATAAAGATATAGGGCGCCATGGCAGGATTCCATTTGCGAGCCAAGTGTCCGAAGTGAACACCGGCTTCCAAGAGTTCTTCGTAGGAGACCATGTAATAGTAAATGCCTGTATATTAACGTTTCGAGAATTGGAATCTTTTACGAGCTTTTTTGCGACCGTATTTTTTACGTTCCACCTGACGGTCATCCACGCGGAGGAGTCCTTCTTTTTTAAGCGGGGGACGATTTTCCGCATTGTATTCGGTTAAGGCACGGGAAAGCCCTAAGCGGATGGCTTCGGCTTGTCCGTTGGGTCCGCCACCGTCGACGTTAACGGTGATGTCGAAATTTTCCATGTTCAGCCCCAAAACGGCGAAAGGACGGTTAACCTTGAGGGCTAAAACGTCGCTGCTCAAATATTCGGCGAATTCGCGTTTGTTGATGAAAAATTTGCCGGAACCGTCGCTGAGATATACTCTGGCTGTTGCTGTTTTTCTACGCCCGATGGCGTTGATTCGTTGCATATCGAGGTCTGTGGTTAGGCTTTATTAAATGGAACGGTCAAGGCTTGCGGTTGTTGTTGGTTATGGCGGTGGGTTGGTCCGACGTAAACGTTTAAGTTACGGAACATGTCTCCACCGAGAATGGTTTTCGGGAGCATCCCTTTAACCGCTACCTCAATTAATTTACGGGGGTCTTTATGGAGTACCATTTCGGCAGTAGGTCTGCGCTGACCGCCCGGGTAACCGGTGTGGCGAATAATCTCTTTTTGATTCCACTTATTACCCGTTAAACGCACTTTTTCAGCGTTGATAACAATGATTTTGTCTCCGCATACGATATTGGGAGAATAGAACGGGTATTGTTTGCCCCGCAGGCGATAGGCGATAAAGCTCGCTAAACGACCTAACGGCACATCGGTCGCATCTATGACGAACCATTTGGGCTGAAAGGAGCGCGGGGTAGCGTACTGCGTCTTATAACTGAGCGCGTCCATTTATTGTTTGATCTAACTAATTTTTGATATAATGATGCACATTGGCAAAAACGGAACGCAAGTTGCACACTTTTTTCCGAACCGCCAAATGTTTTACCTATTGCCAATAAAATTTGAAGGATTCCGCCTTTATAAATGAATCGAATTTCACCTAAATAGTCGTAGCGCAACACCCGAAAAGTTATAAACATTAAATCTTCTTGTATTTTGGGGTGTGTGTAGAAATAAAATATTTCAAAACCTATATACTATAAGTAGAGGTTGCTACTTTTGTGTCGTCAAAATTCATTTTTGGCTCTCAACTGTTTAGTTCAACAACAATGACCATCAAAGACCTTTTCCTCAAAGAATGGGAATACGAGTCAGAAATGACTCTCAAAGTCCTTAACGCATTGCCCGAAGACCAATTCGGCTGGAAACCGCATGAAAAATCCATGTTGTTAGGTAAATTAGCCTATCACGTTGCCGATATTCCGAACTGGGCGAACTTCATCCTCTTGGCTCCCGAGATTGACTTTGCGAAGCCTTTTGAGAATAATCGCCCCGATCCGCTCACCAAAGCGGATGTTTTAGCCCACTTTGCCCAAACTTCTGCTCGCTTGATTGAGATTTTGAACGGAGCTTCCGAAGCCTTATTTGACGAACCTTGGTCTATTCGCGTTGGCGAAAAAGTAATGATTACTTACCCGAAAGGTTCAGCATATCGCGACGTGTTAATGAATCACTTGGTGCATCACAGAGGACAGTTAACCGTTTACCTTCGTCTTTTGAATATACCCGTCCCGGCTACTTACGGTCCGTCGGCGGACGATTCGATGGGATTATTCTAAACCATGATAGATTAACCTTCTCCCCAAGCCGTTTCCTGAAATGACTTGGGGAGAAATGGTGTTATAATTCCAAAAATGCGTATCTTGCACGCGAATTGTTTGTAAGCATGAAAGGATTATCTAAGGTAATTGGTATTGTATTCGCATTGGGAGGTTTATGCAGTACCGCTTCCACTGCTCAGGCACAAAGCGCGAAATATTATCATTTCAGCGTAGGTCTTCAGGTCGGAACCACGCACTATCAAGGTGATTTGGACGACCATGGCTTTGAGCCTTGGCGGGGAGGGAGCAATCCTTTCAAACAAAAGTTATTCCGCCCCGCTTTCGGGTTACAGGTGAACTATCACTTTAACCCCTATATGTTCTTCCGATTTCAACTCAATCAGGGTTGGATGCAGGCATCGGACTCCTTAAATACCGACCCGGCTCGGCGGTGGCGTAACCTCCATTTTCAATCACCGATCACCGAAGGCTCGCTCCAATTCGTCTTTGAAATCAATAGTAAAAACGATTATTATAGATACCGCACTCGCTTTACCCCGTATATCTTCGTCGGTATCTCCCTCTTCCATTTCAACCCGCAGGCGGAGGCCTCTGCCGATTGGCGGAGACGTTTCCCACGACTTTTCCCTTACAAAGAAGGACTTTACGATCTGCAACCGCTCGGAACAGAAGGGCAAAACCTCCCCGCTGAACTCCGTAAACAATTCGGCATTCCCGACCCCTATTCATTATGGAGTATCGGGATACCTATCGGTGTAGGGTTTCGGGTACGCTTGCATCGCTATTGGGATTTACGCGCCGATGTCTCCATCCGTAAAACGTTTACCGACTATATGGATGACGTTTCGGGTCCCAAGTATGCCAATCCCGACCTCCTCCAAAAATATGCTTACAATGTGCGGGGCTACCTATTTGCCGACCGAAGCGGTTATGCCAACTTCGGCAATGGTCGCGGCGGAGCGATTACCCCTGAAAACATGCGTCGCCACTATGGGGCTTACGGTTTTGAAGGCGAAATCAGAGGTAATAAAAACGATAATGACATGTACGGATTTATCCATATTGGCGTAACGCGCATCCTGAAGTAATCGGTTAAGTAACCGAACCATATTTCCCTAAAACAACATTTTAATCACTATTCGTATGCTTCTCATGGGGCATGTGTGATCTTTTATTGCTCTCACCTTAAAAGTACACGTAATTTCCCACTGAATTTCTAAAAAGAAAATCGGACTCCCGTTGGTATGAGAATCCGATTTTGGGGTATAATATAATGTAAAATATTGATAAACCGTTGGAATGATTATTCCACAATAAACTTCGAGTGGTAAATCTGCCCTTCTAAACGAATCCGTAAGACGTAAACGCCTGCCGGTACATCATTCAGTTGAATAGAAGTTTCTTCGGAATGGATACCCGTTTGATGGATGCGTTTGCCGTTAAGGTCGAAAATTTCGGCTTCCGCCGATTGACCGTTATAGTTGCCGATGCGGAGGTTGAAAATACCTTTGTTCGGGTTGGGGAACAATGTTAATTCAGGACTGATAACGCTAAGGGCTTCGTTTCCTTCCCGCATACCGCCGGCGCGGAACGTTATCGGCGTAGAATAGGTTGACCACACGTTACGACTCACGCACAATACCCGTACCGATACTTGATAATCGCGGTCATTCAATAATCCCGTGATGGGTTGCGCATTCAGGTTGGTTCTGGGTAAGGCGATCCAAGAAATTGCCCCTACTTCCCGATACCGAACCTGATAAGCTACGTTGGGCGGGTTGGGGGCTACATGATCCCATGTTACGAGTACCGCACCTTCACCCGTACCTTGAATGCTCGTGATGATTGGCGCAGAAACGACTGTCGGTATCTTGACCGTCATTTGAGCCGTACAGTTATTTTTATCACGCGCGTAAACGGTATAAGTATTGGGCGTAAGGTTGGTGAATACCCCGGGGCTGATTTGCATACCACCATTAGGTACTATATAATACGTATAGCCCGGGTTTCCGCCCGAAGCCAAAGCTACGATTTTACCCCTGCCGTTACATTCCAATAAGCCCGTAGCGTTGATCCGCATCGAAGCCGACACCGTAACCACATTCGAGTAAACGATGGCGCAGGGGGCATTTTGTAAAACTACGCGGAACTGATTTGTGCCTCCGATATTGTAATTATATAAGGTGGTGAAGTTGGAAATCGTCTGAATTTGGGTGTTGAAGTTATCCTGCGAAACCTCCCAACGAACGATTGTCCCGCTTGAACCCGTTAAGATCAGCTGACCCGTATTGGATGAACAAGCACCCGATAAACTGTTGAAGGATAACACCCCCGGAACAGGCGGATTCTGAACGCCGATTTTGACAATATTCGTATAAACGTTGGCGCATCCCGGATTGGATAACAGCACGCGATAGGAGGTCGTTCGGGTTAAAGCTCCCGGACTGTAAATGGTATTGGGGTTGTTGATGGTGGTGATGGTGGCGAAATTATCCGTAGAAGATTCCCACCGCACGATGTTACCGTTCACTAAGTCCAAAACTAAATCCGTTGCAGTTGTTCCGTTACAGATGGTTTGATCTTGGTATAACGTTCCTGCGGGACGTGCCGCTACGAATGCTGTTACAATATTCGAATAAACGAATCCACAATTCGGATCGCCTAACAGTACGCGGTAGGAAGTAGTGGTCGTGATAACACCCGGACGATAAACAGGCGACGTATGATTGATAACGTTAATGGTATTAAAACCGTCTTCGGAGGATTCCCAAGAGTCAATTGTTCCGGCATATCCCGTTAAGACCATGCTGTTCGGTTGTGAACCTTCGCAGATGGTATGGTCTCTGGTTAATATGCCTGCTACGGGCATCACACCATAGGTAATGGTAACAGGTACGGAATAAGCTATGGGACAGGTACCGTTTTGCACCACTGCGCGATATGCCGTCGTTCGCGTTAAGTTGGTAACGGTGAGTTGCGGAGTGGTATTGGCAATATTGCTAACGGTCATGAAGTTATTAACAGAGGATTCCCAGCGGAGAATATTACCGACGTAACCTGCTAAATCTAAGGTAAAAGCTCCGAAAGGAGCGCACATGGTCATGTCTCCCTGAGCAATAGTTCCACCGTTAGAAGCAGGAACTACGTTAATTGTAACTACATTGCTTAAACCTGTGGGACAGCCCGGCGACGTTAATTGGGCGCGGAAGCAGGTTGTTTGGTTGATGGTATTGGTTACGTAGGTCGTGCCGTTAGCACCAAAGATGTCGGTAAATGTGCCGAAACATCCCGGGTCTTCTTGCCATGAGATTTGTCCCTGACTACCCGTAAGCGTAAAAGTAACTGTATTATTGCCGCAGATGTTGGTATTATCTGCCGAAGCTGTACCCGCGACCGTCGGGGTAGAGATGATAACTGTTTCCACACCTGAAAAAGCCGTCGGACAAACGCCCGATACTAATAATGCCCGGAAACAATGCGAACCCGCAGGCGGCGCAATCGAATACGGATTTTGATTCACGTTACCAACGTTGGTGAAATTACCCGTACAGCCGTTATCCCACTGCCATTGGATATTACCGATACTGCCCGTAAGCTGTAACGTAACTTGATTACCCAAACATTCGGCAAAAGAACTAACGGTAAACGTACCCGCATTCGGTAAGGGATCAACCGTGATGGTTACGGCATTGGTTACTAAACTCATGCACCCGGGTGAAGAGATCACCGTGCGATAGCAAGTGGTTTGTGTTAACGGTGGTGAAAAATAAAAGTCGGTTGTTTCGCCCAAAATATCGGTAAACGTTCCCGTACAGCCCGGGTCTTCTTGCCACTGAACGTTGCCTGTATGACCTGTTACGGATAAAACAACGGAAGTGCTTTCACAAACGTTTTGATCTATAAATACCGTTCCGGCTACGGGAGGCGTGCCAACATCCACCGTAACGGTGTTGGTCGGAATGTCCGCACAGGGCAAACCGGTAGAAAGCATGGCGCGGTAGCAGATTGTTCCTGCAACGGTTGGCGTTACGTTCAGCGGATTGACGTTATTAGAGAATGGAATGTCGGTAAATGCACTAATGCATCCAATATCTTCCTGCCACACCCAGTTGGTAAACGTACCGCCTGTGATGCTTAAAACCGTAGCATCGCCCAGACAAACTTGGTTGGGTAGGGCATCCGCCGTTCCCGCTACGGGTGCGTTTTGAACGGTTATCGTTACGGGAGCGGAATTGGCTATCGCACAAGGACCGTTCTGCACGACGGCACGATATTGCGTCGTCATCGTAGGAGCATCGGAAAGCGAAGTCGTTACGTTAGTGATTGTGGTGATCGTTGTAAAACCATCGGTGGTCGATTCCCAACGAACCACACTTCCCGTATGACCCGTTAGATTAACGGTGAATGCCGTATTATCCGAGCAAACGGTAGCATCGGCACTGACCGTTCCGCCGACCGAAGGACCAAAGACTGTGATGATCTGATCTAAATTAGGACTAAACAAACATCCCGCACGTGCCGCGCGGGTAGTCAATGTGTAGGTGCCGGGCGTAACGCCTGTATAGTTAACGGTTACAGTAGCATTGGGATTACCGGTAATAACAGGTCCCGCTGGGTTAACCGTCCAAAAATAGGTGTCCGCTTGGTTGACAACTCCATAAATGATCGGGCCTCCACCCGTATTGCAAACCGTAGTCTGCGTTCGATTGACGACCGGTGTGGCAATAGGAGTAGGGGTCGTTAAGCCGACCGAAATGGCAAAATCATCAATAGCCAAGCCTGCATTATTACCACCGTCATTGGTATCATTCCAGCGAATCCAAAATTCCGTACCGTTGGCGAAAGCAACCACCGGAAAGTTGCCCTGTATCGTAACCTGATTAGCAGGTAAAGTGCCGTTCAAGGCGATAGCTCCCCCAACCTGCGGTCCTGTGAAATTGAGTCCCGGTACGGCTGTCCAAGTACCGGTGGTTAGTGAGGTAGCATCGGTACTGAATTCAAAGGTTAGGGTATTGGCAACGGTGGCTCTTCTCCACTGCTCACCGGTATAGCGAATCGTTACGGCATTGATCGTTTGTCCTGTTAAATTAACAAAACGCGCCCCGATGCGGGGATTGGTTACCGTTCCGTCAGCGATAGTACCTAAGGCACGGTCTACGGGATTGCCACCGTTTACCCCGAAATTATAGCTTCCACCGGTAGCACACATTCCATTCGAGGTGCGCATCGGTGATGAGCTGATATGCCAACCTAAGATCGTGGTGTTATTTGTCCATGGTTGTCCATCGGCACATGGAGGGTTGGTAACTGTGTTATTCAAAGAATTAAAATTCTGAACGGGTTGCCCCCCGCAGGTGGTGATGGAGATTTGGGCTTGCGCTGTGGGTTGTAAGCAAACCGCCAACAGGAGCAAGACTCCGAAAAGTCGTAAAAATGGTATCATAATCAAGCGTGGTTGAAGTAAAGCCCTAAATTTAGTAAAAAGGGTAGAAACGAGAGTCGTTTAGTAGGTGAAGCAACAAAAATTTAACACGAATAAGCATCCGTATGCCCGCTCAAAAGCCGATTCATTCCAAAACGTAACGAATGTTGCCCCGCTTTTGGTCAGGTGTGGAATTCTTCGTAATTTGCCAACGCGTATAAAACTGTCTTTAGTTGTAAATGAAAAGTCTCAAGATACTCTTGCTATTGTGGTTGAGCCTGCAATGGGCTACCCTTCAAGGGCTTGCTCAGACGTATAGCCTCCAGCCGGATTTCATCCAAACCGATGGAGACATCAATACCATCACCTCTGCCAACGGAAGGTTGTACATCGGCGGAAACTTTGGTACCGTCGGCTACATTACCGGACCCGGAACGGTTATCGGTTTGCAATCCGGTGAACCCGACCTCCCTTTTCCTAAAATCGGTGGCGGGCAGGTATATGTCGTCGTACCGGATGATAAAGGAGGCTGGTATATCGGGGGCGACTTTGACCGCGTTGCCGGTCAGCCGCGCCAAGGTATCGCACGCATCAAACCGGACAAAACCTTAGATATGATCTGGGAGCCGATCGGTAGCCCGGGCGCACTCGTTAATGCCATTGCGGTGGATAACGGTCGGGTTTTTGTCGGCGGGGCGTTCAGCATGATGGGCGGACAAAGCCGATTAAACTTAGCCGCCGTTAACGATGTGAATGGTTTGGCACTGCCTTTTAATCCCGCTCCGAACGGCATTATCGAAACGATGACCGTTCATAATGGTACGCTCTATGTCGGTGGTTCATTTACCAATATGTCGGGCTTAGGGCGTGGAAGAGCCGCCGCTTTCAATCTGGGGGATTTGCAATTAGCTAACTGGGACCCGCAATTTGATAAAACGGTTCGTACCTTTTTCATCCATCAGGGCAGTAACAGTATCTTCGTTGGCGGTGATTTTAATTCTTGCAAAACGGCAAAAAGGGACTTCATTGCCCAATTAGACTTTCAGGCAAACCTCATCGCTTGGAATCCTTCCGCCAATGCACCCGTGCGTACCATCGTCGGACAAGGCACTACGGAAGATTTGCGCCTGTACGTTGGTGGTGATTTTACCTACATCGGCGGTCGTTTCCGCAACCGAATGGCGGAAATGCGTCCCACTGTGGATACCTTTGCTACGACCGCTTGGCAAACGAGTGCTGATGATGCCGTGAACACCCTCATGCTTCACGAAGGTATATTATACGTTGGCGGTAATTTTACCTCCCTTCTGGATGGTAATTCCGGTAACGGCGTGATTCGTAACTTTATCGCGCAAGTAGAGGCAAGTACCGGTGCAGTCTCCTCATGGGACCCGAATGCTAACAATAATGTGTTATGTATGGCACGTTCCGGCAATCGCCTATTTGTGGGTGGAGGCTTTACGACTATTGGCAGAAAAACCCGCTATAATCTTTTTTCGGTAGAAGAATCTACGGGCATGATTACCGGTTGGTCGCCACGCGTGTTGGGTGAAGTAAAAACGGTAGCTGTTCAAGATAATATTGCCTACATCGGCGGTAACTTTAAGGAAATCGGTAATGACATTCGTCGGTACGCTGCGGCGATCAATGTATTCAGCAATGATCCCACGTCTTGGAATCCCAATCCCGACTCCGTAGTGAATGCTATTATTATACGTAATAACCTATGTTATGTAGGCGGACAATTCTCCCGCATCGGTGGGGAAGACCGTAGCCGATTGGCGGCGTTAAGTTTAAGTACGGGACGCGCGACCGACTTTGACCCCAATCCGAACGGACGCGTGTACGCGCTATCAAATGATGCTGCACGATTATTCGTAGGCGGTGATTTTACGACCATCGGTCGGATTCAGAATCAAAACCAAGAACAAAAAAATATCGGGGTAGTTTTCTTTAATAACGCACAACCCGATACCAACTGGATTACCAATGCGGATGAACCCGTCCATGCGATTGCCGTTGATTTAACGCGAGACCGAGTGTACATCGGTGGTAAATTCCAGTTTATACAGGATATTAACAATGTAACCTACGATCGTCCTTATTTCGCGGCATTAGCCCGCAAAGACGGTGTGCCATTAAATAATTGGGACCCGGTGGTTTACCCCGATAACGACGTTTATGCCATTCATGTACCGGCAAACAGTAAATCCTTTTTTGTCGGTGGACGGTTTACCAACCTGACCCCCGGCGGTCGCATCGTGCAGTTCTTAGCGGATACAGCCGTTACCACCACTTGGAAACCGGGCATGACGGGCGGACAAGTTCGAGCGATTCACAGCGTGGGTAAAAATCTGTACGTAGGTGGTGATTTTGATAATTTGACGGATGATGAGTTTGTGCGTCGTGTGAGGGCATTGGCGAAATATTCCGCCTGTGATGTGAGTTTAGAAATCCTAACGACAGCAACGGAAATCTGCCCCGGACAATCCGCACAACTCACGGCGAAACCCGGCGGTACGTTCCAATTCTTTTATCGTTGGTCGCCGGCGGAAGGCTTGAATTCTACCATTTCCAAAGAAGTGATCGCTTCACCATCCAGAACAACTACCTATACCGTCCAAGTAACGGATGGCGAAAGCTGTTCTACGGTGGAACGCATTACGATTACCGTCCAACCCAATCCAACACCTTTTGCAGGAAACGATTTTACTACTTGCAGAGGTAATAATCCCAAACGTCAACTGACGGCAACGGGTGGAACGCATTACATTTGGCAACCCGCTTCCCTTTTGGATGATAGCACCTCCGTTACACCGACCATTCAAAACATTCAGCAAACGACGACCTTTACCTTAACGGCGATCTCAGGTCCCGGCTGTACGGACTTTGACTTTATTACCGTGTTTGTCATTGATGAGCCACGCATTACGATGCCGGACAGTGGTTTTGTTTGTATCGGAACTACGGACAGCTTGCAGTTAGACCCCGTCATTTCTTCTTCGGGAGGTGGGCAATTTGTGTGGTCACCCGCTACGGGACTTTCTAATGCGCGCATCCGTAATCCCAAAGTATTTCCTTCCAATACCACGACCTATACGTTAGAGTACACATCTAATGAAAGCTGTGTTACCAATAAATCAATCACCATCCAATTAGTGGAAGCTACAACCGTAGCCTGCGGATCGGATTTAACCATTTGTAAAGGCGATACAGCATCCGTTACCATTAGCTCAAACACAGACCTATTCATCTGGGAGCCAAATGCTTTTATCACAGATGCACGTACCAAAAATCCTAAGTTCTTCCCGCCCGTAACCACTACTTATACGTGTATGGCGGTTGGCAAAGGTTGTGAGGCATTCGATACTGTAACCGTTACAGTTAATCAAGGTGCGGATTTGGATGCAGGACCTGACCAACTGCTCTGTACCGGACAAGTTGTTCAACTTCAGGCGCGCGGAAACGGTATCAATTATCAATGGTTGCCTGCCGATGGCTTATCAGCTACTGATATTCCGAACCCAATAGCCAACCCTACTTCCACGACCGTTTACACCGTTTCGGCGGAAGGACCCGACGGTTGTAGAAGTACCGATGATGTGCTGGTTATTGTGCGTCAAGCCCCGAATTTAACGGTTCGAGATCAAATTGTGTATGCTTGTTCGGGTGATAGTGCGATTATGGCAGTTTCGGGTGCGTTTACCTATTCATGGTTACCGCTTGAAGGCATCAGCCAACCCAATTCTACCGTTCCAAAGGCAGCACCTACCGTAACCACCACTTACACCGTTACGGGACGCGATCAATTCGGCTGTGAAGCTACGGCGGAAGTCGTGGTCGTCGTCGCCGAGAAACCTCTTGCCGATGCGGGACCGGACTTAACCGTATGTCGCGGTAATCAAGTTACTTTATCGGGTAGCGGTGGCATGACTTACAAATGGGAAGCCTCTACGGGTGATATTTCTCCCGAAGAATCTACGGCGCAAAATCCTGTTGTTCGCCCAATCGTAACGACGGTTTATACGTTGACGGTTACGAATGAAGTAGGCTGTTTCTCCAAAGATGTTGTCCGCGTAACGGTTGTCCGCTCACCGGAAATCGTAACGAGTAACGATACTGCGGTATGTTTTGGCTTCGGAAGTTTTGCCCAGTTAAGTGCGACGGGTGGTATCGGTTATGCTTGGCAACCTGCTACGGGACTTAATGACCCCAATATACCTAACCCTATCGCGCGCCCCGAAGTTACGACAACTTATACGGTACAGGTTACGGGTGAAAACGGCTGTATCGCTGTGGATTCGGTAACGGTTTCAGTGATGCCTACGCCTTTTGCCGATGCGGGACCCAATGTTTTGGCTTGCCCGAATCAACCTGTCTTTTTAAGAGCATCAGGAGGCGTAACCTACGAATGGACACCCGCAGAATTGTTGGATAATCCCACTTCCCAAACGCCGCGCGCTACCGTTTCGCGAAGAACGGTCTTTACGGTAACGGTTACGAATGAGTTTGGCTGTATTGCGCAGGATCAGATGATCGTATCTTTGGATACCGTCTTCCGCGTTACCGCCAATGCTGTAAATCCGACCATCTGTAAAGGCGATGCTACAACTTTACAAGCAACGCCCGGTGCAATCTCTTATCGCTGGGAGCCGACAGCAGGACTTTCCAATCCCCTGATCGCTAATCCGACGGCTGCTCCGTTACAAACCATAACCTACACGGTGCGTGTGGTTGGTGCGAACGGCTGTTCTAATTCAGCTTCGGTTCGCGTGGTGGTGAATGATTTGCCGATAGCCACAGCGGGCAACGATACCTTCGTTTGTAAAAACGGTTCGGTGCAACTCCGCGCTACGGGCGGAAGGGGCTATAACTGGTCGCCGGGTGAAGGCTTGAGTAATCCCAATATCGCTGATCCGGTGGCTTCACCAACCCAAACCACAACATACATTGTAACCATCACAGGTGAAAACGGTTGTTCAATTAAAGATACGATTAAGGTTTCTGTGTTGGAAATTCCGACTGTTACCATCTTCCCGACTGAAGACCCTGTAACAATATTCTGTGATTCGGATGGAAGTGTGCAACTTCGCACCACCGCCAACCCGAACTACCGTTATCAATGGAAAAAGGATGGTAACAACATTCTGAATGCTTTTGCTTCAGCATATACGGCAACGGAAGGTGGTCTTTATACGGTGGAAGTATTCCTAAACGGCTGTTCCAGAAGTTCGGATGCGCGTCGGGTTGTGGTTCAGCCTCGACCCAATGCTGACGCAGGAGCAGATGTTGCCATTTGCAGTAACGGTAACGGTACGCAACTCAATGCAACGGGTGGAACTACTTACGTATGGTCGCCTGTAATGGGACTTTCTAATCCCAACATTGCTAACCCGATAGCCAACCCTGCCCGCACGACTACCTACACCGTCCGCGTAACGGATGCTAATAATTGCACTGACGTTGATGAAATCACGGTTACGGTCAATGCTTCCATTCAATTAACGGCTTCCGCTAATGGACCTACGAAACTTTGTGATGGTCAGTCAGTGGAATTGATTGCAACTACTGCCCCGGGCTTCTCCTACCAATGGAAACGCGACGGTCAAAACATCACCGATGGCAAAGCATCGCGTTTGGTCGTTTCACAATCGGGTAGCTACACGGTAGAGGTTACGATTCCGGGCTGTCCGACGCAAACATCTACGCCGATTACCGTTCAGGTGAATGAGCGTCCCGAAGTGGATGCCGGACAAAACGTTGCCATCTGTACTAACGGTCGGGCTGTGTTGACGGCAACCGGTGCGGCAAGATACCAATGGTCGCCGACAACTTCCTTAACGAACCCGACTGAAGCAACCGTCGTGGCACGTCCCAGAGCAACAACCGTTTATACCGTCATGGGTATTAGTGAAGCAGGTTGCGTGGACTTCGATACTGTCGTCGTTGAAGTGTTGGGTACGGAATCTTTACCGCAGGCAGTCATTTCTCCGACGGGTATCATCCGCGTTTGCCCGAATGAACCAACGGTTTTAACGGCGAACATCAATTTATTGCCGGGCATGACTCCGCGTTTCCAATGGTATTTCAATGAACGCAAGATTCAAGGAGCAACCGAAAAAACGTACACGGCTACCCGCGAAGGTAACTATCAAGTGGAAACGTTCTCGGATGTTTGTGCTTCTTCGATGTCGGAGGTGCGGCAAATCATTTATCGGGAAGCCCCGCGTTTGGTTTTAAGTCGTCGTAACCTATCTTGCGATACATGCAGGGATGGTGAGATCCGTGTCATCGCATTCGGAGGAAATCCTCCTTACGCTTTCGCTAAAAATGACGAGCAATTCTTTGATAACATCAACAGCTTTACGAATTTACCGAAAGGTCGTTATAAAATCACAGTTCGGGATTCTTCGGGATGCATGACCAGTGATTCGATTAAAGTGGAATCGCCGACATCGGTCTTCGCAATCGACGTAGTGCAGTCTATTCAAGTTTACCCGAATCCCTCGAAGGGTATCTTCAGCCTTCAAGCCGACCTTACCCAACCCACAGCCATCACGCTCCAAGTGTATGACCTGACGGGTAAAGTCATCCGCCAAACGGAAATTCCGGCAGGATCAACGAAATCCGAAACGGCAATAGACTTGAGTGAACATACTTCCGGCGTTTACTTATTGAAAGTTACGGCTGGAGGTTCGGTTATGACCCAAAAACTCATCAAAGAATAAAAACAATATAACCATCAAAGGAGGGGCGCAGGAATGTGCCTCTCTTTTTTTATATGAAAAAGTTGTTATTGATTCTGTGGTTAGTGTTGGGATTTGGGCAGGTTTGGGGGCAGTCCATGTCGCTTTCGCGTGCAGATATTAAAGTGGAAGGTGTGGATTGTCGGGTAAAGGAAGAGAAAATTCGACCGATGATCGCCATAACCAATCCATTTTTTTACAATCATCAATGGGATGCGGAAAAAAAGGTTGAAATGGCGCAACTTACACCCGAACGCTTGCTTTTTATTGAGCAGTTTGGATGCTTGAGGCATCATGCGCAGATGAAATTGGTCATTTCCAAAGATGCCGCCCAGCCGAATGACCTTTATTTTTATGCCCATGAGCTTTTCGCGCTGATGGATAAAGTCCATTACGGGGATTTGCGTTATCCACATTACAGAGAGGACTTAGAAGCCGCGTTGGTGAAAAATATTGAGCGCAAAGGGCTTAAAACAAAGATTGCTTTTCCTTTGTTGGAGAATACCTACTTTCTTTACTTAGAACCCGATGCGGAAGGCGGGGCAACGATTGTTATTGAGATCGTAAAATACGTTCATGAAGAAAATATCCTGATGCCCGGCATCAAGGAACATCTGGACGATGGTTATTTTAAGCCGTCCCCACCTCCTCCGAAGCCGGTAGGGAATTAGTTAAAAGCGAAAATTGTTTCCAAAGAAAGCAAGATCATCATGGCAACCGAAGCCGAACCTGTTTTTATCAATAAAGACGAAGAAATGTCGCGTAATTCGCACAGTTATCTCACCTCCATTTTGAGTTATTTCTTTTTCGATTATTTGAGGAAAAATAACGTTTCGGGGTCGGTTCATGCGGATGCTGACATTATTTTTCCGAATAGTGGGGTGCGTCTTCGTCCCGATTTGAGTTATTTTAGGCAGTCTTTTGCCCCCAACGAATGGGAAGAGAGCATTACCCATGTACCGGAATTGGTTGTGGAAATATTGTCGGATAGTTCCTATTTAGAGGATACGTTTACCAAGAAGCATTTTTACGCTTCAGAGGGTGTTGCCGAATATTGGATTGTATCCAGCTCGTTACGCAGTATAATCGTTTATAATTTAGAGCATGGGCAGTATGTTCTTTCCCAACAAGTATTTGAGCAGGGAACTATTTACTCAAAAGTATTGACCGACTTTAGCGTTGAAGTATCGGAAATATTTTATCGTTAATGGATGATGACCTTCGTTCGGTAAAAACTTTTTCCGTCGCTGATAACTAATTGATAAATGCCCGGCACAACATTCGATACATGAATGGGAGCATCGGTCAGCAAGGTTTGATGAATCTGTCTACCCGTAAAATCATACAACTGTACCGACGATTGGTTTGAAAAATGTTGATTTGATTGGATGCTGAACGAACCGTCGTTCGGGTTGGGATACACCGAAAAATGATAGTTATGAACATCATCAGCGACACCATTGGGGATTACCCGTACATACATCGGTTCGGAAGCTGAAGCACAGCCCAAACCGTTCCTCACCACCACGAAATAATATCCGCTTTCGGTAGGTATGAATATGCTATCCTGATTGAGGGCTTGAACGGTATCCACGCCGACATTTCGCCCTTTGAACCAAGCATACGTTCCGCGAGATTTCGTAGCTAAATGTTTTTGAACAGAATCATAAATGACGATAGGTTGTGCCGGCTTAGCGAAAACGCGAATTTCCACCGTATCGGAGCGAACGAAACATTCAGCACTTTGCACCCTGCAATACAAATTATATGTACCCGGACGGGTAGCCTCATAGACAATAGATTGGATTGTTTCGCCCGTTGACCAAAGATAATTTGGGAAATAATCAGGAATATGTAAGATGGCACGACTGCCCACACATAATGAGGGATTACCGATCAAACGTACTCGCGGACGAAAGCATACGTATTTAACCGCAGAACGATTGGTGCAACCGGCTTCATTTTGGGCTTCAACGAAATAATTACCTGCCAACTCCGGACGATAATAACGTGATACAGCCCCCGGAATCAAGGAATCTCGACCGAATCCGTCCTGAAAGTACCATTGAACCGCATCCGCCGAAGCCGCTTCTAACAATCGTTCCGAAGGGGAGTAGGCAATAGCCGGTGGGGTAGGGCGTGCCGAGACTTTGACCGTGATAGTATCAGAGAATTCGGTTTCGCCATCGCGGTTGATTACGGTGCAGAAAACCCGCACTGAACCCGGACTTTCACCCCGAATTTCTGTTTCGGGAGCTTTAGAACCTGTATTCCAATTATACCAAATGTATTCACCGCCCAAACTGAAGATCACATTTTCACCGACACAAATATCCGTTTTTCCCGAAGCGATTAACTTGGGACGTGCCGATTGTGCCATCGCGGTCGAAGTCCATAACAGGAGTAGAAGGTATAGTAATGCTTTCATCATTCAGTAGGTTACAAAGCCGACTCAAAAATAAGAGGAATTAGCCGTTATGCCAAAAAAATTTCGATAAAGCACTTGCTTCATTTGAGTTATGCCCGTAACTTTGTGCCACTTTTTGATAATCGCTTCAATGGCGAGCCGTCATACAAGTAAATAAATATGATTGCCCGGTAGTATAAGGGTAGTACAGGTGATTTTGGTTCATCTTGTGGGGGTTCGAATCCTCCCTGGGCAACAGCTACTTTAGTTCATATTTATTAGGCATTGAATTGCCTGATTGTTAATTTTAATGATTGCCCGGTAGTATAAGGGTAGTACAGGTGATTTTGGTTCATCTTGTGGGGGTTCGAATCCTCCCTGGGCAACAATTTTACTCATGGATAGCCGTAGGTTTCAGATATTCAGCGGAAATGCCAGTTTAGAACTCGGCGCAAAGATCGCTTCCCACTACGGTTGTGAATTGGGTAAGCTAGATATTTCCGTCTTTTCAGATGGAGAACGCCAGCCTCGTATCGGTCAATCCATACGGGGTGATGAAGTTTTTTTGGTGCAGTCCACCTATGCCCCCGCCGATAACATCATGGAATTGCTCCTGATGATTGACGCGGCAAAGCGTTCCTCTGCCAATAGCATTAACGTCGTCATACCTTATTTTGGTTATGCCCGGCAGGATCGCAAAGATCGCCCTCGTGTATCAATCGGTGCAAAACTGATGGCGAACCTATTAACTGCGGCAGGTGCAAATAGGGTCATCACGATGGATTTACATGCGGGACAGATTCAAGGCTTTTTTGACATACCGTTGGATAACTTGGATGCGTCGGCTGTATTTATCCCTTATTTTGAAGCCTTGCAGTTGGATAATCTGACCATTGCTTCACCCGATATGGGCGGAACAGTACGCGCCCGCATGTATGCCAAGCATCTGAAAGCCAACCTCGTGCTGGTAGATAAGCATCGGGAACGTGCCAACGAAGTCGCCTCCATGCAGTTGATCGGCGAAGTTACAGATCGAAACGTCATCATCGTGGATGACATCGTAGATACTGCCGGTACGCTCACGAAGGCGGCGGATTATATTCTGAAATGCGGGGCAAAGTCCGTTCGTGCGGCAATAACCCACCCGCTTTTGTCGGGTCCCGCAGTGGAGCGAATCGAAAATTCAACTTTGGTTGAACTGGTAACAACCGACACCATCCCGTTACGGGGGGCGGAGAGTCCCAAGATCAAAGTGCTGTCCATCGCCAGTATTTTTGCTAAGGCGTTGAGTAAAATATTTTATCAAGAATCAGTCAGTTCTCTTTTTTTAACGTAAGTAAGTCACTACACCATAATGAAAACCATACAGTTAGCGGGCAATATCCGAAGTGAATTCGGCAAATCCAATATTAAAAGTTACCGCAAACAAGACTTAGTACCCGCTTCGCTCTATTCCAAAGAGCAAACGATCCAATTCACGGTGCCTCAAAAAGAAACGGTGCAGTTGATCTATACCCCCGAAACATTTTTGGTGGACTTAAAAATCGGCTCCGATACCCATAAAGCCATCTTAACCAAAGCACAATTCCACCCCGTTTTTGAATTCCTTCTCCATTTGGAGTTCTTTAAGGTTCGGGAAGATGTACCTGTGCAAATTAGTTTACCTGTTCGTTTAACAGGAACGGCGGAAGGGGCTTTAGCCGGTGGTAAATTGGTGCAAAAGGCGCGTAAACTCACCGTTCGCGGACTTTATAAGGATTTACCTGATTATTTAGATGTTGACGTAACGACGCTTAAACTCGGTCGTTCCCTCAAAGTAAGCGACCTCCAGTTTGATAAATTCATGGTTGCCATGCCCAAAGACCTTCCTTTGGCTACGGTGGAAATCACTCGTGCTTTACGTCAAGAAGCGGCGCGCGGCGGTCGTTAAAATTAAAAAATCAGTTTCATCACAGCAATATAAAAGCAGACCCCCTGTTGGCAGTTCATGCAACTACTAACGTGGGGTCTTTATGTTAATGGTATATGATCAAGTATGAGCGGATATTATTGAATCAATGTCGGTAGCAGCTATTTTTTCTTATAAAACGGTTGATTTCCGTTGTGAAAATTATTCCTAACTTGCACCCGACAAATTCCAATCATCCCTATTCATGGCTTCAACAGCTGACATCCGAAACGGTATGATGATCCGTTTCAACAACGACATTTATTCCATCACCGAATTTTTACATGTGAAGCCGGGCAAAGGTGCTGCCTTCGTTCGGACGAAACTCAAAAGCGTAACCACCGGCAGAGTCTTGGAAAATACCTTTCCTTCCGGCGCAAAGTTGGAGGAAGTACGGGTAGAGCGACATCGCTACCTCTTTTCCTATGCTGATGGCGACGATTACGTATTCCAAGATATGGATACCTGGGAAGAAGCACGCATCGCCGGTCATAAGATTGAAGGTGTGGAATTCCTTGCCGAAGGAATGGAGTGCGAGGTGATGATTAACACCGATGAAGAACTCGTCCTGACGGTGGACATTCCCCAGCACGTCATCCTTGAAGTGATCTATTCCGAACCCGGTATCAAAGGTGATACGGCTACCAACGCCATGAAACCAGCTACGGTGGCGAACGGCGTGGAAATCCGTGTGCCTCTATTCGTTAATACGGGTGATAAGATCAAGATTGATACCCGTACCCGTGAATATATCGAACGCGCTAAGTAATCCATCTTTATCCCCCTATAAGCTCCCCTCCTATGGATGCTAAAACCATACAAGAAATCATCCGCTTGGTCAATAAATCAGACCTGACAGAAGTGGAAATTGAAGAAAAAGACTTCAAACTCAAGATCAAACGGAGTCCCGACGCACCCGTCGTTTACACCGCTACCCCCATTGAACAAACGGTTACTCATACGCCCGTATCTTTACCTCCCGCTAAAACTGAAACGGTTGCTCCTGCGTCCGAGAAAGCGACTTCAACCCCGGCTACACCTAGCAATGCGGTGGAGTTTCGCTCGCCGATGATCGGTACGTTTTATCGGGCATCGGGACCGGAAAAGCCCAATTATGTGAATGTAGGTGATACCGTTAAAAAGGGTCAGGTGTTGTGTATCGTGGAAGCAATGAAACTATTTAACGAGATTGAAAGTGAATACGACGGCAAGATTTTGAAAATCTTGGTGGAAAATGCACAACCCGTTGAGTACGAACAACCTCTTTTTCTCATCGAATTCAATGCTTGACCGTTAAACCTTTCGTCCTGTGTTTAAGAAGATATTAATCGCCAATCGGGGCGAAATCGCCTTGCGGATCATTCGCACTTGCCGAGAGATGGGCATCAAGTCGGTAGCCGTTTATTCTACTGCCGACCGCGATAGCCTACACGTGCGCTTTGCGGATGAAGCCGTTTGCATCGGTCCGCCCCCGGGCAAAGACAGTTATCTGAACATACCGAATATCATCTCCGCTGCCGAGATCACGGGGGTAGATGCCATTCATCCGGGTTATGGTTTCTTGGCAGAAAACTCGAAGTTTGCCCAAATCTGTGAGGATTATCACATCAAGTTCATCGGTCCTAAACCCGAAGTCATAGATGCGATGGGCGATAAAGCCACCGCTAAAGATACCATGCGTAAGGCAGGTGTTCCTGTTGTGCCGGGTTCGGATGGCATTGTCAAAACGATTGCCGATGCTTTGGATGTTTGTCGGGAAATCGGTTATCCCGTGATGGTTAAGGCTACTGCGGGTGGCGGTGGTAAAGGAATGCGCCTCGTTTGGGAAGAAGCCGACCTGCCGAAACTCTTTGAGATGGCGAGTTCGGAAGCCCAAGCCGCCTTCGGTAACGGAGACCTTTACATCGAAAAGTTTGTGGAAGAACCCCGCCACATCGAAATACAAGTCGTCGGTGACCAGTTCGGGCATGTTTCCCACCTTTCCGAACGGGAATGCTCCATTCAACGGAGGCATCAAAAGTTGGTGGAGGAGAGTCCCAGCCCATTCATCACCGCTGAACTTCGGGAAAAGATGGGGGATGCGGCGGTTAAAGGCGCGCAGTCCGTCAACTACGAGGGGGCTGGAACGATTGAGTTTCTGGTGGATAAGCATCATAACTTCTACTTTATGGAGATGAATACCCGTATTCAGGTGGAGCATCCCGTAACGGAGGAAGTCTTTTTTTATGACCTCATCAAGGAACAGATCAAGGTAGCATACGGTATTCCCGTTTCCGGCAGGCATTATTTCCCGGAAATGCACCAACGCTACGCCATGGAAGTCCGCATCAACGCCGAAGACCCCTACAACGATTTCCGCCCTTCACCCGGAAAGATCACCGCGTTCCACAAACCGGGCGGACACGGCGTTCGGGTGGATACTCATGCTTACAACGGATATACCATCACGCCGTACTATGATTCCATGATCGGTAAGCTGATCGTATCCGCTTTCTCGCGGGAGGAGGTCATCAATAAAATGTCCCGCGCGCTGGAGGAATTTGTGGTCGAGGGTGTGCATACCACCATCCCCTTCCACCAAAAGCTGATGCGCAACGAACGCTTTATCAAGGGCGACTTCACGACTAAGTTCCTCGAAGAGTGGGACTGGAAGAATGCGCCGTAAAAATACATATGCACAGACGGGCAAGAGAAGGTAGGTTTTTTTGCCCGTCGAAAATTTTTTTCTGAAATTGATTATGTCTGTTGATAATACAAGTGAAAATTCAGATCATTCATTAGTTCATTTCTTCTCTCTTATTCTTTGTTTAGCAGAGAATAAAGTAAGAGTTAGTCGTATTAAAGAATATTTAAAAATAATGTGCGCCCAAAGCGAAAAAGATTACTATATTAATTCTGATAAAATGTTGAAAGTTGTAGAAAAAAAAGTAAAAAATATCCCTCATTTTTTTATGAATCTTAATAAGATTTGGTCTGCTTCTCAAATTGAAGGCTATGATAAAAAAATGTTTAACTATGAATTTAATGATTATGGATTTCAATTCATGGAGTTGTTAAATGGATTTTCTAAGAATGATACAATTAATGGGGTAGATATAAATATGAAGTGGAACGAAAAAAGAAAAGTAGATAATAATGAAGATAATGAGAGTACTCATTGGAGCAATATCAAATTGGAACGAGTGAATGGTAATCTTATCGTCGTTTACAAAAACGGAGATAAAAAAGAAGAAGAGTACGATACCGGTTTCAAAGTTTCTGAATTGCTGGAAAAGATCAGAAACTACCAGCCCGCACCCTTACAGGAAACGAGAAACCAAACAAACGAAACAACTCCAACGAAATCCAGTAATAATAAACGTAACACTAAGTCGAAAAATACAAAACGCAAGCCAAAGCCTCTATCAGCTGAAGAATACAAGGCGTTACGAGAAAAATTCCAAGAAAATCGGTGCGCTCGGTGAGGATTTCGTCATTTATACTTTACGAAGTGAGAATAAAGAGGTAGAGGTTTACGAACGGGTAGTTGAACACACCAGTAAAGATGATGTAGGGGCTGGCTATGATATTCTTTTGATAGAAGGCGAAAAGAAAACCTACATAGAGGTTAAATCAACCTCTCAAGGAGAAAATGCGCCGTTTTTTATTTCTCAAAATGAGGTTGATAAAGCAAAAGAGTACAAGGCAAATAACGAAGATTACGTTATTTACCGTGTATTTGTAGATTATAAAGGCTACTACAAAAACATAGATTCAGAAAACGAATCAGATAAGTATGAAGGATTCCGCTTCGACGAAATCCGTGTAGAATTTGAGAACGATTCTCCTAAATTTGTTTCCTATGGCAATAACGAGAATATCATCTATAAAGCAGAGCCAATAACATCATACAAAGTAACAAAGAATAAACCAATCATTACCTCCCCCGCTTCCCTCTAAAAAAACTTTTCATCAGTTCGGCGCATTCCGCACTGCGGTAGCCGGCGTGGATGATGGTCTTTGGATGTACCAGTTTTTCGGAGAAAGCCCGGTAGCCGTTCTTGTCATCCCCCGCTCCGTAAACAATACGCCCCATCTGCGCCCACCGCAATGCCGCCGCACACATCGGACAGGGTTCTAAGGTAACGTATAGCGTACATTTCCGCAAATATTTGGCTTGCAAACCATAAGTAGCCGACGTAAGAGCCAATAGTTCCGCGTGGGCAGTTGGGTCGTGGAGTCGTTCGACGGCATTGCGCCCTTTTGCTAAGAGTATTCCTCCCGAAACGATGACCGCCCCGACGGGTATTTCGCCTTCCTCAAACGCGGTGCAGGCTTCCTGATAGGCGATTTGGAAGAAAAATTCGTCTTCGGGGGTAGGGAAATCCGGCTTTTTCAATCGAACATCGGTTTCAAATACAAACCCGTGTAAGAATCGGCGCAATTCGCTAAATCGCGTGGCGTACCCGAAAACAACAGATGACCGCCCCGTACACCACCCTCGGGCCCCAAGTCAATGACCCAATCGGCGCATTTGATGAGTTCTAAGTTATGCTCGATGACTACGACCGTATGCCCGCGTTCCACCAGATTGCGGAAGATATTGATTAATTTTTTTACGTCGTGGGAGTGGAGTCCCGTCGTGGGTTCGTCGAAGATATAGACTTGCTGGGCGCGGTCGGTTTCTTGTAAAAAGTAAGCCAGCTTTAGGCGTTGCGCTTCCCCGCCGGAGAGCGTCCCCGTTGATTGCCCCAATCGCACGTAACCTAAACCGACGTTCACTAATGCCCCCAATCGGTCGGTGATTTTGCGTTTATCGGTAAAAAAGTCTAAGCCTTCCGAGATGGACATATCCAAGACCTCACTGATGTTTTTACCTCTGAATTTAATATCCAAGATGGGTTCACGGAAGCGTTTCCCGCCGCAGGTCTCACAAATCAACTCAATATCGGGCATAAACTGCATGGAAATACGCACGATTCCTTCCCCTTCACAGGCTTCGCAGCGACCGCCCGGCACATTATAGCTGAACATCCCGGAATTAAAGAAGGAAGCTTTGGCATCCGGTAGGGCGGCAAATTCATTACGGATATGCTCATACGCACCGATGTATGATACCGGCGTGGAACGCATCCCCGTCGTCATCGCATTTTGGTCTACCAATTCTACCCCGCCAATTTTTACCGGAGGCATGTGAAAGGTTTTATGTAAGCCCGGCTTTTCACTCGCGCCGTGGAGCTGTTTTTTTAAGAGGGGATAAAAGATATTTTTAATCAAAGTAGTTTTTCCCGAACCGCTCACGCCCGTTACGACGGTAAAACAATTAACGGGAATATCGGCGTTGATGCCTTTTAGGTTATGTTCCGCCGCTTCTTTGATGGTGAAAAAATGTTGGGGTTCACGTACTTTTTCGGGGAGGGGTATCTTTTCTCGGTCGGAAAGGTATTTGCCCGTCAAAGAATCGGGATGCTTGATAATTTCTTGATAGTTACCGGAAAAGACGATCTGCCCGCCTTGTTCACCCGCTAAGGGACCTACATCTATCAGGTGGTTGGCACGGTGCATGACGCTTTCATCATGCTCAACGACGATGACCGTATTCCCCAGATTGCGAAGCGTTTCCAAGATGGTAATCAGTCGGTCGGTATCACGCGGATGTAAACCGATGGATGGTTCATCCAAGATATAGAGTGATCCCGTCAGATTACTGCCAAGTGAGGTGGCTAAGTTGATCCTTTGGGTTTCTCCGCCGGAGAGGGTAGAGGCTTTTCGGCTTAAATTGAGGTATCCTAAGCCCACTTCCACCAAATACGAAAGGCGGTTTTGAATCTCGCGGATGATGCGGTCAGCGATTTTGTGATCTGTTTCGTCGAACTGAAAGGTTGGGAAGACCTGATAAAGTTCTTCGATGGACATTTTCAGAATGTCCGCTATCGTATAGTCATTAACCTTTACATAGAGGGCTTCGCGCCGAATCCTTGATCCTTGGCAGTCCTTACATTCCGATACCCCTCTGTATTTGAATAAAATTGTGCGAAAGGTGTCAATATTTCTGCGTGCGGCTATGTCCTTTTCGATGGCTTCAATCGTGCCGTAGATGCCCCAAATGTCAGGATTGCCCTGCCAAAGTAGCTTTAATTCTTCTTTAGATAGCGCGTAATAAGGTTTATCAATATCAAAACCATACTTAGGAGCATTCTTAACAAAGTTGTTTTGATAGTTGGTTAAGCCGACATGCCTCCAAAGTGCTACGACTTGTTCTTGCAGGCTGAGCGTTTTATTCGGTATAAGTAAATCTTCGTCATAACCGGTTACTTTGCCTGTTCCCTCACAGGTTTGGCACGCGCCGATGGGATTATTGAAGTTAAAGAGTTGTTCGGTCGGTTTCTCAAACTTGATGCCGTCCCGCTCGAAGGCTTCGGAGAAAGGCATGAACGGTTCACCATTCACCATTAGGAAGCAAGTGCCGTTTCCTTCATTAAAAGCCGTTTGGATGCTGTCGGCGATGCGGTGCTGGTAGTTTTCGTCAATATCCTGATTCACCAATCGGTCAATCAATAAATACAATTCCTCCCACTTTAATGCCGTGAGGGCTTTCGGTTTTTCCAATAAGTCCTGAATTTCTTGTACCTCGTTCCGGTAAAAGAGGCGGGAAAAACCTTTCTGGATGGCGATCTCTAATTCTTTTTCAATCGGACGGTTATAATTGATGAGCGGAGCCAAGAGGTAAATTTTTGCTCCTGCCGGCGTTTGCAGGATGTAATCCACCACATCGGTAACGGTCTGGCAACGGACTTCCTCACCCGAAGCAGGGGAAAAGGTGCGTCCGATTCGCGCAAAGAGTAAGCGCAGATAATCGTATATCTCCGTAATCGAACCGACCGTAGAGCGTGGATTCGAGGTATGCACCCGCTGCTCAATGGCGATGGCGGGAGAAATACCCGTGATGTATTCCACCGGAGGTTTCTGCATACGGGCGACGAACTGGCGCGCATAGGAACTCAAACTTTCGACGTAGCGGCGATGTCCTTCCGCATAGAGGGTATCAAAGACGAGGGACGACTTTCCCGAACCACTCACGCCCGTTACCACGATAAGCTGATTGCGGGGGATGGTTACATCTATATTCTTTAAGTTGTGGGTTTTCGCCCCTTTGATGACGATGGGTTGCTTGGCGGACATGCGCAGGAATTAAACGGCAAAGATAAGAACTACCCGAAAGGAAAAAGGGAACATGAGCAAGATTTATTTCATGGGTTTACCATCCTTATAGGTAATGGTTTCTTCGAGTTGTCCTTTTTCGTCGTAAATTTTCCAGCGTCCTTCTTGCTTGCCCTGTTTATACTGTTCTTCACTTTGTAGTTTACCGTTTTCATAGTAATACTTCCATGTTCCTTCCCGCTTGCCTTGTATGAAATGCCCTTCTCCTTTTAGCTTTCCGTTTAAATAGTAGGATTTCCAGATTCCTTCTTCCAATCCTTGTACAAACAATCCCTCCGCATCCGGTTTACCATTTGGATGATAATAGTTCCACAATCCATCAGCTTCCCCTTGTTTATACTGTCCTTTCGATTCTATCTGACCATTTGGATGGTAATCTTTACACATTCCTTCTTTCTTGCCTTGATTGTATTGTACTTCTACCTTTAATTGACCGCTTTCATGGTAGCCTTTCCATAGCCCTTGTTGCTTGCCTTGTTTGAACTGTCCTTCCTCTTGTAGTCTACCGTTTTCATAATAAACCTTCAAGGGTCCTTCTTTATTACCTTGTTTGAACTGTCCTTCCTCTTGTAGTCTACCATTTTGATAATAAACCTTCCAGTGGCCTTCTTTATTATCTTGTTTACACTGTCCTTCCTGAATTAAATTAGCATTTTCATCGTAAAACTTCCATATTCCTTCCCGCTGTCCCTGTACGAACGGTCCTTCCTGTTCTACATGGCCGTTTGTATGGTAACTTTTCCATAGTCCTTCTGCCTTACCCTGTTTATGCTTTCCTTCCTGTTGTAGTCTACCATTTTCATCGTAATACTTCCAAAGTCCTTCATACAGTCCCTGTTTGAACTGTCCTTCCGCTTGTAGCTTATCGTTTTCATAGTACCCTTTCCACACTCCCTCTTGCTTCCCTGCTTTCATCATCCCAGAGCAGGTAATAAAACTAATTTGGAGTTTTGATCGATAATACTTTAACGTAAACATCCCCGAAGCGGGTGTTTTTGTTCCTTTGAGGTAAAATATTTGGGTTAGGGTATCATAGTCCAAAGAATCGGATACCTGCGCTGACCCGCTTGCAATACTACCCAACCAAATGACTGAAGCCAATAACCAAAAACGAAAGCCTATCATAAAAACAACGAACGTTAATCCTAAGCAAAGATAGGAAAATATTTTCTGAATAATGCAACCACACGCACGCATCAGCGGCTCATAATTGTTATTCCGTCAACTTTTGGCTAATTTTCACCCCGAAGTAACCCTTTTCATTATGCCCACCTACTACGACATCTTAGGTATCGCTTCGACTGCTTCGGAGGACGACATTCGTACCGCCTATAAAAACTTGGTCAAAGCCTATCACCCCGACGTGAACCCCACCCCCGAATCGGAAGAAATCATCAAGCAACTCAATGTAGCCTATGATACCCTTTCCGATCCGCATAAACGGATGCTGTATGATCTGACCTTGCAACCGAATGGACAACCTTCGCCAGTGGTTGACCCCGAAAAAGCGCGAATCCGTAAGGAAAAGAAAGCCCAAGAAGCCTTAGCCGAAAAGAAGCGCAACCGTTCCATCCTGCGTAAGATGATGGTCGGTGTCATGGTCGTGGCTCTCCTCATCTCCGGCGGGGTGTACTGGCTGATGAAAAATTATATTCAGCCTGCGCCTATCGTTAATTTAAGTCAACGGGGCTTGGATAAGCTACCCTATGGTCTGGAAGGGAGTACACTTGTGAACATCTTGTATTTACATCATAATAACCTAACGGCATTACCGCCGGAAATAGGTACACTTAGCAATTTATTAGAACTGACTGCCAGCCATAACCAGCTGACATCTTTGCCCCCCGAAATTGGTAACTTGAAAAAGTTGGTCTCCCTTAACGTGGCTTCCAACCGGATAACGCAACTGCCGGTCGAAATCGGGCAAATGACTTCCTTAACCGAATTACATTTGTCCCAAAATCCGATCAAACAACTACCCGTAAAGGCTTTCAGTACCCTACCGCATTTGAAAGTATTGGACATACGGGGGTGCCCGATACCAATGGAGGATGTGGTAGCATTGCAGGAAGAATTACCTTACCTACGGATTGTGCAGTAAAAATTGAGGTATTCATCCGTTTATTATCTTTGCATCATGGAACAACTACCCAACAGTAGGGTAAGCATCGAAGAGACTTTAGAAGCCCTTACCATTCGCATTCCGGCTCAAAAACAGTGGTTAGCTATCGGATTTATCGCTATATGGCTCGTAATGAGTATCAATGCCATGAGGATTATCTTGCCTATTCATCCCGGAATGGATATTAAGTCCCTTATCTTTGAAGATTGGTTTATGCTCCTGTGGATAGCTGGGATGGTCTTTGCCTTAGTTAATGTGTTTGTATATTTGGGGTGGTTTTTTGCGGGACAGGAAATCATCACGGTTACCAATGACGGGCAACTGACGATTGATAAAAAGCCTGCGCCTTTCATCCGAAAAAAGCAGTATGACCTCCGCCATGCTGAATTTATCCGCATCAGACCGCAAGACCCATCCGACAAAAAGCAAAACGTAAAGTTATTCACGGCTTTCTATTCAAACATTGGCATTATCCATTTCGACTATGGGATGAAGACCATTCGTCTCGGTGCGGAAATTGATGAAGCTGAAGCCCGCCAACTATTGGAAACCTTAGTACATAAAGGCTACATTAAGCAGGAACAAATCAAAGACTAACTTTTTTAACTCATTTTAAAACATGGAATCGGTTAATAATGGCAGGGCAATTATAGAAGAAAATTTAGATGCCCTCACCATCAAGATACCCTCAAAAAAGCCATGGTATTTTTGGTTTATCATGCCTTTCTGGTTGGGATTTATGCTATTTTGGGAAGGAACTGTATTGTTCATGTTCTTTCAAACACTTAAACAAGGTAGCCCCGCTGCTTTATTTTTGCTTCTGTTTATTACGGTCGGCGGTTTGGGGGTCTTTTACGGAACGCAAACAGCTTTTTGGCTAATCAAAGGGCATGAAATACTGACCTTTCGATCAAATGAACTTAAAATCAACCGCGTCCCGACGATTTTTTCGGCAAAGACTTATGAAATCGCCCCGATGAAGAATATCCGCCTCGATTATGCCGAAAATCCGTCTCTATTTCGCAATAACCAAAAAATGGAGATGCCCTTCCGCGCCAATCGGGGGATCACTTTTGATTACGGGATGAAGACCATTCGTCTCGGTGCGGAAATTGACGAAGCCGAAGCCCGCCACCTATTGGAACTGTTGGTTAGGAAGGGTTACCTCAAACGGGAGCAGTTGCGCGAAAATCTACGATGAAAACCGTATCTTTGAAGATGAAAATCTTTTGCTGGTTGCTTTTCTGTTTGTTGCCTTCGTTACTCTTTGGGCAGAACGTTTCCTGTCCTATTCAAGCTGATTGGACGATTTTTCCTGCGACTATCAAAGGGTCTTCGTCGGGGGAATGTATCACCCATGATTCACTCGGTAATATCTATGTGGCGGGAGAGTTTGAAAAGGAACTCCTCATCGGCAAACAACAACTCATCAGCCACGGCAAGACCGACATTTTTATCGCCAAATACAACCCGAAAGGTGAGGTGCTTTGGGTGCAGTCGGCGGGCGGAAAGGGAAATGATCTGATCTATTGGCTAAATATCGTTAATGATACATTACTTTTGGCAGGCTCATTCGATAAAGTAATGTATTTATCAAACAAGGTCTTAAAATGGAAAAATGATCCTGAATTGTCGGGATTTTTTGCGACTTTTGATTTTCAAGGTAAGTTGTTGAAGACTACTTTGGGACTAAAAACATTGTATTTATTCGCATTGAACCAAACATTCATTTTTGCACCACATGGATATACAAGTGATGAAGAAATACCTCACGCTGATTCTCTAAAAAAAAAATCCATGTTATTTAATTATTTCCATTTTTCAGCCGATTCTATTCCTAAAGATACAAGGTATATTTTATATCATTCCAACCGTTCATTAGATACTATTGGTATTATAGATACTCTGAAGTGGTACACGTTTATTGAAACGAAGGATGAAATATTTGTATCCAAAATAGTAGAAACCAAAGAATTGGAGTATTACTATGCCGGTATATTCACAGGAACGCTAAAAATTGGCGACCTCACCCTCACATCGTCCGGTAGATCAGACGGTTTTATCCTTCGCCTTGATGAAGACGGCAAGATCACTCATGCGGAAGCAATCGGTGGTATGTATGATGATGAAATCAATGCCGTAACCGTTACCCCAACGGGAGAAATCTACGTAACGGGTTCAATGCAAGGGTCAGGGTACAAGCGACCCGATTACTTTTTGAGAAAATATCGCTGTGTGAAGTGATTTACTTCTCCTTCCGCAAGATCCACCGCCGAATCACAAACGCCCACGTCAGTAATAAGGATGCCCCTAATACTGCCCCGATTCCCAACCAATCCCCATACTTCATATAAAACGTTGTACCGTTGGAGAGGGTGATCGTTTCATCTAAATAGCCCTGCTTCCACCAACCCAGACTCTGCACAACTTTACCCGTCGGATCGCAATAAAGAGATTTACCCGTATTGGCACTGCGGGCAACCCATCGGCGGTTCTCAATGGCGCGGAGGCTTGCCATGTGGGCATGCTGGATGTGTCCTGACGAAGCACCAAACCAACCGTCATTCGTGATGATGGCGATAAATCCCGCTTGACTATTGCGGACGACTTGCCGGACGTGATCCCCAAACTCCGATTCATAACAGACGACGGGCGCAACCACCGTTCCAGAATGAGGTAACTTCAACCCATGCAACGAATCGGGCAAACCAAAACTACCGAAAGACCCGCCCAAGTCAATATTCCAATTTTTCAGAAAGGTCAGCTTATCCATAAACGGCACCCGCTCCACAAAGGGGACTAACTTGGCTTTCTTGTAGAAAAAGCCCGAACTGTCGCCGACCACCATCGCCGCGTTGTAGCTTTCATAATAGATACCCGACGCGCTGTCCGCTACATTGGCACTGACGGGAGGCACTGCCAAGCGGGGCGTATGTCCGTTTACTTCGGGTAAAACCGTATCGTTACCCGTAGGCATCTTAAAAAATTCATACACCACTGCCCCTGACAGCACATCGGTTTTGTTTTGTTGGGCTTGGAGATAGATAGGCAATACTTGTTCATCGGTATGAAATTCATCCTTATGGATCGAACCCGGAAAAACGGTTTCGGGTAAGATGACGGCTTGCGGGGCTTGTTTAGCAGGATCGGACATCAAACGGATAAGAGTTAATATCTGACCGGCACGTTCTTCGGGTTCAAATTTGGCGTAGGGGTCAACGTTGGGCTGAAGGACGCGGACTTGTAGTTTTTTCCCCGAAGGAAACACCGTTCTACTCTCCCGCGCCAATATCGGATATAAAACTAAAGGGAACAAAATACAGATGCCTAAACCGATGCTGGCTTTGTTGATCTTATCGGAACGAAATTCATGCGCATACTTTAATAGTAAGAAAACCAACGCATTCGCCACCAAAACGTGCGCGGAAATACCCAGAACGCCCGTAAACTCAACATATTGGATGTAAAAAGGAGCTAAGGTGAAAGCATGACCCAGCGTTACCCACGACCAGGTTAAATCCCAGTTAAAGTGCAGGTATTCAAACGTTAACCACAAACACACCCAGCCCGCTAATGCCGTCAAAAGCGTAGTTCGGCGAAGCATACCGTAAAAAAGCATCGTCGGAATCAGCATCAGGAACGGATTTAGGGTATTGGCAAGGACACCCGCCGTGAGGGCTTCGATGGCTTCACCTGTCGTGGGAACGGATAACGCCGTGAGCATCAGCCAGTAGCACGTCCCCAAATTCCAAATCAGCAGGGCGATATACACCCGCGCGGCGATGACGAAGTTCCGTTTCCAGCCTTTGTTATATTCCAATGACTCTTGATACAGATAGGAGAGTATCGGCACAAAGCCGAACCAAGCCAAAAACGGCATCGGTACGGGCGGAAATGCCCCAATCATTAGTACCCCCGAAAGGAGCATCAATATTACGGGACGGCGTTGCACTTGCCTCCACCACCACGTGCCGATACCCGACAAAGTATGCGTTATAGTTTTCAAGCCTTATTTCTATATTTACCTCCGCAAGTTCGGTATTTTCGGGAGATTATTCGGCGTTGACGGGCTTTTGTTCTCTCACGGCTTGTTTCAGGTCTTGAGGCTGTACGGGTTGGTTTTTGAATTGCAGGTCGGATAACTTAACCTCATGCTTCCAGACGGGCTTCCCCTTTAGATTATGGATGGTGAGGCAGAGTTTCCGATCATCGAAGGATTGCCCTGTAACGTCAAAGATACCGAAGTTCCGTTTGTCGTAGGCGAGCTTACCCACACGGGTAGGATTCCTTTTCCAAGTCATAAACAGTCCGGGCATAGAAGTCAACGACGACACGCAATATTCATAAATGGGATAACCGTCTTTCGGGCGATAATTGTTCACTTCGGCATAATGGCGGTCGCCGGAAATGACGAAAACGCCCGTGATCTGTTCTTTGACGATGAAATCGAAAATGTCCATGATCTCTTTCTCAAAGTCCACCAAAACGGATTCGCCCAAATGCGTGAAGTTAAATATCTCCGAACCGATGAGCAAAGCCTTAAAGGGTGCATCGCTGGCTTTGAGTTGCTTTTTCAGCCATTCGATTTGCGCCTTACCCAACATGGTGGAGGGATTGGATTGGGTATTGCGGTAAAAGCGATCATCCAACATGAAAAACTCCACATCCGCCCAACGCATTTTGCCCGTAATACCCGTAAAATGAACACTGGTATCGGTGGAAGCCGGAAAATATTGCTGAAAGACTTTTAAGGATGTATCTTTCAAAGGGAAGTCATGTTCGGAATCATCATAGCCGTAGTCGTGGTCATCCCAGATGGCGTAATGCGACGAACTACCCATGAACGGCTGTAAATCCGGTAAGGAACGGGCATGTTTATATCGGTAACGGATGCCTTCCGCATGGAGGTATTCCCGTTCATCTTCCCGTAAATAGACGTTATCGCCCAACCAAAGCATGAAATCGGGTTGATGACAAGTTATATGATGATAAAGATCATGGTTGAGTTTTTTGGGGCGTGCAAAGGGCGTAATACCGTCGAAGGCTTTTCCGGCTACATGGGCGCAACTGCCCGCCGCAAAGCGAAAACCTTTCCAATCGAAGGAATGAGGGGCAGTCTTAAAGGAACAAGTGTAGGGCAAATGATAGGGTTGACCGTTCAAAGTAAGTTCATATTGATACTCGGTGTCGGCGGTCAAGTTGCGGAGGACTACCTGCGCCAGATGATCGAATGTTGTACATACGGTGGCGGATGTTACGGAATCAGGCTGATTTACTGCCCGATATTTCACCGAAACGGTAGTGGGTTGCGTGGTTTGTAACCAGATGATCGTTGAATCCTGCCCCGTAGCGGATGCCATCGGACCGGATAATAGGAGTTCGGGAGTTTGCCCTGCTGACCATCCACAGACGGAAAGAACGAAAAGAATGCTGAGTATCAGTTTGCGCCACATAAGCGTGAAAGTTTAGCAAACTTAGGGGATGGGTGTGGCGTGAAGGTTGAGATAAAGTTATCCTATATTCAATTATTTTTTTGATATATGATAACGAAAAGATTAAATTAATGTGAAGGTCAAAGCTTGAATGAACAGCAACAGCAAACGATGGGGGCGTCAAAATTTTTAGGATGAAATTCGCCGAAACTATTTCAGTAAAGTGTAATTTTGTAACTTAGACTAAGTCTAAGTTATTTTTAAGACCATGAAATACTTATTTTTACTCATGCTCACATGCTTCGGTCTGCAAGCCTACAACCAAACGGTAAGGCTGAAAGGCACCATCCGTTCGGATGAAGAAGTGATCGCGGGTGCAAGAATCCTCATTCAGCCGGCAAATATCGGTACGGAAAGCGATACCTCAGGGCATTTTGAGGTGCGCTTTCAAGCCACTTCCTTTACTCTGACGGCTACGGCAGTCGGCTACTTGCCTTATAAACAGACTTTTAATCATTTAACCGGTGATACGCTGATTGTTTTGGATATGGTGTTGCAATCTTACCAAACGGAGGACGTGGTCATCACCGGTACGCTGAAGGAAGTCTCCAAGATGGATTCACCCATTCCAGTAGAAAGCTATAAAGTAGAATATTTCGCTAAAACCAATAACAGCAACCTTTTTGAATCGCTTTCGATGGTTAACGGCGTAAAACCTACGCTGAACTGCAACGTATGCAATACGGGCGATATTCACATCAACGGTATGGAAGGTCCCTACACGATGATAACCCTTGACGGTATGCCCATCGTCAGCGGACTATCCACCGTGTACGGATTAAGTGGCATCCCTAATTCCATCATCGAACGGGTGGAAGTGGTGAAAGGTCCCGCCGGCGCGCTGTACGGTTCGGAAGCAGTCGGCGGATTAATCAACATCATCACGAAGAATCCCGCCAATGCTCCCAAAGTATATTTTAATTCATGGTTGAGTTCTTATTTAGAATCGAATACGGATTTATCTACTGCCATCCGCGTTTCACAGAAAGTAAGCACCCTGTTGAGTTTGAACCATTATTACTTCAACACCCGTTGGGATAAAAATAACGATAATTTTACAGACCTCACCCTCCAAAAACGTACCGCCTTTTTCAACAAATGGAAGTTCCATCGAAAGGACGAGCGGGAGGCAAACATCGCCGTTCGTTACTTTTATGAAGACCGTTTCGGCGGGGAAATGAACTGGAATCGCAACCATCGCGGAGGCGATCAGGTGTACGGAGAGTCCATTTTTACCCACCGTGTGGAATTTTTAGGTGGTTATCAGTTACCCATTAAAGGGGAAAAGATCAAATGGCAAACGTCCTTCAACTACCACGACCAAAACTCGGTGTATGGTAGGGTTAGTTATCTGGGACAGCAAGCCGTAGCCTTTAATCAGCTGTTGTGGGATAAAAGAGTCCGTCGGCATGACCTTTTAGCGGGAATTGCCCACCGCTATACGTACTATGATGATAATACACCTGTTACCTACGATTCTTTGAAAGGCAACCAACCGTCCCGTATCTCCTTACCGGGCATCTTTATTCAGGATCAATATTCGTTTACGGAAAAATGGCGAGTGCTCGCAGGCTTGCGTTATGATTACAGCACCGTGCATCGGCATATTTTCTCACCCCGATTGGCAATCCAATACAAAGCCTCCGACCGAACGACCGTTCGCTTGATGGGGGGAAACGGTTTTCGAGTAGTGAACGTCTTTACCGAAGACCACGCCGCGCTGACGGGTTCACGCAAAGTAATTTTCAAAGAAAATTTACAGCCCGAGCGGTCATGGAACGCCAACCTCAATTTTTACCATACGATCCTATTACCGAAAGGCTATTTCATCGTGGATGCGTCGGCGTTTTATTCCCGCTTTCAAAACAAAATTATTGCCGACTACCTCACCGACCCCAATACAGTATTTTATCAAAACCTGAAAGGCTATGCCGTTTCGCGGGGATTTACGCTGAATACCGAATTTAATTTTGCCTTTCCCCTCAAAGTACAGTTAGGGGCGACGATCATGGAGGTCTTCCAATCCAACCCCGATTCGGCAGGCATTTGGCATCGAACGGAACAAGTCTTCACGCCGGCAATGATAGGCACGTATGTGATAACGTATAAGTTCCACCGACAGGGACTCAATATAGATGTAAACGGACAGGTGTACAGTCCCATGCGTTTGCCCGTGCAGAAGCATGATTTTCGACCGGAACGCTCACCTTGGTTTGTGTTTTTGAATGTACAGTTGACCAAGCAACTGAAAAAGGGTTGGGAAATCTACGCCGGCGGAAAGAACCTCTTGGACTTTTTTCCCGGAAACCCGCTGATGCGTCCCTTTGACCCCTTTGATAAAAAAGTGAACGAAAACAATCCCAACGGCTACACTTTCGATACGTCCTACAACTTTGCTCCGCTTCAAAGGCGACATTTCTTCATCGGATTGCGGTGGACGTTGAATTAGTGCTGTTTTCGGGTTATTTTTGCAGTCTTATTATTCTTTTGACCAACCTGCCGAAAGGCAAAACCTAATAAGATCAGCAAAGAACTATGGGTCGTGCGTTTGAATACCGAAAAGCCGCGAAAGAAAAACGCTGGGGCAAGATGTCCCGTATTTTTCCCAAATTAGCCAAAGCCATCACCGTAGCCGCGCGAAACGGGGGATCGAATATAGAAGTGAATCCCGCCCTGCGGATGGCGATCCAGAACGCCAAAAGCGAAAATATGCCCAAAGATAACATCGAAGCGGCGATCAAGCGGGCAGTAGCCAAAGACCAAAAGGACTTGGAGGAAGTGGTGTTTGAGGGCTACGGACCTTACGGCGTGGCGATCATCGTGGAATGCTCTACGGATAACAACCAGCGGACGGTAGCTAATGTGCGTTCCTACTTCAATAAAGCAAATGGAGCATTGGGAAAATCCGGGTCGGTGGATTATCTGTTCAGTCGCCGTGCCGTCTTTCGGATTCCCAAAATAGACGATGTAGAATCATTGGAGCTGGAACTAATAGACTTCGGTTTGGAAGAAATCATCGCTGAGGAAGATGAAATGGTGTTGATTACTGAGTTTGAGTCCTTCGGTACGATGCAGAAAGCCTTAGAAGACCGCAAAATCGAGATCAATAAAGCGGAGGTACTGCGTTTTCCCAATACCTATACCGAATTAACGCCCGAACAGCAAACAACCATCAATAACTTAGTGGACAAAATCGAGGACGACGACGACGTAAATGCCGTTTACACTACGATGGCTGAAAGTTAGGATTGTATTTCATAATGATTGGCTAAAAGGGAAACCGGCAACGTTTCCCTTTTCTGATATGCCGAAAATTGTTTTTCTTTGGTGATTGAAAAAATCCGGTGCGGATAACGACGGGATTTCGCTTTTAGTATGTAACCAAAAATATAGTTAACCTTTCGCATATTTTAACGAACCGTAGCTTAACCTACCCCGTAATATCCGTCAAAATCTATTTCAGCGCGAATGAACCTCCAATTCTGGAAAAAAAAGCAAGACAAAGGCACTGCCGGTTGGTCTGCTAAAAAAGCTAAACCGAAAAAAAGTATCGCACGGGAGTGGTTGGATGCCATCCTCTTTGCCGCCATAGCCGCCACGATTATCCGCACTTTTTTTGTGGAAGCCTTCGTGATTCCGACTGCTTCGATGGAACGGTCGTTGATGGTGGGCGATTTTTTATTCGTTAGTAAGATGCACTATGGCACGCGCCTGCCGATGGTACCCCTTGCCGTACCTTTGGTGCATAATAAACTACCCTTCATGAACGTTAAATCGTATTTAGGGTGGATTAAGTTGCCCTATTTACGCCTGCCGGGTTTTGTGGATATTGAGCGGAACGATGTCGTGGTCTTTAACTATCCTGCCGATGACGTGCATCCAAATAATTCGGCTTTGGGTCCGATAGAAATTCCGAGTGTGAAAGAAAACTATATCAAACGGTGCGTAGCCGTGCCGGGGGACGTTTTTGAAATCAAACAAGGACAAGTCTACATCAACAACAAGCCGGGATATAATCCGCCGGAAATGCAGTTGGCGTATTTTGGCGTAACCAAAGGCGAAGGCTTACCCGAATCTGCCTTAGAACCTTTAGGCTTCCGTCCCCTGAGAGACAATAACAGCAACTGGCAATTAATTAATGATGATCCGACGCAGAACCTGCTCTTTTGTCCCCGATATATTGCCGATTCACTCAAGGCTTGGCAAGGCGTTTTTGCGCATATGGACACCATGCCGGAACAGATGATACGGTCTTTTTTTCATTTAGACAATCGGGGTTTCGGTTTCGACATGTCACGCAAAAATTGGTCTATCAATAATTTCGGTCCAATCACCATTCCCGGCAAAGGCAAGACCATCAAGATTGATACCGCTAACGTAGAAGTCTATCGCCGAGCGATCACCGCTTACGAAAAGCATGAATTGGAGGTCAAGGATCATAAGATATACATTGACGGCAAAGAAACCTCCGAGTTTACCTTCGAGATGGATTACTACTTTATGATGGGGGATAACCGCTACAATTCGCAGGATAGCCGTTATTGGGGTTTTGTGCCGGAAGACCACATCGTAGGCAAACCGATCATGGTCTTTTTCTCCCGCGAGAACGGCATCCGATGGAATCGCATCTTTAAGATGATTAAATAAATGGATTAATCCCAAGCAATAATTACGAATGAGCCAACAGCGACACTGTAATTCTTAATCGGTCATTCGTAATTATTGCCGGGTAATTCCTAATTTTGTGCGGTCATGGAAATATGGCGCGGTAAAAAAGTCTTCATCACGGGCGGTACGGGAACGTTTGGACGCCACTTGGTTCAGCACCTCTTGGAGCAGGATTCGGGGGTGGAACGTGTTATCGTTTATTCCCGCGACGAGATGAAACAGTACGAGATGAACCTCCGCTATGGCAACGAACCGCGACTGCAATTCATCATCGGCGACGTGCGGGAGGCTTCCCATCTGCTCCGTACCATGAAAGATGCCGATATTGTCATCCATGCCGCCGCACTCAAGCAAGTCCCACTCGGCGAATTTCACCCCGAAGAATTTATCAAAACCAACATACTGGGTACGGAGAACGTGATCCATGCCGCAATTCAGCACGGCGTTCGGCAGGTGGTTTCCCTTTCGACGAGTAAGTCGGTTGCCCCGCTGAATTTGTATGGTGCTACGAAACTATGTGCGGATAAGCTCATCATCGGCGCGAATCGTTTTAGTCAAGTTACCCGATTGGCGACCGTTCGGTTTGGCAATATTTTTGGTTCGCGGGGGTCAGTCGTGCCGTTATTTTTGATGAAGAAAGCGGAAGGCGTACTGCCCGTAACGCATCCTGATATGACCCGCTTTTCCATTACGGTTCGGGACATGATGGCGATGATTACCACAGCCTTGGGCGTGATGAAGGGCGGAGAAATTTTCGTACCGAAATGTGCTTCCTACCGGATTGGTGATTTGGCGCAGGCGGTAGATGCCCATTGTTCCCTGAAGATCATCGGTTTACGTCCGGGCGAGAAGATGCACGAAGAGATGATCGTTCCCGAAGAAGCCCGCTTCACCTGTGCCTATGACGGGTATTATGTGATTTATCCTGCCGTCCCGCCGGAGGAAATCAATCGCTTGGTTCCGCCCGATTTTGCCTACCTTTCCCATACCAACTCCGACGTGCTGACGGTGGCGGACTTGATGCAGATGCTAAGTTAAGGATTATTCAATGATGAGTTTCAATGTCTCGTAAGCCTTAGCGTTATGCGTGATCTTGCATAGATAAGTTCCGGCAGATAAATCTTTTACGTCCAGCAGTAAATCCCGTTCTTGAGCGGTAAAAGTAACGGATTTTACTTTAATCCCTTGTAAATTATATACGTCTATTTGTGCGTAATCGCTTTCCTTCATTTGATAATAAAACTGTACGAAATCGCTCGCGGGGTTAGGGTACACCTTAAAAAACGGCTTCGGAATTTCGGGACGGGAGACGGAGGTGCAAGGCGGTACGTGTTTTTCGATGACTTCCACGCGGACGGTATCACTGTGTTGGGGTCTTGAACGACAAGCCTCGGGGACAGTCGGTTGGGGGCGAACGGTTAGCGTATAAGCCGTTGTTTGAGTCGGGGTAGCTAAGGGATGGGGGCTATTTGGATCATCTAACCCTTCTTTAGGGGTCCATTCATAGATTAGTTTGGGGTCTTGTATCGCTTGCCCTAAGCGCAGGCTTTCACCCGCACAAAGAATGCTATCCTTACCGGCGAATGCGACAATATAATCGGGAAGCCGGTAATTGGGAAAGTTAGGTAATCCCGAAGTAAGCAAACCGTCCTCTTTGATTTTAATACCTGCCGTATCTATTTGGCAGGCTTTTCCCGCAAGATTAGGCTGATGTATAATGATCAATTTTTTACTCATGCCTGTATTTATGTAAATTTTTCCGTCAGGACCCAGTTGATGCTGATATAAACCATAAGGCATTAATCTTTTGCGACTTTTTTTGACATCTTTAGCGGAAAGATCATACTGATATAATCCGGTTTCGCCTATTGGTACCCCGTACCCAAAATCTGATACATAAATCTTAGTGCCGTCCGGGGAAAGGGAGCAGCCGTAAAAAAAATGATCGTTTCCGGAGCAAGGCGGTGCGGTTTTACCGAGCGGGAGGTGATTGGATAGTCGTCCGGTACAGCGGTCGAAATCAAAGACATCTACTACCTCACAACTAAGGACAGATAAGAGTTTATCCCCGGCTTCCGAAAAACAGCTTTCACCACCAAGACCATAAAAAATAGGCATTTTAGTCCCTACTGTTTCCACATGGTCGAAGTCAACGCTCAGATGATCCGCCAGAAAAACAAACATGGAATCCGTATTTTCTCCGCCCCGACAGACGATCCACCACCTTTTCATGTCCGAATGTTTGACGCAAGCGATCTTTTCGGATAAATGGGTTCTTAACAAGAGCCAATTTTTTCGGATCACCCGACATTTTCCGGTAACGGGAGATACTTTGAGGGTTGAATAATACAGTCCAAACTTATCAATGATTTTTTCGTTATAATAAATAGTAATCAAATGAATAATACTGTCATTAACGACCACCACGGATGAACCGTTGGTAGCCGAATAATAACAAAATATGCCGTCGCTGTTAGGAATCAATTGATTGTCAGCATCCCGGAGCTGAATAACGGATTGTTCGCTTCCTTGTTCTCTACCGCAATACTTGATGTAAAAGAGTAAACGTCCGGCGGTATCGGAAAAGGAGCATTCATTTTCATTCAGCGGTTCTTTTTTGCATGAATCCGGTATATAACTTACGCTTTTGTTGTGAAAATCTAAACGGGCATAGGAATTCAGCACCCAGTTGTAGTCATTTTTTTGGGCGGAAAGATAGAGCGGAAAGAGCAGCAGAACGGAAACGAATAGGCGAAACATAAACCTTAGAAAATTTTATAGGGAAGGGACAATAAAACCCTTCCCTGAATTATGGAAAATGTATTACTCGACGACTAATTTTTGCGTTTGGATACTTCCCTGGTAATCGGTGAACTTACACAAGTAAATACCTTTGTTCCACTTGCTCACCTCTAAAGCGTGGGTTTTGCCCGTCAAGTCGGTACTGTAAACCAATACCCCTTTTAGGTCGTAAACCTCCAAGCGAATCATCTCACCTGCCTGATATTCTAAAGTTACTTGTTCCCGGGCAGGGTTGGGATACAGCTTGATCGCCATAGGGCTATTCATTGGTTCTGCTTCCCAACGGTTGGCAGGCGTTCTGAAGTCCACCCTCGGTGACCAATCGGAACGCCGGTCGGTGATATTGAGTGCCGTGATGCAGTTGGAGCAGTTTGTTCGCACCCGCACGCGGTATTCGGCGTTGGGTTGCAGGTTGTTCAGCACCACGAAGGTATCGGGGTTGCAGATCGCCCACTGCGTCCAGTTGTTGGAGTTTTGGTCGCTTTTACCATAGGAGATGATGTAGCCCGGTCCCAATACACGATTCCAGTGGGCTTTAACGGTGCTTGGGGTGATCTCATCCACATACAAACCCGTAGGGTAGGGCGGGCGCACCTGAGGTTGATCCGGGCATTTGAGTTCCTGCCCGCCACTGGTAAAGCCTTTGATGATACCGTCCGACCATGCGGTAGTGTCGCCCCGTGGGTTGATCCCGTAGCAGATCGCCGCCACCTGTATCTCATAATAAGTGGTAGATTCCAAGGGCTGAATCAGGCGGAAAGTATCCCGTATGCCGGTATGAACCGTCCATGTGTTCTCATTCCGTTTGCGGTAGCGGAACAGGTAGGTAATCGTTGTTCCCGGCACTTTCGTCCAATGCGCGCGGGATGCCGTCGGCGTAAGGTTTTCCACACGGGTAATCAACGGCGGGTCAGGAAGTGTGGGATTCACCGCGACGGGAATGACCGTTTCACAGCCCGTACCGTTTGAACCTTTGATTTCATAATTGCCGAAAGCCAGATTTTCAAAAAGTCCGGTTCGATTCGCCGGACGCACCGGGGGGATCAGTTGGAAAAGCGTATTGGGATCATCACTGACAGCACGAATGCTTCCGCCGGCATCGCAGGTACTTTTGACCGTTGTGGTAATGTTAGGGCTGGGTAAAGAAACGACGGTAAATTCCTTTGAATACGCCGAACCGCAGGGATTAACTACCACCGCACGATACTTCCGCGAAACGGGCGTAAACTGCACCACACTCACCGACGGTGAACCGTCATCAATGCGGATGGCATCCACCCAAGCACCATCGGTATATTCCCAATGTGAAATCGGACTACGATAATCATGTAAGGTTAGGTTAATCATCTGTCCGGTGCAAACGCTGTCATCCCCCGTAATGTAACCGCCCGCATTGCTTTGGATCGGCTGACGAATCACCGTAACTTTTACGGGTTCGGAGGTTTCAATACCGCAACTACCGTTCTGAACAATCGCCCGAAACCAAGTGGTGATCGTTACCGCATCGGCGCGATACCAATTAAAGCCTCTTTTACCTAAGTTATGCCACGTTCTGCCGGTATCTTTGGAGGCTTCCCAGCGGATAACCTCGCCGTTATAGTTTTGTAAGGTGAAGCGCGGGCTTTTCATCCCCAAGCAAATGGTCGAATGCGGTAAAACCTGACCGCCCACCGTTCGGGTAGCCATCTGTACCGTAGTTGAAACGGAATAGACGGACGCACAACCGCCTCTGCCGATTTTCACGCGGTAAGTTTTTGTTCCCGTAAAAGGTGTGGGCGTATAGGTCGGTTGGGTATGGTTAAGGACTTTCCAGTTTAGTCCGTTGTCGGCGGATTCTTCCCACTGCTCGATATGTCCCTGATAACCTGCTAAAGTCAAAGTCGGTATCGCTTCCATTTCGCAGAACGTTCCGCCTCCTAAGAGATAACCCCTTTGCGCAGGACGATTGACGGTAATTTTCACGGGTTCGGAATAAACAGTCGGACAACTGCCGTTCCCGATGATTGCCCGAAACCAAGTGGTAATCGTTAACGCACCCCCCGGATAGGACGTAAAGCCTGCTTTGCCGAGCGGATGCCACGTTTGCCCTTCATTTTTGGAGGCTTCCCAACCCAATACATTGCCTCTGAAATTGACGACTTGAATGGTATTCATCCCTTGCCCCAAGCAAATGGTTTGGTCAGGGGTGATTTGACCGCCTTCAGGAGTAACGCCTACTTTCACCATTGCCGTATCACTGTACGTGATCGGACAAATGCCCCGACCTACCACCACGCGGTAATAGGTGGACTGATTCACAGTTACTTGTAGGGTATCGGCAGTATGGTTAACGTCCGTCCAAATGGTGTTATCGGGGCTTTGTTGCCAATGGGCGATTGTGCCGCTGTAACCCGTCAACCGGAAGGTAACAGTCGTATTTGTATCACAGACTTCTTTTGTACCAATGAGGATACCTCCCTGCGGGCGTGGCTCTACGTCCATCTTGAGCGGGGCGGTAAAGGCTTCGGGGCATACGACACCGTTCACCACCGCTCGGTAGCAGATGGTACGATTTAATACCCCCGTAGCTAAAGTATTGGTGGTATTATTGATCGTCGTCCATGCGCCGTTGCAGTCTATCGCCTGTTCCCAACGGAGGATGTTTCCCGTATTACCCGTTAAAGTGATGACCGTTCCCGGACTGGATTCACAAACCGACTGCGCGGGGGCAAGCGTTCCTACGGGCTGTGGGGTAACGACGGTGATGACAATTTCAGATGAATAGGCTTCCGGGCAGGACATATTTTGTACTTTCACCCGAAAGTGTGTTGTTTCCGTTAACGTCGGACTGATGAGTGATGTGCGATTTTGGGTATTGGGAATGGTTTGCCAGTTGCCGTTTCCTGCTTTCATCTCCCAACCTTTCACCGTTCCTAAATGCCCCGCTAATGAAAGCAAACCGCCATTCGCCCCCGAGCAAATCGTAGCCGGAGGAGTCAGGTTGCCTCCAACGGTTGGTTGAGCTACTTTGATCTCATGTACATCGGAATAAGCCGTACCGCATCCCGTAACCTCTACCATCACGCGGAAACAGGTATTTTGGTTAATCACGCCCGGGTTGAATTGCGGGAAACCACTATTCGGGATAACGCTCCAGTTACCCGTACAGCCTACCGACCGTTCCCACTGAATGACACCCCCGCGATAGTTTATCAATTTAATGTTACCGGCGGGTTGCCCCACGCAGACGGTCGTATCAGGCGTTAATGTGCCGCCTTTTGGTAAAGAATCCACCGTTACACAGAACGGTAAAGTTGCTGATTCGGGGCAGGCGGGACTTTTGACGTAAACACGGTAGCAGGTCGTCTCGAAAAGCGGTCCCGTGTTGTATTGATTGAGGGTGTGATTGATCGAAGTCCAGTTTTGGGAAGAATTGGGTTTTCGTTCCCAACGGACGATGTCCCCCGTGGATTCTGATAACTGAATCGTCGAATTATCACCGAAACAAACGCGATTTCTTCCCGAAAGCTTACCGGGAAGGGTCTGCGCCACTACGCTCACCGTCCCGAACTGACTTTTGGCATCACAACCTCCGTTCGATACCACGGCACGGAAGCAAGTATTTTGCTGTAAAGCCGGTACATCATAAAAGGTATTGGTATTGGCAATGGTGGTCGGATTGGTAAAATTAGAGCAGTCCAACGAGGATTCCCATCGCACGACCGACCCCGTGTAGTTCACGACCGATAGCCTCGGTCCCGGTAATCCCACACAAACGACTCCCGAACCGGCGATCTCTCCGCCTAAGGGTGGGGGTACGATTTGCACCAATGCCGTAGTAGAGGTGGCTTCAGGGCAGTTCCCGCTTTTAACCACGACACGGTAACAGGTTGTCCGCGTTAATCGTCGGGTGAAATAATCGGTAATGGGGCTGGTGGTAAACAGATTCCAAGGACCGTTACAGTTATCAAGGGACGTTTCCCAGCGGACGGGTTCACCCACGTAACCCTCCAAATTCAACCAAGTGGCGGTACTGTCGGGGCAAACGTTTTTACCTCCCTTCAAGATACCTGCGACTGACCCGGGCGTAACTTCCACCATCACGGTATCGGAGTAGTAGGGGCAAGGATACAAAACGTCTTTATCCTTAAATAAGATTCGGTAAGAAGTAGATTGCGTTAAGTTGGTAAAAACAACATTGGAGGAAGTGGTCATGATCGGTGTCCAAGCCGTATCTTTTATGGAGGGTTTCATTTCCCATCGCACGATCTCTAAAAATGAATCATATCCGCCGATAGCTACCAAACCGTTGTTATTCCCCGCACATACTTTATTCGGCGTAGCGGTTAAGGCTTGGATTTGGGTGGGGGGCGGTTGCATGTCCACCGTCGTATAATATAAATAGGCAAATGATTGCGGATTATAAGACTGTACCGCTAATGCCCGAATACAAAGCGGATTGGGAAAGGGGCGATTGCGAATAAATAACATCAAACTGTCTTGCGTCAGCGAATCGGGCTGAATTTCATATTGCAAACTCGGGTGATCGCAATCATGATTATCAGGATTTTCCGCTATTTCAAACCGTACTATCTTTTTACAGGAATCCATGTTATCACCTACCACTGCAATCACATCGTTGATGACTTGCCCCTTGCAGTATTTGCGCTGGGTTAACCCGCAGGATTGGTTACAGGGAGTCGGGCTGATACATAATTCCGTCGGCGGAATACCACAATCTTCCGGACCCAAATCAGTGATGATGCGGAAACAGTCGCCGTTTTTGATGTTTTCGGGAAAGATGACGGTGGTTTGATTTTCGGTATTAGGTAGTGGTGTCCATTGTCCCTGATCGTTTTTTTTCTCCCAACGGATTACGTTTTGCGGAAGAATATTAAAGGAGGTAATCCCGTTAATAGAATCCCCACACTCATACCAAGGTTCTAATGGAGTAATGCCTCGCATAATCGGCGTGATGACCTCATCCAAACAAGTAGCGGGGGTTGGCACTGCCGTCGTATCAGGACAGCCGGGGAATCGTACCATTGCACGAAAACAGTTAAAATCATTCGCATTAACGGTGATGCTTCGGTCGGTAGAAGGATAGATGTTGTCAAATTGGTTACTACCGGCACGGTCGAACTGCCATTCCACTACTTCGCCCATCCCGCCTACTATCGTGTACGTTACCACTTCACCCATACAGACTACCGTTTTATCAATGGTTATCACCCCGGGATCGGAAGAGGGGACGGTGATCTTGATCGAATCGGAGACATCGTTACACGGACCAAACTGTACTAATGCTCGGTAACAAGTCGTTTGGGTAATAGGTTCGGGCGCGTAATTCGGCGCGGTATTTACAATGGGGAGGTAATTGCCTGTGCATCCCGTCGAATATTGCCATGAAAGAATGTTTCCCTGATAACCCGTTAAGGTTAAGACAGGCGGGCGTTGCCCCTCACAAGTGAAAGGTTGATTCGGGTCTCCGACCACAGCACCGCCCAATGCCGTCGCATCTATCACTTCTACGGTAACGGTTGTTGAGATGGACGTATTGCCATTAAATGCGGTAACGGTGTAGGTACTCGTTTGGGTCGGACAAACAGGCGGACGTTGCAACGTATCACTACCGTTTCCTAAGAAGTTCGGTCCCTGCCAACGATACCGCACGGGTAGCGAAACGTCTATCGAAACGTCATCTATTGCCCATTGGTCGAAACCGAAACCCGAATGCGCCCCTTGATACCACCGAAACTTAGCATCAGCGGAGCGGGCTTCTACCGGTAAGTCCACACAAACGCGCGTCCAATTATCATAAGGTCCGTTGGGAATCAGACCGTTGTTATCCAAGATTTGGAAGGTGATCCATGTAGTCCCGTTGAAGTATTGCAGTTGCACGTTTTCGGCGGACTCATCGGCATCTTCGCAACCGTTATCGCTGGCGTTTTCTTCTGTCCCAAATTTAAACATAAATCCCAGATTACATGCACCGGTGGTGTTGATCCCCTTGGTGGAAGCGAATCGTTCCGGTACGCCCGATCCGAACCACATCGTCGGCGTACCGTCCGGCGAACCGCATCCCTGCGTAACCTGCCCGTTGGAAAAATCCCACAAAGCAGTATTTAGTGTGCCTGAGTTGAAGTTATCATTAATGGTGGTAAAGAGTTTTGCATCGGCATTAAGGTAAGTACAGCCCCCGTTACAAAGCATGATGTTATCTCCGCTTGCGGTGATGCTGTTATCGCATCGTGCGCACCCGTCCGCCATCGGTCGAATATCCTCTTTTCGCTTGAAAGAAAAGGGTTTCGGGACGGGAAGGGGTATGATTTCGGCTTGAAACACCATTTTTCCACCTGAGTTGATGGCATCCTCCACAAACACCAGACGAAGCATTCCCGTATTGGTAGGTTGAGAGGTGATGCGATTAGGGGATTGACATCCGTACACACTAACCAACTTCGTTCCCTCAAGCACGTATAGGAAATCGCCCCCGCAATCACTTTGCCATTCGGAAAAGGTGATTTGCAGTAGCCCCGCCTGCGGATCGAAGTAGAAATCGAAGGTATCGGTTAGGGCGCGCCCCTCATGGTGAACCAAAGGCGTATTCTGGGAGGCTTTTTGTCCCCAAACCGTAATCGCAAACCCACAAATGAATGATAGGAGTAGTATAATGTGTTTCATAAGCCTTGCCTTTTTGACTGCATTAGCAAGATACCACTTTTTTTTCAAAAACAAGTAGTATCGAATTTTTTTTACAATCCTTGAAATGTTGCATGTGTTTTATCTATGTCCCTAATGTAATTTTTATATAATGTTTTATATATCAAATGAATTAATGTATTGTTATGATTGTTTTTGGGGTAAGCGTAAAATGGTTCAATTAGCGTAAATTTGTAAATGAATCAGCCGGTCGAGGTGTCTGCGGGTTGGATGAACTTTTGTTTTTCATACCACAAAGATAGCGTGCAGGAAAATGTTTGTTACCCCCCAACGAATGAATTAAGAATTTAGAATTACAAATTAATAATCACACATAATTGTTTATAGAATTGGTAGAATTAATTTTTTAGTCGATAAATAACGTAAAAAATGTAATTATTGGCAATAAATTAATTCTATTTAACGAAACGTTCAGTCGAAAAAAGTAGCAGAATGGTACGTTGTGAAATTTAAATTTTTTTTGTGAATAATATAACATAAATTAAAAAATATTGAAAATTGATAGCCAGAAAATTGCTAAAAATCAATCATCCATCGGGCATTATTTTTAATGTTGAATTTGTAATATAATAGCTTTAAATTAACCCGTTTGGGAAGTTCTTAGCGATGTGCTTTTGATAATCTTTTGTATTGACATTAATCAAGATATGCTACTTAACCTCTTGGGATGCGGTTGAGTAATATATGATTTATCATTTGAGTGAAGCCTGTCAAACTCTTAGTCTACGCCACCATATCTTGCAAATTATGCTTGGTAATGAAGTCCAAAAAGAACTTACGGATGGTGGCGTGTTCGGGTTGAGAGAGGTCGGGGTCTTGGGCGATGAGGCTGAAGGCGGAGGCTTGGGCTTGGGATAAAATCAGCTGATCCGTCAAAATATTGGCTACTTTGAAGTCGGGCAGTCCGCTTTGGCGTGTGCCGAGAAAGTCCCCCGGACCCCGCAATTCTAAGTCGACTTGGGCAATGATGAAGCCATCCGCCGTTTGTGTCATGGCTTCCAAGCGTTTTTGTGCCGGATAGGAGACGTTTTTGGAGGTCATCAGGATGGCATAGGACTGTTCACCCCCGCGCCCGACCCGCCCCCGCAACTGATGTAATTGTGATAATCCGAACCTTTCCGCATTTTCAATGACCATGACGGTGGCATTGGGTACATCCACGCCTACCTCAATGACGGTGGTGGCTACTAAAATGTGTGTTTCTTTATTCTTGAATCGCATCATCTCAAATTCTTTGGCTTCGGGCTTCATCTTCCCGTGAACGATTCCTATTCTGTAATTAGGAAATTTTCTACACATGGCTTCGTAACCCGCTTCCACCGCCAATAAATCCATCTTTTGGGACTCTTCCACGAGGGGATATACGACATAAATCTGTCTGCCGAGTTGCAACTGTTGCTCCATAAAACCGAAGACTTCCAACCGCAAAGCGTCTGATTTTACGACGGTTTTGATCTCTTTTCTGCCCGGCGGAAGCTCATCAATGGTAGAAACTTCAATGTCTCCATATACAGTCATCGCCAGCGTGCGAGGAATCGGGGTCGCCGTCATGGCAAGGTTATGCGGGACGAAGGGTTCGGGGCATTTATTCCACAGGGAAGCCCGTTGGAGTACGCCGAATTTGTGCTGTTCATCGATGATAACCAAGCCTAAATTCTGAAACTGTACCGTTGGTTCGATGAGGGCGTGCGTGCCGATGAGGATATTTGTGCGACCGGCAAGGAGGTCTTCCTGTACACGTTTGCGGGTTTTAGTTCTAATCTTTCCGACAATCATATCCACCTGCAAGCCCAACGGCGACAGCAAACGATAGGCATTTTGAAAGTGCTGTTCGGCTAAAATCTCGGTGGGAGCCATCATCGCCACCTGAAAACCATTGTCTATTGCCAAAAGCATACACATGATCGCTACAATGGTTTTACCACTGCCTACGTCGCCCTGCACCAAGCGGTTCATCTGCACATTTTTACCTAAGTCGGCGCGGACTTCTTTGATGACCCTTTTCTGGGCGTTGGTCAGTTCAAAAGGGAGGTGATGTTGATAGAAATCATTGAATAAATCGCCGACTTTCAGGAAGGGACGGGCTTGCCGTTCAGAGGCTAAGAGTTGTTTTCGGCGCGCCATGATGACCTCAAAGTAAAAGAGTTCTTCAAACTTGAGGCGTTTTTTGGCTTCTTCTAATTGGGCAAAATTAGGCGGAAAGTGTATGATTCTCAAGGCCTGCGCCCGACCGATTAAGTGCTGTTCTTGTAAAAGACTATCTGGTAAACTCTCTGTGATTTTATTGCCGTGCAGTTCCAATAACTGATGGATCAGATGCCGTAAGCCCCGCGAATCTAAGCCGTTGAGCCGTAATTTCTCCGTGAGCGGATAGGTCGGCGCAATGGACATGACGTTGATGGCTTCGTTATCATCCCGCAGGAGTTCGATTTCCGGGTGCGACATCTGTGCCTGCCCGTTGAAGTACGTTACCTTGCCATAAATGACGACTTCATCCCCTTCCTTAAACTTTTTGACGATCCAATTCAGCCCTTGAAACCACGTCAGGACAATAAATCCTGATTTATCTCGGAGCGTGGTGGTGAGTCGCTTTTGGGTTTTGCCTTGAGGCATCTCGAAGAGTCCCAGCTTACCGATGAGCGTAACCGCTAAGCCTTCCTGAAAGACCTGCCCGATGGGGGTAACGCGGGTTTTGTCCACATACTTTCGCGGAAAGTAGTATAAGAGGTCTTCATAAGTCGAAATATTGGCTTCGACTTTGAGGATCTCCGCCCGTTTGGGACCGATCCCTTTCAAGTACGTAATGTCCGTTTTCCAAAAGTCGGCTTCGGCAGTGAGCATACTGCAAAGGTAGGAAAAGGAAGGCTTTTACTGAACAGGCTTACCCACGTAACGTTAGCTAAAAAGGCAGGTCATCGTCATTCGTCGCTAATTGAAAGATGGTATTCTCCCAGCCGGGGTTGTTTGTAATATTATCATTAATGATATTTTTCATCTCTTCAATGCTATTGAATTCGGAAAGAATACCATTATTATTGGAATGTGAGGTATAAAATACTCCAATAGTAGAGGAAGGGCTTTCCATTGTTATTTGAAATAAGGTAATTGACTTATTCCCTTTGTAGCGATTCACTACGTGGAAGTAGTAATTATAAGAGCGAGTTTTTTTCGTGTCTATGTAAATAACATCATCTCGATATGGCTCATATTGCAGGTCGATTAATTCCCTTGTTACATAAGCAGTAATTTCTTTTTCATAAACTTCGGTAAACGAACGGGCGTATTCTTCCAAAACTTCCTGTACGGGTGGTTTTTGGTGGGTTTTGGTTTTCAGAGTCTGCCATGGAATGGTGGGTGTTTCCTGCATAGCCTTAACGATCAAAATCTAACTCAAAGATAAGCGGTAAATGGTCGGAATCCAAATCATTATGAAAACCCAAGCCCGTACTATTATGAATATCGGCTGGTGTTAAAAAATCTTCTGCAATGCCGAATCGTTTATCATTAAAGTATCTGATGAGATGCTCATTCATCAACAGCCCATCTAATAAGTTGAAGAATCGTTCATGGTCTTTTTTCGGGCTTTTATGAAAATAATTGTATGACAATGAATACCTTTGGGTATTGTCGTGTTCGATTACGGACTCATCGGAATGATCGCCCAATAGCATCCACATCGGGTTATACAAATAGTTCACAAACTTATTACGTTGCGCTTTGGCAAAAAATGCTTTTCGAGTTGGCACTACTAAAAACTTACCGTCATCTATATATAGCGGGTTTTGAGGATCGCGTGTTGCTCGTTCGTTGGGAATATGATTTCGGTATACTTCCGATTCGTAGGGATTATAGTTAAAATCACCTGCAAAAAATAAAGGCGTATTCTCCTCATAAAGATAGTCCTTAATGATTTCAATAATCTTAATCAGCGTTTCATTATGATATGCCTGATATTCATCGTTTTTACTGAATAAATGGATACCTACTCCAATAGCGAAAGGCTTATCTTCATCCTCTAACATCAACCAGCGCATCCGATTGAGATAGAATGCGCTCATTTTATCAAAATTGGAATCTCTGATAATCCTACGCGAGTTCAGAGTTGTACCCAGTACCGAAAGAAATGTACCGTAATCATCATCCGCCGGTATTTCCCTGATATTGAGCCGGTGATCGGCACGAAAGAATATCCTAACGGCATTTTCGTAAACGGAAGTTTGCTGGTTTTCTGCTTCCTGATAATTAGGCTCACCTTTGGTAATCAGCTTCCATAGCGGATCAATAGCTTGCAAACATTTTAGTAATTCATTAGAAAATTCGTAAGTACATTCCGTTAATAATAATACGTTCACATACGGATGCCTCTGCAACCATGCACTAAGCGTCCTGATTCCGGCGAACGATTTAGCGGAACGAAATCCTCCCATATTCCATACGACAAAACAAAACTTTTTCATTAATTAAAGTCGGCTTCGGCAGTGCGCATACCGCAAAGGTAGGAAAAGGAAGGTTTTTAATTGGGGCGGGGGAAGAAGACTTTGAACGATCATCGTGGCAAAATGAGACGTTTTTAGTATTTTTGTGTACCAAGTATAGTGCTTAATTTGTTATTTTTATGTCTAAACATCTATCCGACCGAGAAACCATTTATATGGAAAGTCGAGCCGAATGGCGTAAATGGCTTCTTGAAAATCATACCCGAACACAAGGAATTTGGTTGATTACCAATAAAAAAGCGGTTGGCATAGCGTATGTATCGTATGATGATATTGTAGAGGAAGCCCTTTGTTTTGGTTGGATAGACAGTCTGCCTCGTAAGTTAGATGAACAGCGGAAGATGTTATATCTCTCCCCCCGAAAAAAAGGTAGTAATTGGTCTGCCTTGAATAAAATGCGGGTTGAAAAATTGATGGAAGCGGGATTGATGACCGCCGTTGGTTTAGCAAAGATTGAGCAGGCGAAAGGTGACGGCAGTTGGTCGTTTCTTGATGAAGTAGATGCCCGCATCATTCCCCCCGATTTGAAGCTGGCTTTTGAGGCAAAAAGCACTTTAGAAAGCAGTTTTCGACAATTACCCGAATGGTATCAACGTGGATTGTTGGAAACCCTTAAGAATGCTAAGCGTCCCGAAACCCGTGCCAAACAGATTGAGCGTATTGTATCAATCTGTGAGACTGGTCAAGTAAAGAAATGGATAAAAAATGATTCATTAGAATGAGTGGGCAATTATAACAAATTATCAACCGCCTTTTAGCGGATTTTTGATAGAAAGAAAGAGATATGCCTTGTCTTGCCAAATAAAAAGTACCTATTCGCTCGGGCAGGTATAATAGGCTTTTTTCACAAATAAAATGATACCAAACGTAAATTATTTATTATCTTTAGCGTTTGTTTCCCATTAGTATATACTTTAACTAAATGATAGCGAAAGGTCATCATCATGATACAGCTAGACTATTTCAAATATCGGGTGTTTTTTCCCTTGTTGGCATTACTCTGGGTTGGTTCTTTGCAGGCACAAGTAACTGATTTTCAGTTCAAAAGTCCGATAAAACCAACTAACGATCTTTCAGCCGATACACGGATTATTCCCGCCGGTCAGGGTGTAGGCGCACCCAAAACCGTTCACCCACCGAAGGATGGTTATAATTTTAACTTCCGCTTTACCGAAAATAAAGGGCAGTGGGACATTCCTTCACGCTATCGGGTACAAATCCCGGGTGGCTACTTGTGGTTGAATAATCAAACGATGAGTTATTTCTTCTTTAATCAAGAAGACCTCCACGACCTTAACCATCACTGGCATGATCCGAATGCCGATATGACCAAGACCATGAAGATTCGGGCGCATCATATGAAGGTAGCTTTTGAAGGGGCAAACGATAAGCCGGTTGTCAAAAGCGGACAAAAATTCCCTGATTATGAAAATTTCTTTGTAGGTAACGACCCCAAGAAATGGGCTTCCTATGTATGGTCGTATAATGAACTGACTTATGAAAGTCTATATCCGGGTATTGACCTCAAACTCTATTCTCAGGAAGAAAACATCAAATATGATTTCATCCTTCAACCCGGATCCAATCCCGACTTGATTCGGATGAAATATGCGGGTTTGGATGATCTGAAGTTGGATAACGGATTGTTACGGCTGAAGACTTCGGTTAATGAGCTGATCGAACACATCCCCTTAGCTTATCAAGAAATTGACGGCAAACAAATTCCTGTAGCTTGTCGCTATCGTCTCATGGATGATAATACGGTAGGTTTTGCCTTTCCGAATGGTTACAACGATAAATACCCCGTCGTTATTGATCCTACGTTGATCTTCTGTACCTACTCTGGTTCTACTTCCGATAATTGGGGGTTTACCGCTACTTATGATAATTCCGGTTCATTGTATGCCGCTGGTATTGTATTTAATCCGGGTGGTTTTCAGGTTTCTCCGGGTGCTTTTGATGTAACTTGGGCAGGTGGTTTTGGACTGAATGGTAGTACAACTAGTACCTATACTGCTACCGATGTGGGTATTATCAAATACACGCCCAACGGTACAGGACGCGTTTGGGCAACGTATCTCGGGGGAACGCACAATGACCAACCACATAGTAAGATTGTCAATAATGGAAACGAATTATTTATCATGGGTACAACCCGTTCCAATGACTTTCCGACCACCCCGGGTGCTTTTCAAACAACTTTACGGGGAACGTATAGTAATGGTGATGGAGATATAGATATGTATGTTACCCGTTTTGCGCCTGATGGTGCTTCTTTGATAGCTTCTACCTATATTGGTGGAACTGGTAAAGACGGCGTTAATATGCGTGGTGGAGCTAATCCACTTTATGGATGGTATTCCGATGATCACAGAGGGGAAATTATATTGGATCGTACCCAGCAAAACGTATTTGTGGCTACCAGTACCCGTTCTACCGATTTTCCTGCCGGACAAACTGCCGGTTTTGATAATAGTTTAGGGGGAACTCAGGACGGACTGATATTCAAAATCAATGCCGGCTTAACAACTTTAGCTTGGTCTACCTACATCGGTGGTTCTTCTTTCGATGCAGGCTATTCCATCAAAGAAGCCAGTGATGGAACGGTTTATGCAGTCGGAAGTACGAATAGTAATAATATGCCTGCCGGTGTTAATAATACAGTTTTCCAAACAGCTTTCGGTGGAGGCAATCGAGATGGTTATATTTACCATTTTAATGCAACAGCTAGTTCCGTATTAGAACGTACGTACTTCGGGACTGCCAGCGATGACCAGATTTACCTTTTAGATATAGATGCTAGTAATAACGTCTATGTTTGTGGTCATACATCCTCTAATAATCTAATTTCCCGCCAAAATCCGGGTTCCCCCACATTATATAACGTGGCGGATGGCAAACAGTTTATTACTAAATTTCCGCCTAATCTTAGCGACGTTACTTTTTCCTCTAAATGGGGGACTGCGGGCAGAACTTCACCCAATATCACCATTACCGCTTTCTTGGTAGATCGTTGCGAAAACCTCTATGCCTGCGGTTGGGGGGGGGCTGATTTGGGTGGAGCAACGACCGGTATGGCTGTAACGCCGAATGCTACTAAACCCAATACCGATGGAGGTGATTTTTACCTGATCTGTTTATCCCGTAACGCAGAAACGTTAACTTATGCGACTTTCTTTGGTGCTAATAATGCGCCTACCGCAGAATTTACGGATCACGTGGACGGTGGTACGTCTCGTTTTGATAAAGAGGGTATCGTATATCACTCCGTTTGTGCCAGCTGTAATGATGGTAATAATAATACTTTCCCGACGACTCCGGGTGCATGGCGTACCAACAAACCCAATACTGCTTCTTGTAATTTGGGTTCTTTCAAGTATGATTTTGACATTTTGAAGGATGTGGATGCGGAGTTTGATTTCAATGTACAGAATACGGGCTGTGCACCATTTACGACGACGTTTACGAATAACTCGGTATTTAACAATTT
>Ga0209573_1000383_pt1 | contig 98150 bp, 88 predicted proteins | sample TNRBio252014_DNA_FD_185870 | JGI IMG/M metagenome (GOLD analysis project Ga0209573, IMG submission 185870) | Wastewater treatment Type I Accumulibacter community from EBPR Bioreactor in Madison, WI, USA - TNR Reactor_6/25/2014_ DNA (SPAdes)... | ecosystem: Engineered > Bioreactor > EBPR >...
TCGGTTCAGCGGGTCACGTTAAAGTTCGGGGTCGAGCCGCCAAAGCTTTGCGCGACCTCTACCCATCGCTTCCCAACTCGAATTTTCTTTCATGATCCGGGGCGGCCGCAACTGCAATGACCGTTAAGTGGGATTTAAGCGCAGCCGAAAAAGTACTTGCCCCGGCAGCGGCCTTGCGCTCGGCTTCAGCAAGTCGTTATCATGGCCGCACGACCCGTCCTGGCGGCCTCTCGCACCGTGACCGGTCCGCATCCCTTCCCGCCGCTGCTGGCGCAGCGTTCAACAAAGCTGCTCACAAGCACTGGCCCGCCGAGTGAACCGCTCTTCCACCCAAGGAGTCACCCATGAAAGCTCCCCTTAGCGTTGTAGTCTGCCTGCTGTGCCCGGCTCTCGTTTTCGCAGCCGAGACAAGCGTCACTATGAACCTGGCGAGCAGCCAGGGCGTCGGCTCTGCCGTGGGAACGGTACGCATCGTCGAAACACCGTACGGCCTCGCGTTCTATCCTGACCTCAAGGGCTTGCCGCCTGGTCTGCATGGCTTCCACGTACACGAAAAGCCGGCGTGCACCCCCGCTGACAAGGAGGGCGTGCCAGTCGCAGCGCTGGCGGCGGGTGGGCATTTAGACCCGCAGGGAACGCAGCGGCACGGCGAACCGTGGGGCGACGGGCATCTCGGCGACCTGCCAGCGCTCTACGTTGCCGCCGACGGAACGGCCAGCACCCCGGTGCTGGCGCCAAGGCTGAAGCTCGCTGACGTGCGCAATCGTTCGCTGATGATGCACGCCGGCGGCGACAATCACTCGGACCACCCGGCGCCGCTCGGCGGCGGTGGCGCTCGTGTCGCATGTGGCGTGATCGGCGGCTGATCGACGAAGGGCGCGTTCAGCTGGCTCAGACGAGCAGCAGGAAATCGCGCACCGCAGCGATCTGCTGAGCGTCGAGAAAAGTTGGCGCGTGTCCGACGCCGGGAATCTCGACAGTCTGCGGGCGCGGACCGCGGCTCGCCATTTCCTGAAGCGTCGCGCGCGTCAGGACAGTCGAGTCAGCGCCACGAACGACCAGCGTCGGGCAGCGAATGGCATCGTAGAGCGGCCACAGATCGACGTCGCCAACGCTGATCTGGCGCCGGAACGGGTCACCGATTGCCGGGTCGTAGCGCATCTCGAGGCGGCCATCGTCGGCCCGCTGCAAGCTGTACTCGGTAAGATGGCGCCACTGCGCGTCAGTCAGCTGGCCAAAGGGCTCGCTGACCAGGCGCACATACTTTTCGGCGTCTTCGTAGGTCGCGAACTTCGGTGCCCGACCGACGTAGTCGCCAATCAGTTGCAGCGAGGCCACCGGAATAAGTGGGCCGACATCGTTGAGCACCAGGCGGGAAATCGGCGAATCGTCCTGGCTGGCAATCCACATGCCGAGCAGCCCGCCCATCGAAGTACCCAGCCAATGGACCCTGTCGACATCGAGGCGCGCGAGCAGCACCATCAGGTCGGCCACGTACTGCGGAAAAACGTAGTGCGCCGAGTCGCGTAACCAATCGCTGCGCCCCCGCCCGACAACATCGGGGCAAATGACACGGTAGTCGGCAGCCATCGCCCGCGCCAGATCGTCGAAATCGCGCCCATTGCGGGTCAGGCCATGCGCGCAGACCAGGACTTTCGGATTGTCGCGCTCACCCCACTCGGTATAGGCCATGCGATGCAAGCCGGTGGCTGAGGCACAGCACACCTCACGTTCAAGGATTCCCGGCGTCGGCCCAATGAGCCAAGGTGAGCGGTCAGCGCGGACGTTCATCTGGTAAATCTCCCTGCAAGTTTCATTTTCCCTGGCTAGTCGGCCGCTCGAGCTTGCGTCGTGCCTGCCGCCGGCAGCGCTTGCCCCGGCGCGAAGGGCGAGACTCTAGCACAGGCCTGGAATCTGCGCCCACGGACCCGACGCGGTCAGTACCGGAACTACCCCGCCCGAATCTGCACCTGTGTCAGTTTTTTACCACTAGTGGCGACAAATGCTTGTCAGCGTCGGATCAGGCTTGACAACCCCCCCCAGCCATGGAAAACAATAAGCCGAGCTTACATAAGCTTAGCGACCACAGTTAAAGTCGCTTATCACCTCATAGACTCTGAAACTCGAACGCTGGACCCAAGAAACGCTTCAAGAACGACTCAGGATGGCCGTTGCAGAAGTATCAGCCAGATCATTGCGGCCAGTAATACTCTCCTCAAGGAGCGAAGCCCATGAACATTTCAGATGACACCGTGCTGCAATTCTTTCGCGATCTCGTCCGCGACTTTTCGCAACCGCATTTCTCGGAGGCGGAATTTCTCCAGCAGCAATACGCCGTGATCGAAGCGTATGTAGAGCACTTCCCGGCAAACGAGAGGGACTCCCGGGCGCTGGCATGGATCGAGGCCAACGCCGGGCAGTACCGTCAGCAGTGGCACCTGCAGGCGGCAAGCGGCGGACGCCAGATGCAATCCAATCTCAGCCACTAATCCCCTCTTGCGCAAGCGCACCGACAAGCCCAAGCTCACTCCACGGCGGCAGCTGAGCTGATCTCAGTCGAGGACACCGTGTTCGGAAAACCGGCTGCCCGCAGACCGTCGTGATGCGGCGAGCAGACGAGCTTCAAGCCACCCGAGCGCGTCCACTCAGCCAAAGGCCTGCGCGACCGGGCAAGCAGGGCTTCGGCCGACTCGCCGCCAGCACTGAGCGCCCCGAGCCAGCCATTGCGACCAGCGCCCTTGACCGCGTAGAGCGCTGCATCCGCAATCTTTACCGCGGCGGCCCAATCCAGAGCGGCGGCATGCTGCATTGACAGCGGAAAGCAGCAAAAGCCGATCGAGCAGGTCTTCGACAGGAAGCTGCCATCCTCCAGTTGGAAAGCCTGATCGGCCACCGCCGCCCGCGCCCGCTCGGCGAGGTCCGCCGCGTGCGAGCGCGGCGTCGCTCGCGCCACGACAAGGAATTCCTCACCACCCCAACGCACCAGATAGTCGGTGTCGCGAAACGCCGCAACCAATCGCGCACCCATTTCCCTGATCACCGCGTCACCCGCGGCATGGCCATAGCGGTCGTTGACCTGCTTGAAGCAATCGATATCGAACAGAAAGAATATCAAGCCAGCCTCAGCGCGCAGCTTTGCCCCGTACTTGAAGTGACTCTCGTACTCGCGTACCGCCAGGGCAGCATCGGCGTCGATGTGCTGGGCCAGGAAGCGGCGGTTGCGCAGGCCGGTCAAGGGGTCGGTCAAGCTCGACTCTTCCAGGGCGACCGACTTTCCCTGCAACGCCAGCGCCAGCGCCTCCAGTTCGGCCGTGCGCTCGTGCACCATCTGTTTCAGTTCGATCTGGTGCAAGCGCAGATGGCGGGTTCGCAAGCGCACCAGCGCGTTGACCATCGCCAGCAGCAGGGCCAGCATGAGCAGCCGAAACCACCAGCTCTGCCACCAGGCGGGCATCACATGCACCTTGATCGCCAGTTGATGCGGACTCCAGGCGCCGCTGCGATTGCTGGCGCGCACGCGCAGAACGTAGTCGCCGGGGTACAGATTACTGTAACTGGCGACCCTGGAATCGGCGCTGGTTTCGATCCATTCAGGGTCGAAACCCTGCAGTTGGTAGGCATAGCGCACACGGCCCGAGTCGCTGAAATCGACCGCCGTAAAAGCCAGGCTGAAGCTGCGCTGATCGGGCGCCAGTTCGAGACCGTCGAGGATTCCTCCAGCCGGCTGGCGCTGGCCGTTGATGGTCAGCTCGGCGATCAACAACGGTGGCGCGTAGGCCGAGGCGTCGAAGCGCTCGGGCCTGACCACCAGAATGCCCTTGCTGCCGCCAAACAGTAGTCGCCCATCAAGCGTCTTGGCTCGTGAGAGAAACCAGCCGGTGCCCAGATCGGCACCGTCGGCGGCAGTCAACTCGTCGAGCCGATCGTTGGCGGGATCGTAAACATACATCTGCGTCCAGATGCGTCCGCGCGCATCTTCCAGCAAATTGCCACCAAACGGCCGCCCGACGATGCCATGGCGTTCGCTGACGCGCTCGAAAATTGCCTGCCGGCCATCCCAACCGCGCATACGATGCAGACCACTCACGGCCGTGTCCACCCACAGCGTCTGCTCGCTGTCGAAGAGAAGGCCAATGACACTAGGGTTGCCAAGCCCGGCGCCGGCAGGCGCTTCGACCGGCAACAGCTCGTCGCCGCCAGCGGCAACGCGAAACAGCCCCTTGCCGCTACCCACCCAAACGCTCCCATCAGACGCCTCGGCAAGAGCATTGATATCGGCGCGCAACGCTTGCCCCTGCGGCTGACTGATGCGCACGACTTCGGCCGAGCCGGGCCGCCAGCGGAAGACGCCATCCTGCGTAGCCACCCATAGAGAACCATCGCTGGCGGCGAGCAAACGTCGTACCAGGCCGCCAGCATGCGGCAGCGTTTGCACTTGCCGATGATCCCGGCTGAACTGATAGAGCATTGAATCGGCCCCCAGCCAGACGCTGCCATCGCCGGCCTGGGCCATCGCCTCGACGCGTACCGGTGGCGACGGCTGCCCTTCTGCCTGGCTGGCCGCCAGCGCCTGTTTCGGTGTCCGCGGCCACAGCGCGCCGGTGACGCGCAGCAGGCTGTCCATGACCGCCACGCCGCCCCTGTTGGTCGCCGCCCAGATTTCGCCATTGTCGACTTGCAGCAGGCTGCGCACGTCGGCCTGAGAAAAAGGGCTACCGATTTGCGCATCGGCGCCGCGCAACCAGATGCTCTGGTTATTCGGATCATTGCGCTGCAGACCGACACCAAAACCACCCACCCAGATCAGGCCGGCCTGATCGCGGAGCAGCGCCGTCACTTCGTTGCCCGCCAGGCCCGAGCGCCGGCGCGGATCGTGCCGCAAGCGCTGCACCAGGCGACCGTCGGCGACCGTGTGCAGATCGATGCCAGTCGATCGACCGACCCACATTTGCTCGCCCGACGCCTCGATCAGACTGGAAACGGCGCCCTGGTTGGCAATGTCCTGCGCGTAGTCGAGGAACAGGCCCTTGTCCGTCGCCGGGTCGACGATCGCCACATCGCCCTGCTGCGTGCCCACCCAGATGCGCCCGTCCGATGCCTGGAACAAGGCCTGCACGATGCGCCCGGCGAGGCTCGCATGGCCCTCCCCGTCGCCTGAGAAAACCGACTCGAAGCGATCACTACCGGCCTTGCGACGGCTCAAGCCGGCCCAGCTACCCACCCACAGCGAGCCCTGATCGTCGATCAGCAGTGCCTGCACACGATCATCGGGCAAGCTTCCCGCCTGCGGCGAATGTCGGTAGTTGACGACACTGCCGTTGCTCGGCTGAAAGTGGTCCAGCCCGCCGCCCTCGCTACCCGCCCAGATACTGCCGTCGCGATCCTCGGCCAGGGCGCGGATGGTCGGCAGCACGCCCGCATTCTCCTTGCTGTCGCCGCGCCAGGAAGTGACACCCTCGGTCGCCGGGTCATAGACCGCCAGGCCATCCCATTCGGTACCTATCCACAGACGACCATCGCTGCCGGCGAGCAGGGCGCGGATCCAGCCCAGGTTGCGCGCCGCCGGGTTCGCACTCTCACGTTCCTGCGCACGGAAGCGATAACCGTCAAAGCGCACCAGACCGTCGCCGGTCGCCACCCACAAAAACCCGGCCCGGTCCTGGACCATCGTCGGAACGACATCGCGCGGAATGATGCCGACTCCCACCGACTCGAAACGTGGCTCGGCCAGCGGATTGCCCAGGTTGAGAGGAAGCAGGGGGTCGGCGTGCAGCGCCGTGACGGTGAGCAGCAGGAGCGCCAGCAGCCGCAGAAGCCCGACCAGGGGGAGGCAGGCGACGCCGACGGACGACGCCAGCAGCGCTGTGCAGGGCGGCATGAAGACAACGCTTCCTGCCGGCAATCGCGTTCCCCAAAACAGGCCAGCGCCCGATGAAAATCGATCGCCAGCGCTCTTCATCGGGCGGCGCTAAGCGGTGAGCGGTGAGCGAACAGACTCGCACGCCGCAGGCAATGGTGATCTCGCAGACATGCCACATTGTAGCCGCCAAGACCCTACCGTGGTCAGTGCTCTGGCTGGGCAAGCAGGTCGGCGACAAGCGGCCGCGGGTCAGATAGCTTTGCGCTGCCCATTCCGCTCACTGTCCATACCAGTAACGCCGATGTTCGCTGCGATACGCGGCAAGCGCCACGCCGCCGGCGAGCTCGATGCGCACCGCGCCGTCGACATCGCTGCGCCACACGCGACTTCCTGCATAGCGCGCGACGACATCCGGCCGTGGATGCTGGTAGCGGTTGCGATAGCCAACGGGGATGATCACGTCGCGGGCAGCAACGGCAGCAATGAACGCCGGCGTCGACGAGGTGCCGCTGCCGTGATGCGGCACCAGCAGGACTTCGCTGCGCAACAGCTCTGGCGCACGATCAAGCAGTTCCTGCTCGTCGCGAGCCTCGATGTCCGCGCTGAGCAGCATGCTCCCGGAGGCATTTTCCAGGCGCAGCACGCAGCTCATGTTGTTGGTTTTGGCGGTCTGGAGTCGGTAAGCGGCGGCGTCAGGGTGCAGCATCGTGAAGCGAACGCCATCCCACTCCCAGCTCTGGCCGGCCGCACAGCGCTCGCCGTCCAGTTCCGGCAGCGAGCTGAGCAGGCGGCCGACCGGCAAGGCTTCCCGGATGGCGACCAGGCCGCCCGAATGATCCTTGTCGCGATGCGTGACAATCAGTGCATCGAGCCGGTCGACGCCGATCGCTCGCAGGTAAGGGAGGACGATGCGCTGCCCGGCGTCGGAGTCGGAGTCGGCGCTGTACAGCGGCCCGGTATCGTAGAGCAGGGTGTGCTCGGCGGTGCGCACGACGACCGCCAGCCCCTGGCCGACGTCGAGCACATCGACCCAGGCGTCGCCCGGCGCAGGTCTTGCGGCCGGCCAGAACAAGGCCGGCAGCAGCAGGCAGAAACCAAGCCAGCGTGCCGGAAAGCCGCGCGGCAGCAGCAGGCACAGCACCCCGAGCAGGGCCAGCAGCGTCGCCAGCAGCGGCGGTGCCGGCTGTTGCCAGAGCGGCCAGCGCGCCAGCCATTCCAGGACGATCATCAGCAGCGACAACAGCCAGTGGTCGAGCTGCAGTAGCGGCGGCCAGGGGACGAGGGCATAGAGCAGGGCGAGCGGAGTGATCAGGAAGCTGACCACCGGGATGGCCAGGGCATTGGCCAGCGGCGAGACCAGCGAAAACTGCTGAAAGAGAAGCAACAAGAAAGGCAGCGTACCGACCGTCACCGCCCACTGCGTCGTCCCCCAGCGGGCCAGTGTCGCACGCCAGCCAGGCCGCACTCCGAGGCGCGCCGTACCGACAAAAAAGAGCACCCCGACCGCCGCGAAGGAGAGCCAGAAACCCGGCGCGAGAACCGCCCAGGGATCAAGCACCAGTACCAGCAACAAGGCCAGCAAGAGGCTGCGGCTGGCGCCGAGATTACGCCCCGACCATAACGCCAGCGCCACCACGCTCAACATGTAGAGCGTGCGCTGCGTCGGTACGGCAAAGCCGGCGAGCAGGGCGTAGGCGAAAGCGGCCAGCCAGCCGGCGGCGATCGCTGCTTTCGCTGCCGGCAGCCACAACAGCAAGCGTTCGCTGCGCCGCCAGAGCCAGCCGACCAGTGCCGCAAAAAGCGCGGCGACCATAGTCACGTGCAGCCCGGATATCGACATCAGATGAGTGACGCCGGTCTGCCGGAAGACGCGCCACTGCTCTGTCGAAATTGCCTGCTGGTCGCCGATCGCCAGTGCGGCAAGAATCCCCACGTAGGGCGCCTCCGGCAAGGCGGTGCGGAAAGAGCTGCGAATCCGCTCGCGCAGGCGCTCGATCGCATAGCCCGGCCCGAAAACGAAGTCATCGAGGCGCTGCGCCACGCCTTTCGGGCGCACATAGCCTGTCGCCCGCAGGCCGCGCTCGAAGAGCCAGGCTTCGTAGTCGAAACCGTGCGGGTTGGCATTGCCGTGCGGTTTTTTTAGGCGCACGGTGAATCGCCAGCGCTCGCCCGGACGAGTGCTGGGCACTGCGCTGGGCACTGCGGTCAGCGCTTCGTGCCGCTCGTCGGCGCGCTGGCCCTGGTACCAGGAGAGCATGATTCGCGGCGGCACCAGTGGCTGCGGGGAATCAAGCGAATCAAGCGAATCGACCGCCTCGACCGCCTCGACGACGAAGGCGAAGCGCTCGCCGTTCTCGAAGTCCTGTGGCAAGCCGGCGACCACCCCGACGACCTCTAGATCACGGCCCTCCCAATCGGCCGGCAAGCGCTCCTGCAAGCGCTGCTCGGCGAGCAGCGCGGCCCACGCCACGCCCAGCACGGCGCAGGCCAGTACCGAAATGCTCCGCCAGGCGAGCGGCGCCGGCTGCCGACGCGAAGCCGCCCAGATCAGCCAGGCGGAAGCGCCGAAAAGCATCGCCACGACCAGCACGAAAGGCGGCAAACTTCCCCAAGTCTGGAGAAGCCCGACCCCCATGGCAAAGGCGAGAATGTTGGCGCGCATGCCGCATTAGAACGGAAAATCGCCGTCACGCGCGCGCTTCAACGGGAGTCAGGCGAGTTTGAAGCGGCGGACTTCGGCGTCGAGGCCTTCCGAAAGGCTTGCCAGCTGCGCGGCAGTCCCGGCATTGCCGGCCACTGCCGCGCAGTTCTCCCCGGCCATCCGGGCAACACGCTCGACGTTGCGGGCAATCTCGGCGCTGACGACGCTCTGTTCGCGCAGTGCGCTCGAGATACGCGCCACGCTGTCCACCACCTTGCTGGCATTGCCGCCAATTTCGCCGATCGCTTCGCCGGCCTGGGTGGCCAGCGCGACGCCCGCGCTGACCCGGCTGACGCCCAGCTGCATGCTGCTCACGGCATCACGAGAGCCGTTCTGAATGGCGTCAATCATGCTCGAGATCTCCTTCGTGGAGCGCGTCGTCCGCTCGGCCAGCTTGCGTACCTCGTCGGCGACGACCGCGAAACCACGCCCCGACTCGCCGGCGCGCGCCGCTTCGATCGCCGCGTTGAGCGCCAGCAGGTTGGTCTGATCGGCAATTTCCTTGATCACATTGACGATCGCCGAGATCTTCTCCGAGCGCCCACCCAAGTCGGCGATGACCGACGCCGCATGGTTCACGATCTCCGCAATGCGCTCGATCTCGTGCACGACGTCGCCGACGACGCGGCTGCCGTCGGTCGACAACTCGCCAGCGCGGCTGGCCAGCTGATTGGCGTCCTGGGCGCTGGCCGAGAGGTTTTCGATGCCCACCGTCATTTCTTCCACCGCCGCCGCCATTGCCGAAGCGGCATCCCTCTGCTGTGTGCTGCTGCTGGTAATGTTCCCCGCCGAGGCAGCAAGGTTCTGGGTGGCCCCGAGCACCTCGCCGGCACTGCGCTGGACTTTCTGGATCAGGACACGAAAACCCTCGCTCATTTCGTTCAGGCTGTCGCCGACCAGCTTCAGCTCGTCACGCGTCCCGAGATCCACCCTGACGCTGAGATCGCCGGTGGCAATCATTCGCGCGTTCGCTGCCAGGCGCTTGATACTGCCAAGCGTTGCAAAATAGAAAGCGATCGACACATAAGCGTAGATCAGCAGAATAATCGCGGCGACGGCGATACTGATGGCCAATTCCCGCTGTGCTCGCTGTAGGCGCTGCTGCAGTAGCTGTTCGAGGGTCGGGAACAGGCTGTCGAACATCTCCTTGTAACCCGTCTCGATCGCCCGCGTCGTCACCGCGAAATAGACCGCCGGCAGCATTTCGTAGCGCTCGCTGAGGATGTCTTCGTTCACCATGGCGCCGAACTTTTCCGCCGCCGCGCCCATGTCCTTGCCCGCAGCGTCGAGCGCCGCCTGCAAGCCCGGATTGTAGTGCGCGGTCTTGGCGAGATTTCGCCGCAGACCATCCACCGCTGCATTGAGCCTGCCCAGCGCAGACGCCAACTCGACCTGTTGCGCCATCGCCAATGGCTCCTTCCGGCTCAGCGCGCCGGTGCCGATCGCGCGCAGCTGGCCCATGTTCTCCAGCGCCAGCGGCAACTCGTCAACCAGTGTATCAATGAGATAGCTCGAGTCGATGTCAGGATCGTTGGTAAGGGAGTTCTGATCGGCGATGACGCGCTGAAAACGGGCAAGCTCGTCGATCAGGGCGGTATGCGTCGAGAAGTTCTCGCCTACCGGCAGCTTGAGGCCTTCCTTCTCGATCGTCGCCCAGGCGGCGACGAGCTGCGGCCACGGATCCGCCACGGCCAGCTGCGGCGGCAGGCTCGCGGCGACGGCCTGCAGCGCTTGCTGGATGTCTTTTTCCCTGGCTGCGCGCCGGTATTCCATTTTCTCGTCGCCATTCAGAACCCCTGACGAGAGTCCACGATGGACCTGCAGGTGCTGCACCAGAGTGGCGATCGGCTTGATTATTTCGAGACCGGCCAGCTCGCTCTGCGAACGCTCGATCACTTGCTGCGTGACATGGTAAAGATTAACCGCCAGAAGACCGATCGCGATCAGCGCCAGCATCCCCATGACCGTAAACTTCTTCGTGTAGCCAAGGCGGTTGAGCAGGGCAATGGCCGGGGCGAACAGGGTCTGCATGGTGATCCGTCTCCAAAGGGTGCCACAAGACCCTTAACGACAGCAGGCGCCGAAACTTTAATGTGAAAGTCGCGCAAGCGACTCACGAAGCGCCCTTCTCCCCTCGCGGGAGAAGGGTCTGGGGAAGAGGGAAACGGTCATGACTTTCATGATTCGGGGTATCTCGACATGTCATGACCGTTAATGTGAAAGTTGCGCAAGCGACTCACGAAGCGCCCTTCTCCCCTCGCGGGAGAAGGGTCTGGGGAAGAGGGAAACGGTCATGACTTGCATGATTCGGGCTATCTCGACATGTCATGACCGTTAGGCGATTGGCGCGCCAGGCAGAATCTCAGCCCTCCGACGACTGCAAGCGACCGTCGTTCAGGGTCAGGATGCGTTCGGCACGGCCGGCAAGGGCCGGGTCGTGGGTGACGACGACGAAACTGGTCTGCCGCGAGCGGTTGAGCGCCAGCATCAGCTCGAAGACGCCGGCGGCGGTTTGCCGATCGAGGTTGCCGGTCGGCTCGTCAGCGAGCACGCACGCCGGCTCGGTAACCAGCGCGCGAGCGATCGCCGCCCGCTGCCGCTCACCTCCTGACAGTTCCGAAGGCGTGTGCTGCAAGCGGTGGCCGAGACCGACTTCGCCGAGTATCGCCGCGGCCCGTGCTTCTGCTTCCGCTTTCGCCAGGCGGCGGATGATCAGCGGCATGGCGACGTTCTCGAGGGCAGTAAATTCGGCCAGCAGATGATGAAACTGATAGACGAAACCGAGGTGGTGGTTGCGCAGCGTCCCCCGTTGCGCGTCGCTGATGCTGTTCAGATCCTTGCCCATCAACTGCACGTTGCCGGCGCTCGGCGCGTCCAGGCCACCGAGCAGATGCAGCAAAGTGCTCTTGCCCGAACCCGAGGCGCCGACGATGGCCACCCGTTCGCCGACCTGGATTTCAAGATCGACGCCAAGCAGCACCTCGACTTCGCTATCACCCTGGCGATAGATCTTGCTCAGCCCTTGACAGGCCAGAACCGGCTCACTCATAGCGCAGGGCTTCCGCTGGATTGACCCGGCTCGCTCGCCAGCTCGGATAGATCGTCGCCACCAGCGCGAGCACGAAAGCAACGCCGACGATCGTCGTCACATCGCTCCACTGCAGTTCCGAAGGCAGGTTCGAGATGTAATAAACCTCCTTGGCGAGAAACTGCGTGCCGAGCAGGCGCTCGATGAAAGGCACGACGACATCGACGTTGAGCGCCAGGGCGACGCCGCCGGCGACGCCAAGGCCGAGACCGATGAAGCCGATCAGCGCACCCTGCACGATGAACACCAGCATAATGCTCATCGGGCTGGCACCGAGGGTGCGCAGGATGGCAATGTCGGCCTGTTTGTCGGTCACCGCCATGACCAGCGTCGACACGATGTTGAACGCAGCGACGGCGACGATCAGCGAGAGAATGATGAACATCATGTTTTTCTCGATTTGTACGGCGCGAAAGAAATTGGCGTGGCTGCGCGTCCAGTCGCTGATGAAGGCATTGATCGGCAGGGAACTGGCCAGAGCGCGCGCCACCTGCGGCGCCTTGAACAGGTCGTCGAGCTTAAGGCGCACGCCGGAAACACGATCGTCCATGCGATACAGGCGCTGCGCGTCGGCGAGGTCAATCAGCGCCAGACCACTGTCGTACTCGTACATACCGACTTCGAACAGGCCGACGACGTTGAAAGTCTTCAGACGCGGGATCACCCCGGCCGGCGTCACCACGCCCTGCGGTGCGATCAGCGTCACCCGGTCGCCAACGCGGACGTCGAGCGCGCGCGCCAGCTCGCTGCCGAGGACGATATTGAAGCTGTCGGGAGTCAGATCGTCGAGCTTGCCGCTCTTCATGTGCGGGCGAAAATCGGCGACCCGGTCTTCCTGGTCGGGCAGAATGCCGCGCACCAGTGCACCGCGCACCGCCTGCCCTGAGGTAAGCATCGCCTGCGCCTGCACGAAGGGCGCGCTGGCGAGCACGTGCGGCTGTCCGGCCGCCTGCTCGGCGACCACTTGCCAGCCCGCCATTTCGCCGCTGCCGCCGGTGATCTGGACATGCGAGACGACGGCCAGAATGCGCGAGCGCAGCTCGGTCTGAAAGCCGTTCATCACCGACAGGACGACAATCAGCGCGGCGACGCCGAGCGCGATACCGAGCATGGAAATCAGCGAGATGAAGGAAATGAAGTGATTGTGCTTTTTGGCGCGCGTGTAGCGCAGGCCGATCAGCAACTCGTAAGGAAGGGCCATCAGCGGCGGGAACTCATCTCAGGTTGGTACTTCGAAGCGCCGAAACGGCAAAGCCGCTATGCTACACTTTTTCCGCCAGCGGCTGCCCGTTCAACCGTTCAGGCTTCCAGGGAAAGCGCGGGGCCGCATTCAAACCACCTGCCCGCGCTACATACAGCCCACCCTCTCCCCCACTTTCCCGCCCAGCGCCTCCTCCACTGTCTCGCTTCCTCCGGCCCACCCGCATGCAGCTCACTCTTGTCGTCCCCGAACTCGTCTGGCCCGAACCCGACGACCGCGCAACTTTCGACGCCCTCGTCTGCCCCGGACTGAACACGCTGATCGCGCGCTGCCGACTGCAGCGACGGGCGCCACAGTCCTTTGAAGCAAGCCTCGGCGACGCCTTTGGCCTCAACGGCAGCGTCCCCTGGGCGGCTTTCCGGGTCCTCGGCGAGAGCCAGGCGCCGCCCGCCGCCGGAGCCGACCCGTGCTGGCTGTGTGCCGACCCGGTACATCTGCGCCTGCACCAGGAGAAACTCATTCTTGCCGACGGCAGCAGCCTCGACATCAGCCTCGACGAGGCGCGGGAGCTCATCGCCGAACTCAATCGCCAGTTCGCGGATGTCGGCACTTTCCATGTCGCCACGGCCGATCGCTGGTATCTGCAGCTCGCTGGCGAAACCAATCTGGGCCATTTCGACGTCCCGCCGCTGTCGGTCGTCGCCGGGCGCAAGCTCGGCCGGCAGTTGCCTGAAACGCCGGAGGCGCGCCACCTGCGGCAACTGCTCAACGAAGTGCAAATGGTCCTCTACGGGCAGCCGGCCAACGAAAAACGCGAGGAGGCCGGCCGCTCGACGATCAACAGCCTGTGGTTGTGGGGCGCTGGCGCGCAAGCCGCAGCGAACAGCAGCGCCGACGCCGGCAATTTCGCCGGCATCTGGGGCGCAGACGTACTAGCCTGCGGCCTGGGCCGCGCTTACGGCATCCCGACGCAGCCACTTCCCGCCGACCTCGGCGCGCTGCTCGCACAGACACCCGCCGGCAGCCGACAGCTGGTGATTCTCGACACGCTGCAGCGCCCGGTGCAGTACGAAGACGCCGACGCCTACGGCAAAGAACTGGCCAGGCTCGACAAACACTGGTTTGCGCCACTGCAGAAAGCGCTCGCCAGCGGCAGGATCAAACGCCTGCGCCTTGAAGCCGCGACCGCCTACGCGGCGCTGGCCTGGGAAAGCGGCCGCGGCGAGCAGTGGCAACTTTGGCGTCGCCCACAGCCGCTGGCGGCAACCGCGCAAGCGCTCGCCCGAGGCAAGTGATGACCACCCTGCACAGCCGTCGCGTCTCGCCGCGCGTCCAGTGGCAACTCGAACAACAGGGCCTGCACCCACTGTTGGCGCGCATCTACGCGGCCCGCGGCATCGTCATGCGCCACGAACTCGACTACGACTTCCCGTCGCTGCTGCCACCCGCGCGCCTGACGCATGCCGGCGAAGCCGCGGTGCTGCTCGCCGACGCCATCGCCCGGCAAGCGAAAATTCTCATCGTCGCCGACTACGATTGTGACGGCGCGACCGCCTGCGCGGTCGGCATCCGCGCGCTGCGCGCCTTCGGCGCGCGCGTCGATTACCTGGTGCCGAACCGCTTCACCTACGGCTACGGCCTGTCGCCGGACATTGTCGATCTGGCAGCAAAAAGCAGCCCCGAGCTGATCGTCACCGTCGACAACGGCATTGCCAGCGTCGACGGCGTCGCCCGCGCCCGCGAACTGGGCATCGCCACGCTGATCACCGATCACCACCTGCCGGGCGACGAACTGCCCGCTGCCGCATGCATCGTCAACCCCAACCAGCCCGGCTGCGACTTCCCGAGCAAGGCACTGGCCGGTGTCGGCGTGATGTTCTACGTGATGCTGGCGCTACGCGCCGAGTTGCGCCAGCGCGACTGGTTCGCGGCCGCCAGCGGCCGCGGCGAACCGAAGCTGGCGGCCCTGCTCGACCTGGTCGCGCTGGGCACCGTCGCCGACGTCGTCAAGCTCGACCACAACAACCGCGTGCTGGTCAGTCAGGGCCTGCAGCGCATCCGCCAGGGTCGGCTGACGCCCGGCATCGCGGCCATTTTTCGCGCCGCCGGACGCACGCCGGCACAGGCTTCGAGCAGCGACCTCGGTTTCATCATCGGTCCGCGCCTGAACGCCGCCGGCCGCCTCGCCGACATGTCGCTGGGCATCGAGTGCCTGATCACCGACGACCCGGGACGGGCGATGAACATCGCCCAGCAACTCGACGCCCTCAATCGCGAGCGCCGCGAAATCGAAGCCGGCATGCAGGAACAGGCGCTGCTGCTGATCGAAAAAGCCGGCGCCGACGCCGCCACGTCTGCGGACCCTCACTCGGCAGCAGTCGGCGTTTCGCTTTTTGACGCCGACTGGCACCAGGGCGTCGTCGGCATCGTCGCCGCGCGCATCAAGGAAAGGCTGCACCGCCCGGTTTTCGCCTTCGCCCGCGGCGAGGGGGATGGTGGCGAAATCAAGGGCTCTGGCCGTTCAGTCCCCGGTCTGCATCTGCGCGACGCGCTCGACCTGGTCGGCAAACGCGCACCCGGCCTGCTGCTGCGCTTCGGCGGCCACGCCATGGCCGCCGGGGTGACCATCAGGGAGTGCGATTTGCCGCGTTTTCGCGAACTCTTCGCGCAGGTCGCCGAAGAGTTACTGGCTCCGGCCGATCGCACGCGCACCCTGGAAACCGACGGCGGCCTCGAATCAGGCTATTACTCGATCGCCACTGCCCGCCTGCTCGAAGCAGAAGTCTGGGGCCAGGGTTTTCCGGCACCGCTGTTCGAGGACGAGTTCGTCGTCGAAAGCCAGCGCATCCTCAAGGACAAGCATCTCAAGCTGCGCCTGCGCAAAGGCGCGCAAAGACTGGACGCCATCCAGTTCAACTTTTCCCACCCCCCGGGAAACACCATCCGCGCCGCCTACCGGCTGGCGATCAACGACTATAACGGCGTGCAGACGCCGCAGTTGATGATCGAGCATATCGAGAACCCCTCGGCGTGAACCAGCCGCCGACGAGCAGGCGCAGCGGTGCGCTTGCCCAGTCTGCCCCCGGTCTTGCGACCCGACCGCCCAGGCAGCAATAGCCACCGCTCAGGCGCACTCCACGGCCTTTCTGCGGTCCCGGTCGACGCGGCGTTCGATGTTAACCAGCGCGTCCATGACGCCCTGCGGCAAGGCCGCTGTCCCTCGGCGATCCTTTTCCCGGCGGTCGTCGAAATGGCTGTAACTGCATTGACACGCAGCCCCGTCACAGGCATTCAACGGCAAACGCGGCACCTCTTTGGCCAGAAATCGTGTCCCGGCGAGCTGCCGTACCGCGGCACAGGTGTGGCTGCCCGGCCTGATCACAAGGCCGCGGAACGGCAGCTGGGAATAAGGCACCCTCTTTTCCCTCGTCGACCTCGGTCGCACACGGGCGCACCTGAAAGACCAGGCGACGACGCCACACACGCAAGAAAGAACAACCAGCCAAATTGACATGCTTTCCTCCCGAGATCAGTTTCCTTTTCTTGACCACTCTGAAAGTCAGAGCACGCAGTTCGTAGTGCATGGTCAAGAGCGTGCTGGGGCCGGCCACAGAGAGACTTCCCGACTTCGGCCTGCGCATTAGAATAACAAGAAATCTCACTAATATCAGCACTTAAACCCTGGCCGAGCAGACACAAGACGGGGCTTGCTTTGGCCTGCGCAAGCGAAGTGGCCAAGCAGGGTGAGCGAGCCCTGATACACCATCACTAGTGAACAGCGGCGACGCTACCCAGCGTCCGCGCGCCTAAGCTGCCGCCCGGCAGCTGGTGGCGGGCGTATATAATGGGCGGTTCATTCTTCAAGTGATCAGAAAAAACATGGAAGCCGAACAGCTCAACCTCATCGAAAACCGACTCGACGACCTCGGTCAGCGGGCCGCCGAACTGCGGAGGTATCTTTGACTACGATCAGAAAGCCGATGAACTCAAGGCCGTCTCTCTAGAACTCGAAGATCCGAAAGTCTGGGACGACGCCGAGCGCGCGCAGGAACTGGGCCGCGAGAAGCGCTCGCTCGAAAATATCGTGCTGACGCTGGATACGGTCGGCAAGGTCCTGCGCGACGCTGGCGAACTCTTCGCCATGGCCCGCGAAGAAGATGATGACGAAACGCTGCAGGCGATTACGGCCGACATCGACGGCATCGAGAAGGATGTCGCCGGCCTTGAGTTCCGGCGCATGTTCAACAACCCCGCCGACCCGCTCAATTGCTTCGTCGACATCCAGGCCGGCGCCGGCGGTACCGAAGCGCAGGACTGGGCGGCCATGCTGCTGCGCATGTATGTGCGCTACGGCGAACGCAAAGGCTACACGGTCGAAGTGCTCGAGGAGTCCGAAGGCGACATTGCCGGCATCAAGACAGCCAGCATCAAGCTCAACGGCGAGTACGCCTACGGCATGCTGCGCTCGGAAACCGGCATTCACCGCCTGGTGCGCAAGTCACCTTTCGACTCGAACGCGCGCCGCCACACCAGCTTTTGCTCGGTAACCGCCTACCCGGAAATCGACGACTCCTTCGAAGTCGACATCAACCCGTCCGACCTGCGCATCGATACCTACCGGGCGTCCGGGGCCGGCGGTCAGCACATCAACAAGACCGATTCGGCGGTACGCATCACGCACCTGCCGACGAATATCGTTGTCCAGTGCCAGAACGATCGCTCGCAGCACCGCAACCGCGCCGAAGCGATGGCCATGCTCAAATCGCGCATCTACGAGGCTGAAATGCGCAATCGCCAGGCCGAGCAGCAGAAACTCGAAGACGCCAAGTCCGATATCGGCTGGGGCCATCAGATCCGCTCCTACGTTCTCGACCAGTCGCGAATCAAGGACCTGCGGACCAACGTCGAGGTTGGCAATACGCAGGGCGTGCTCGATGGCGACCTCGATCAGTTCATCGAAGCAAGTCTCAAACAGGGAGTCTGACCCATGCCACGAGCCTTCCTCACCATCGCCCTGGCCAGCCTGCTGCTTGTGCCTAGCTTTGTACCGACCTTCGCCGCCGCGCTCGACAGCTCGCTCGACGCCTATGTCGGCCAGCAGCCGGAAGCACTGCTCAAGGCAAAGCCGGAGTTTGCCAAAGCTTACCGCAGCGCGGTCGGCGAACTCGACTTCCCGGCATGGACGCAGCGACTCGCTGCCGGCAAGCGAGCCGAGCGCGTCGACATCAACGGCACCGCCTACGTCCTGACTTCGGCCTGCAGCTCCGCGGGCTGCCTCGACGAACACCTCTACATCCTCTTCGACCCGCAAAGCGGGCGCGCCAGCGGCCTCTTCTACCTGCCGCCAGCGAGCGACGATCCGGGCGACACGCGTACCGCGTTTTCACGCTGGTACGGCATGCCTGCCGACAAGGCTACGGCCCAGGCCATCGGCGCTTTCCTGCTCGAGCGTGCAGCCACCGATGCACAGACCCTGGCCAACCCCGCAAAGCAGTGATACCCCGCTGATCACCCGAGACCGACCGCCATCATGCCCGACACCGACACCCCGCAGGACAGCTCCGCGCAGCACGACGAGAACCGCATCATTGCCGAACGACGCGCCAAGCTCGCCGAATGGCGGCAGACCGGCAGCGCCTATCCGAACGACTTCGCACGCGAGAACACCGCCGGCAAAATCGTCGAACTGTACGAGGAAAAAGACCGCGAAGAGCTCGCCGCCTTGCCGGTCGAAGTGCGCGTCGCCGGTCGCATCATGCTCAAGCGGGTCATGGGCAAGGCCTCGTTCATCACTCTGCAGGACCTTTCGGGACGTATCCAGGCCTACGTCAGCCGCGACCTGATCGGCGAAGAAGCCTACGCGGCATTCAAACGCTGGGACATGGGCGATATGGTCGGCGCTGTCGGCACCCTCTTTCGCACCCGCAGCGGCGAACTGACCGTCGAATGCTCGCAAGTACGGCTACTGGCCAAGTCGCTGCGGCCGCTGCCGGAGAAGTTCCACGGCCTGACCGACCAGGAACAGAAGTACCGCATGCGCTATGTCGACCTGATCACCAACGAGCGCTCGCGCTTCACTTTCGCCGTCCGCAGTCGCATCGTGCAGTCGATCCGCAGCTACATGGTCAACGACGGTTTCCTCGAAGTCGAAACGCCGATGATGCATCCCATCCCCGGTGGCGCCTCGGCGAAGCCCTTCAAGACGCACCACAACGCCCTCGACATGGAGCTCTTCCTGCGCATCGCGCCGGAGCTATACCTCAAGCGGCTGGTCGTCGGTGGGCTCGAAAAAGTCTTCGAAATCAATCGCAACTTCCGCAACGAAGGCATCAGCCCGCGGCACAACCCCGAATTCACGATGATGGAGTTCTACGAAGCGTACTCCGAGTATCGCCGCCTGATGAACTTCACCGAAGGGCTGTTGCGCCACAGCGCGCGCGAGGCGCTGGGCAGCGAAACCTTCGTGTACCAGGGCCGGACCCTCGACTTCGCCAAGCCTTTTGCGCGCCTGACGATCATCGAAGCGATCCGCAAGGACCATCCCGGCTACAGCGTCGAACAACTTGATGACGCCGCCTGGCTGCGCGCGAAGCTGAGCGCGATGAAAGTCGAGGTGAGTGCTGCCGCCGGCCTCGGCACCCTGCAGCTACTGCTCTTCGAAGAGACCGCCGAAGCCGAGCTGTGGGACCCGACTTTCATCATCGACTACCCGGCCGAGGTCAGCCCCCTGGCCCGACGCAGCGACCGCAACCCGGAAATCGCCGAGCGCTTCGAGCTGTTCATCGCCGGCCGCGAAATCGCCAACGGCTTCTCCGAGCTGAACGACCCCGAGGATCAGGCAGCCCGCTTTCTCGAACAGGCCAGGGCCAAGGACGCCGGCGACGAAGAAGCCATGTACTACGACGCCGATTACGTGCGCGCGCTCGAATACGGTCTACCGCCGACCGCCGGTTGCGGCATCGGCATCGACCGCCTGATCATGCTGCTCACCGACTCGGCGAACATTCGCGACGTGATCCTCTTCCCGCAGATGCGGCCCGAGTAAGTGCCGTGCACCGCCCGGTCATGAACGCGCACGCGATCGTCATCGGCGCCGGCCTGGCCGGCAGCAGCGCCGCCGAACGCCTGGCCGCGCGCGGCTGGAAAATCGACCTCATCGAGCGCGCCCACGCGCCCGCCCAGGGCGCCTCGGGCAACGTCGCCGGCGTCTTGCGCCCGCTCCCTTCGCTCGACGACAACCGCCTGGCGCGCCTGACCCGGGCCGGCTTCGAACACGCCTGCCGCCATTTCGCAGCCTTGACCGCCGCCGGCCAGCCGCTGCGCTGGGGACAAACCGGCGTCCTGCATCTGGCTCGCGACGAAACGCACGCGGCCACCCAGCAGCGGGTCGTCGAAATCCGGAAGGCGGCAGCCGACCAACTCTACTTCGTCGATCGTCAGCAGGCGCGGAAACTCGCCGCCTGGCCGGTGGCCAGCGGCGGCTGGTGGTTCCCCGGCGGAGGCTGGGTCGATCCGGGGTCGCTGTGCCGCGCCAATCTCGCCCGCTATGCCACGGCCATCACTACCCATTACGCCGCGGAGGTCGCGCAGATCGACCGCCCGGCCGATCTCTGGCGCGCCCGCAATGCCGCCGGCGACGTCATCGCCGCAGCGCCGGTACTGATCCTCGCCAATGCGACGACCGCCCGACATTTCGCCGTTACCGCCCACCTGCCCCTGCGCGCCGCCCGCGGACAGGTGTCGCATCTCGCCGCAGCAGCCGGGTCGGTGCCTGACGTCGTCGTCTGCCGCCTCGGCTACGTGACCCCAGCCATCGACGGCCTGCGCTGCGCTGGCGCCACTTTCAGCGTCGATGATGGCGAAGCCGCGCTGCGCGAAAGCGACCACGCCGAAAACCTGGCCAAACTCGACTTCATCCTGCCCGGCTACGGCAACGGGATTCAGGCACGCGACCTCGCCGGACGCGTCGGCTTCCGCCCCCTGTCCCCCGATCGCCTGCCGATGATCGGCGCCATTGGCGACGCCGCAGCGATCGACCCCGACGCCCCCTCCCAAGCACTCGCCGAAATGCCGCGCCTGCCGGGTCTCTACCTGATCAACGGCTTCGGCGCCCGCGGCATCGTCTGGTCGGCTCTCGCCGGCGAACTGCTCGCCTGCCTGGTCACCGCTGCCCCTCTGCCGCTGCCCGACGATCTGGTCGACGCCGTCGACCCCGGCCGCTTTCTGCTACGCGGCCGAAGCCGACGGCAGCGCGTCGACAAAGTGCGGTGAACCTTCGCGTAGAGCGTGAGCAAGACCACCTCGGCTTCTCTGGTGCCAGTGAAATGGATCACCCGCACACCGCCGGCCTTTCCCGAACCGGCCCTTCCCCAACGGACTTTGCGAATCACGGCGTATGCGCTTCGCCACGCTTGCTTTAAGATAGCGAACAGCATTCCGAGCTGGCCGACCCTCTTGCTTCGATACCTCAAGCCCCTTGCTTACCACCCGACGTTCAATGCGTGTTGGCTGCTGTGCGCGCTGTTTTCACGCAGCACGCTGGCGCAGACCGCGCTTCCCGAGCCCCCTGGCCTGTCGCTGGCGACGATGCTGCAAAGCGTTCTCGGACTGGCACTGGTCATCGCTGTCCTGTTTCTGGCCGCCTACTTTCTGCGCCGGCTCAACGGCGGCCGTGGTTTCGGCAGCAATGGCCCGATGCGCGTCGTTGGCGGTCTGATCATCGGCAGCAGAGAACGCATCGTGCTGGTCGAGATTGGTGATACCTGGCTCGTTGTCGGCCTGGTACCCGGCCAGATCCGAACCTTGCATACGCTACCGAAAGGCGAGTTGCCAGCGGCCGGCGACGGCGAAAAACCTTTCTCGCAATGGCTCAAGCAAGTCGCCGAGCGCAGGAATGAAGGCCGCTAGACGCAGCCGCGGCGGCGTGCTGCGCGTGGTACTGGCGGTGGTGCTGGCTTCGCTCGCGCCACTGGCGGCCTGGGCTCAGGCCGGCGGCCTGCCGGCGCTGACCAGCACCCCGGGCGCGGCTGGCAGCCAGACTTTCACGCTGTCGGTGCAGACCCTGCTGACACTGACGGCACTGACCTTCATCCCGGCGGCGCTGCTGATGATGACCAGCTTCACCCGGATCATCATTGTCCTGTCGCTGCTCAGGCATGCGCTCGGGACGCAAACCTCGCCGCCCAATCAGGTACTGCTCGGTCTGGCGCTTTTCCTGACTTTTTTCATCATGTCGCCAGTGCTCGACAGCGTCTATAGCGAAGCCTATCTACCCCTGTCGGAAAACAGAATCACCTATCTGCAGGCGATCGAACGCGGCGCCGTGCCCCTGCGCAAGTTCATGCTCAAGCAGACGCGCGAAGCAGATATCGCGCTCTTTGCGCGCATGGCCAACGCACCGCGCTTCCAGTCTGCCGACGACATCCCCATGCGGCTGCTGGTCCCGGCCTTCGTTACCAGCGAGCTGAAGACGGCTTTCCAGATCGGCTTCATCATCTTCATTCCCTTTTTGATCGTCGACATGGTCGTCGCCAGCGTGCTGATGTCGATGGGCATGATGATGATGTCGCCAGTGATGATCGCCCTGCCCTTCAAGCTGATGCTCTTCGTGCTCGTCGATGGCTGGCATCTGATCCTCGGTTCGCTGGTCGCCAGTTTCGCCACATGACGCCCGAACTGGTCATGGATATCGCGCGTCAGGCGGTCGAGATGACCTTGCTGCTGGCCGCGCCACTGCTCCTCGCGGCGCTGCTGATTGGCCTGATCGTCAGTGTTTTTCAGGCCGCGACGCAGATCAACGAGCAGACACTGTCCTTCATTCCCAAGCTCGTCGGGGTCTTTCTGATCCTCCTCCTGGCCGGCCCCTGGATGCTGGGGCTGATGGTCGACTACGTGCGCCGACTGTTCGAGAGCATTCCTCTACTGGTCGGCTAGGGCGGCGATGATCAGCCTGACTTCGGCCGAGATCAACGCCTGGATCGTCGCCTTCTTCTTCCCGCTAGCACGCGTCCTCGCCGTCCTGGTCAGCGCGCCGCCTTTCAACAACCCCGCCCTGACCGTCCGCATCCGGCTCATCCTCGGCCTGGCGATCACCCTGGCCATCGCCCCGGCGCTGCCGCCGATGCCCGCGGTCGACCCGGCGTCAGGTGCAGGTCTCCTGATCCTCGCGCAACAAATGCTCATCGGCTTTGCCATGGGTTTCGCCATACGCCTGGTGCTCGCCGCAGTCGACCTGGCGGGCAGCATGATCAGCCTGCAGATGGGTCTCGGCTTCGCCACCGCCTACGACCCTCTGACCGCCGGTCAGACCGGGGTGGTCTCGGAATTCCTCGGGCTGCTGGCACTGCTGATTTTCATGGCCATCAATGGTCACCTGATGGTCATCGCCACCTTGGCGCACAGCTTCACCGCCATCCCCGTCGGTGCAGGACTACCGGAAACCGGCAGCTGGTGGCAGCTGGCGCGTTCCGGTGCGTTGATCTTCTCGTCGGGGCTACTCCTGGCGCTACCGATTCTTGTCGCGCTGCTGGTCACCAACCTGGCGCTGGCCATCCTGAGCCGCGCCGCACCGCAACTCAACCTGATCGTCATCGGCTTTCCGCTGACCATCACTCTCGGCTTCGCTGGATTGGTGTTCGGTCTGTCGTATCTGAGCCAACCCATGCAGCATATTTTTGAGTACGGCCTGCAGGCCATGCTCGGCAATTTCTCCCCAGCCGCGCCCTAATGCACCGTCTCGGGATGACTTCGGACCAACTGGAAAGTGCCTTCCGCGTAGCGATGCGTAAAAGGCGTGCTCGATTCGACACCCTCGGAATAGTCCAGAATCCGGAAGCCCAGGAAGCCATGTTTGCGCTGCAACTGCAGCGCTCGCCGCTGGAGAATCAATCCGGACTCACCATCGCCGCCGGTGCGGAAACTCTTGGCGCGCATCGACAGCAGGTAAGTGTCGCTGCCGATCATCCGCTCTTCGATAGTCCAGTTCGGTGCCAGCGGATCGTAGACCACATAGGCGATGATCGCACCAGCAGCGGCCAAGCCGAGATTCGCCGCCGGCCCGGTATAGGCGGAGGCGGCATGGCCCACCGCCCCGACCATGGCGACTGCCTTGCCAGGCTCGACGCTGACGGTCGGGTCGGGTGACTGCGCAAAGCGGCTGTCGGGGGGACTGCTCGCTGCCCGCGGCGGCGGCTGCACGTCGACACTGCCACAGCCCGTCATCAGCAGAGTGACGAGGAAAAGAGCGGCAGGGAGAAGCCTGGGCATGTTCATCACTTACAGATAGCTGAACAGGCTCAGGCCACTGATCGTGACAAAGGACTTCTGGGCGGCTTCGAGACTCAACTGCTGACGCGTGAAGTCCGAGAGCGCTTGCGCGTAGTCCAGGTCCTGAAGAGCCGACAGGCTCTGCTGATGCAGAATATCGACGGCCGCCGAGTTGCTGCTCAGACCATCCAGTGCCTGCAGGCGTGCACCGACCGATGCCTGCACGCGACTGACGTTGGCCTGCGCCTGGTCGAGATGGTTCAGGTGAGCTGCCAGCTGGCCGGTGAATTCGCTCCTCGCCTGGCTCGAAGCGAGTGGCGAGTTGAGCAGGCCGATCAGCTCCTGCATCGTCTGGAAAACGCTTTTGTTGCCACTCGGCGTGACGCTGAAGCTGTCGCCATCGGCCGGCAGGCCGTTGATTACCACCTGTGCGCCAAAGTCCGCCGCCGGCGCGCTGCTCAGCAGTGGAATAGCCTGTCCGGCAGTAAATGGCAGCAGCCCACTGACTGACCTGGCCGGCAAAGCGGCGGCCGGCGGCGGCGGCGTCGAGACGTCGAACAGCTGGTACTGACTGGTCCCGGCGAGCGACGAGAATCGTATTTCCAGCGCCTGATTACTGCTTCCCTGCCAGAAATCCGAATTCAAGGCACGCTGCCACTTCTGCGGGTCAAGCACCGAGCCGCCGTCGATCACCCCGGCACCCCGGTTGGCAAGGGTGCCACCGTCACCGCCAGCGGCGGCCAGGAAGCTGCCATTACCTTCACGGATGTTCATGAAAAGATCGCTGCCGGCAACGCTGCTCGGCATCTGCTGTGCCGGCCCGACCTGCATCAGACGCTCGCCATCGTCACCGAAATAGCGGACCGAGGTCGGTGCTGCCGACGATGTCGCCGCACTGAGCACGAATGGCGTCGTCGCGCCCTGGTGACCGGCAAAGAGGTAATCACCGTCGGCATTCTTGCTGTTGGCAATTCCCAACAATTCCGCGAAGCGCGCCTCGAGTTCGCTGGCCACGGCCTGGCGGTCACTGTCACCGAGAATCGTATTCCCGGCCTGAATGACGCGCTCACGAACGCTCTGCAGCAGATCGGTCACCGCGCCGAGCTGACTGTCGACCAGTCCCAGGCGATCGGCTGCCGCGCCCTGATTACGCGCGTACTGAGCGGCGACCTCACGAGTCTGCGTGACGGTGAGCGCTCGCGCCGCGCCGACCGGATCGTCGGCCGGCGTAAGGATTCGCCGGCCGCTTGAAATCTGCTCCTGCAGCTTGAGCAGCTGGCTCTGGTTGCGCTCCATGCCACGCACACCGGCATCATAAAGTTGATTGCTGCTGATCCGCATCTACGTCTCCTTAACGGTCATGACAATCGAAACACCCCAGATCATGAAAGTCATGACCGTTTCCCCCTCTTCCCCGACCCTTCTCCCGCGAGGGGAGAAGGGAGGTTTGTGAGTCGCTTGCGCGACTTTCACATTAAGCCGCCAGTTCGAGAATCGTGTCGAACAGGGAGGCGCCAATCTGAAATGCCTTCGCCGACGCCTGGTAGGCCTGCTGATAGCGAATGAGGTTCGCCGCTTCCTCGTCCAGATTGACCGCCGACAGCGAGTCGCGACTCGCTTGTGCCTGCGCCAACAAGTTCTGTTGCGCTTCGGAGCTGACCTGCAACTGGCGTGTCTTGTTGCCGGTTTCGCTCACCAGGCGCGCATAAGCGTCCTGATAGGAAGCCGTCTGCCCGGACATCGTGTGCTGCGTTTGCAGCTGCGCAAGGGTCAGCGCGTTGCGCCCGTCGGCCGTGGCCCCGCTGTTGATCTCGACCGTGAAGCGGTCGCCATTATTGGGCAAACCGGTCATCACAAAGCTGAAGCCGGTGGGCGGACTGACGCTGGCCGAGCCCACCAGGGTGACCGTTGCGCCGCTGCTGTAGGCAATGCCCTGGTCGCTGGCGGTGATGTTCACCGGCGCTGCACCATCGATCGACACCCGCGCACCGACCGGGAAGTTGCGCAGTTCGCCAGCGTTGTATTCCAGACTGATCGGCAATCCGGCCACGGCGTCCGCATAGCCGGGTCCGGCCTGGCCCGATGAAATGGTGGCCGAACCGGTATTGGCCGTGCCGACGGCGGCCCGCAGCGGTCCGGCCGCGGCGACCAGACGCGAGTCGGCGATCAGCGCAGGATTCACCACGATGCCGCGCGCCGCTCCCCGCGTCGGCTGAATCAGATAGCTGGAACCCGCCACCAGGGCGACCGGTGAAGCCAGCTCAAAACCCTGCGGATCACTGCTCAGCTGTGCGTTCACCGCCGCCAGGTCGGCCCCCGTCCATTGCTTGTTGTCCGTCAGGCGGGTCAGGGTGAGGCCAGCGCCGTCGGCATTGAGTCGGTAATCACTGTTGCCCAGATCGGCGTAGAAATTGCCATTGAACGGCTGCGGGCTGACGAAAGCAGCGCTGACCAGGGGGCTACCCGGCGGATTCCGGGTGTTGCCGATCACCACTGGCGGAGAAACCGAAAAGAACTGCGGCGTAAAGCTGGTCGACGATGACGACGAGGCGAGCTGCGACTGACCGAAGAAATCCTGACCGAGCGCGTGTTGCGCATTGAAGGTCAAGGCCAGCGAAGCCGCGTTGCTGCCCAGTTCGTTGCTCGCCCTATCCAGGGACTCGCTGCGGAAAGCCAGCAAGCCGCTCAAACTGCCACCGCTGATCAAGGACTCCGGCATCTCCTGGACCCCGGCCGTGGTTCGCAAACCGACGACCAGGCGGGAGGAATCGGCGCTCGACGCCATGGTCGCCATGCCGACCAGCTGTGAGCCGACAACCAGTTGCTGGCCGCTGCCGACGAAGACGTTGTAGCTGCCATCGGTATTGGTCGTCGTGCGGGTACGGATCAGTTGGTTCAGTTCGAGCACCATCTGGTCGCGCGTATCGAGCAGGTCGTTCGGCGGTTGGCCGGTCGAAGCTTCGGCAACCGCAATGCGACCGTTCAGCGAGGCGATCTGTTCGCCGTAGGAATTGACGCTGGCGACGGCAGCCGTGATTCCACTGTTGATGCCATCGTACATCTCGGCCAGTTGATCGCTCAAGGACTGATAGCGGGCGCTCAGTGACTGCGCCGTCGAGACCATCGCCTGGCGGTTCTCCAACCGCGAAGGATTGGCGGCAAGGTCCTGAACGCTGGCGAAGAAGGCCTGCAGCGCTGGCGACAGCCCGGTGCCCGGGTCGGCGAGCAAATCATCGATCCGGCTGATTTGTGCGTAGTAGGTCTCCAGTTCACTGGCGCTGCTCTGCGAACGATCCACCTGCTCGGTCAGAAAACGGCTGTACATGCGCTCGACCGTGGCCACGTGCGCACCCTGGCCAACAAAGCCAGCGCCGGTCAGCAAGCCGGCATTGCTCGCCTGGATGCTCCGCTGGCGTGAGAAGCCCGGGGTGTTGACGTTGGCAATATTGTGTTCGGTGGTCAGCAGCCCATACTGAGCGACGTGCAGACCGGTCACTGCGGTATTGATGATTCCTGAGCCCATGCGGTGAACTCCTGTTTGATTGTTCTGTTAACGGCAGGGCCGCGCGAATATTTAGGCGATTGCCGGCGCGCGCCGTCGAGCGCCTAGCCGGCCAGGGCCTGGCGCAGGGTGTTGCCGGCAATGATGCGCGCCAGCTTGTCGGCGTACATCGGGTCCGTCGCGTAGCCCGCCTCCTGCAATGAACGGGCGAACTGTACGGCATCCTGCTGGCCACGCACGCCCGCATAGCGTGGCTTGCTGGAGAGCAGCTCGGCGTAGTCGCGAAACGCCTCGGCGTAGGAAGCATAGGCGCGAAACGTCGCGCGTTCGGACTGCGCCACGCCATTGACAAACTCCGTCGTGTCGACCTCAACCGTCGCTCCCGACCAGTTGCGCCCGGCCTTGATCCCGAAGACGTTGAAACTCGGCGAACCATCGGCACGGCTGATCTCGCGCCGTCCCCAGCCGCTCTCCAGCGCCGAGTGGGCGACCAGGAAACGTGCCGGGACACCGGTGGCCGCGGCCGCGGCCTGGGCGTGTGGCCAGACACGATCGACAAAGTCACGTGGCGCCGAAGGCGATTCCACGGCCAGCGCTGCTGCGCGACTGCTGCCCGCCGTGCTCGCCAGCAGGCCCGCCCGGTGGCGAGCGCCACCGAGAAAGCCAGCCGCAGTTGCCGGCGACAGGGAACTCAACGACTGCTGCAAGGCGTCAAGAGTTGCGCGGGTTGCGAGGTTTGCGCTGGTTGAATGCGTGGCCTCGGCTTCGCCGGCCTTGGCCGCTCGCCCCGACTGCTGTTGTTCGATCAATTCTGCCAGGCCCATGGGCATTTGGGTGGCCAGGTTCAGGGCCATTTGCTGATCGCCAAGGGCGGTAAAGAAGCTGCTTTGTTGGCTGTCCAGCATGCCGCCACTGATCGTCGCATCACGCATGCTTTTTAGCAGCAACTGCAGGAGCATGCCTTCGAACTGCTGTGCTACCTGCTTCATGCCGCCTTGCGAATCCTGAGCAAGCCGGGCGCGCAGATCGGCGACCGCGGCGGGATCGATGGCAAGGCGAGTGTTGGCAGTATCGCTGGCAAGCGTGATTGATTGCATGGGCGGATGTGCTGGTGGGATGGGGTCTTGAACGAGGACTCAGATGATCTCCAGCTCGGCACGCAAGGCGCCGGCCGCTTTCATGGACTGCAGGATGGAAAGCAGATCCTGTGGTCCGGCACCGAGCGCATTGATCGCCTTGACGACATCAGCGAGATTGACACCCGCCTTCAGCGACATCAAGGTACCGCCCCCCTGCTTGATCTCGATCTCGCTCTGCGTGGTGGTCACCGTCTGCCCCGCCGCCAGCGCATTCGGCTGGCTGACTTGCTGTTCGGTATTGATGACCACCGAAAGATTGCCGTGCGCGACGGCGCAGGATTCGATGGTCACCATCTGGTTCATCACCACCGAGCCGGTACGCGGGTTGATGATCACCTTGGCGATTCCTTTGGTCGGCCGTACTTCGAGACTCTCCAGATGCCCCAGGAAAGCGACCCGACTGTTCGCGTCTTCGGGGGCGATCACCTGCACCCGCCGACCGTCGAGCGCCTGCGCGGTGCCGGGACCGATGGCGCGGTTGATCACCTCGACCACCCGCTGCGTCGTTCCGAAGTCGGTCGTCCGCATCTCGTAGTGAACAAAGGGGCCCTGCCCCAAGGCCGTGGGCACTTCGCGCTCGACGGTTGCGCCGCCGACGATACGGCCGGCAAGCAGGTGATTGATTGTCACCCGACTGCCGGCGGAGCCCGCGCCGACCCCGGGAACCAGCACATTGCCCTGGGCTTGCGCGTAGATCTGACCATCGGCGCCTTTCAGCGGCGTCATCACCAGCGTCCCACCACGCAAGCTCTTGGCGTTACCCATGGACGATACGGTAATGTCGATGGCCTGCCCGATCCTGGCAAATGACGGCAGATTGGCGGTCACCATTACCGCGGCAACATTCTTCAGTTGCAGGGATTGCGTCGTCGGCAGGGTGGTGCCCAGCTGCGCCAGCATGTTGATGATGCTCTGGGTGGTAAACGGCGTTTGCGTGGTCTGGTCTCCGCTACCGTCCAGGCCGACGACCAGCCCGTAACCGACCAACTGGTTGCTGCGCACGCCCTGCACCGAGGCCAGATCCTTGATCCGTTCGGCCGCTACCGGAAAACTCAGCAATGAAAGGGCGAGAAAACCGGCAAGAGCGGCAAAAACCGCCGCACGACCCTGCGTTTTGCCGGTTTGCCTGACGATAGTCGGGGCCACTGTGTTCTCCTTACTGTGGAAGTCGCGTACGCGACTCACGAACCTCCCGTCGCCCCTCGTGGGAGAAGGGTCGGGGAAGAGGGGGGACGGTCAGGACTTTCATGATCTCGGAAATCTCGACATGTCATGACCCTTAGAATGGCAGGACGGTAAGGAAGAATCGTGCCAGCCAGCCCATCACCTGCGCTTCGCTGATCGCCCCGCTCTCCTTGTATTCGATGCGTGCATCGGCAATCTGTGACGAGGGGATGGTATTGGCGGCGTTGACGAAATACGGATTGACGATTCCCGAAAGCCGGATGTATTCCTGCCCCTGACCAATGGCCACCTGCTTCTCGCCGGAAACCAGCAGATTGCCGTTCGGCAGGACCTCGATGACGGTCACCGTAATGGTCCCGGTGAACACGTTGTTGGCCGCCGAATCGCCTTTGCCGGCGGCGACATTGCTGCTGCTGGCGTTCAGCTCCCCGGGCCGGAACCAGTTGGCCGGCGAACCCGCGAACGGCCCGGCGGTGGCGCTGATGCTGCCGGTCTTGCTGACGTTGGTGTTCGATTTGGTCGCCGCGTTGTTGTTCTCGCTGATGGTCACCGTGATCGTGTCGCCGACATAACGCGCACGGCGATCTTCGAACAGGGTTCTCGAGGCCCCCGCCTGATAAATGCTGCCGGTAGCTGCCAGATTGGCCGCCAGGGCATCGCTTCGATACTGCGGGCGCGCGGTCATCGGCTGGTGGATATTGGTCGGCGGCACAGTGGTGCACGCGGCCATCAGCAGGGCCACGGGAAGCAGCAACAGCGCTGTCTTGTTCACCTTCACCCGGCCAGTACTCATCATCGAGCCCTTACAGCTGCGTCAGACGCGCCAGCATCTGATCCGAGACCGCCACCACTTTCGAGTTCAGTTCGTACGCCCGTTGGGTCTGAATCATCAGTACCAGCTCCTGCGCGGCATTGACGTTGGAGGCTTCGACATAGTTCTGTACCACGACCCCCGAGCCATTGTTTCCCGGGGTATTCGGCGTCGGCGTGCCGCTCGACGCAGTCTCCAGGTAGAGATTGTCGCCAACGCTCTGCAGGCCGCCATTGTTGATGAAGGTGGCCACCTGAATGATGCCGATCTGCACCGTGGCTGGAGTCCCCGGCTGGGTGATGCTGACCACGCCATCGGTACCGACGGTCACCGTCAAGGCATTCTCGGGGATGGTGATCGCCGGTTGCAGCGGATTGCCGCTGGTGGTGACGATCTGGCCCTGGTTGTCCTTCTGAAACGAACCATCACGCGTGTAAGCAGTGGTCCCGTCGGGCAGCAGGACCTGAAAGAAGCCCGCCCCGTCGATGGCCATGTCGAGACTGTTACCGGTTTGCTGCAGAGCACCCTGGGTGAAAATCCGCCCCGTGGAAACGGGGGTCACGCCCAGGCCGATCTGCAGCCCGTCCGGAATCTGCGTCGTCTGCGACGACTGGGCACCGGGCTGACGCAGGGTCTGATAAAGCAGATCGGCAAAAATCCCGCGTGCCTGCTTGAAACCATTGGTGCTGACGTTGGCCAGGTTGTTGGCAATGACGTCAATCTGCACCTGTTGGGCAGTAAGGCCGGTACTGGCGGTCCACAGCGAGCGGATCATGCTTGTCCTGTCCTATCAGCGGTTCATGGAGAGAAGCTGGCTGGCCGCCTGCGCATTGGTGTCGGCCGTCTGCAACATCTTGATCTGCATCTCGAACTGGCGAGCGAGACTGATCATTCTGACCATTGCTTCAACCGAGTTGACGTTGCTTCCCTCGAGCGCCTCGGGCACCAGTTTGACGTCCTCGTCGGCAGGGGCGCCGAAGCCGTTGCGCGTCCGGAAGAGTCCGTCATCGCCGCGCAGCAGATCGTTTTCCGGTGGATTGACCAGCTTGATCCGGCCGACCACGTTGACACTGTTGATGGCCCCGGCACCCAGGCGCGGAATGCTCGACACCGTCCCGTCAGTAGCGATGACAATGTTGTTGTCGGGCGGTAGCGAGATCGGTCCCCCCTCACCGACGACATTCAAGCCACTGCTGGTCTTCAGCATGCCATTGGCGTCGGTCTTGAGATTGCCGGCACGCGTGTAGGCCTCACGACCGTCCGCAGCCTGCACGGCAATCCAGCCATTGCCGTCTACCGCGACGTCGAGCGGCCGACCGGTGACCACGATCGGCCCCTGTTCGAAAACGTCGGCCACCGAGGCGTCAGCGACGAAAGCCCGGGTCGGCGCACCTTCGCCCAGCACCGGCACGGCGCGGAAACGATGCTCCATTGCCCGATAGCCGGTGCTCGTGGCATTGGCCAGATTCTGGGCGATGCCAGCCTGCTGCAGAACGACCTGCTTGGCACCACTCATCGCGGTGTAGATCAGGCGATCCATGGCTCCTCCGCAGTCCTTCGCTCAGTGTCGATCACTAGCGCAGATTGACCAGCGTCTGCATGATCTGATCCTGGGTCTTGATGGTCTGTGCATTGGCCTGGTAGTTGCGCTGGGCGGTAATCATGTCCACCAGCTCCTTGGTCAGATCAACGTTCGAATCCTCGACGGCCGCCGACTGAATCACCCCGCGACTGCCCGACGCCGGCGCACCAATCAGCTCCGGCCCGGACAGCGAAGTCAGGCTCCACTGGTTGTTGCCCAGACTCAAGAGTCCATTCGGATCGGCAAAAGTGGCCAGCACCACCTGCCCCATGTTGCGCGTCTGGCCATTGCTGTAACGCCCCTGGACGATGCCATCGGCGTTCACACCCACCCCGACCAGGCTGCCGGAAGTGAAACCTCCCTGCGTCAGGCGATCGACGTTCGAGCCGCTGCCGTACTGGGTAGTGCCGGTGAAATCCATGACCCCCGGCCGCCACGGCGACGCGGCACCGGTGGTCAGGTTCCACGAGGGCAGATCGTGCACCGCCGAGCCCGGGTCGAGGGCACCCGACGTGTTGAAGCGCAGATTGCCGCCCGGCACGACTTGCGGATCGGCACCATCGAGAGTGGCGTGCACGGTCCACTCGCCGGGAGCCGTCGTGCCATTGAGAACGTAGAAAGTGGTCAGATTGTGGACCACGCCGAGGGTGTCGAAAACCGTCAATGCCGTCGAGAAATTGTAGGTTTCCGGATTGCTGTAGTCGAAGGGCCCCACGGCCGGAGCCGAGTCGCGCGAGTCGAGATTGAGCACCGCCCGCAGTTCACCAGCGAGTGGGTCGCTGCTCGCCAGCGGCGCAATCTGGCCCGCCGAAATCTGCAATTCGACCGGATTCGAAGGGGTTATCGCCCCGCTGGCCGCGACCGGGTAACCGGTCAGGCGAGAGCGCTGATCGTTGATCACATAGCCGTCATTGTCGATGTGAAACTGACCGTTGCGGGTATAGCTGATCGCGCCTTCGTCGCTCAGGCGAAAGAAACCGCCACCGTTGAGCGCCAGGTCGAGCGGATTGTTGGTGGTCGTCAGATTGCCCTGCGTAAACTGCTGCTGCACCGCCCCGACGCCGACACCGATACCGATCTTGGCACCGGAGACGATGCCCAGCGAGGCGGCGTAGATGTCCGAGAAGTTCGCGCTGCCGCTCTTGAAACCAACCGTACTGGAGTTGGCAATATTGTTGCCGATCACGTCCAGCGACGAAGACGCCGCGTTCAGGCCGCTCAAACCCTGCTGAAAACTCATTCTTGCCTCCTACGCCTAGAGAATCTGTTGAACCTTGTCGAAAGCGACCCGTCCCAGCCCACCCAGGTCGAGCTGGTAGCTGCCTTTTTCTCTAACCAAAGCATTTACCGTGCCAATCTGCAGAGCCTCAGCGGCCACCGTTTCACTACCGCGCACCGCGTTCACCGTGAAACGATAAGTACCATCTGGCGCAGGGATGCCCTGAGCAGTCATCCCATCCCAGGTGAACGCAAAGCTGCCGGCGTCGTGGGCGCCGAGGCGCTCGCTCTGAATGACGTTGTCGCCAGCACCGAAAATCGTCAGGGTCACGTTGTCGGCAGGCGTGGCAAGATTGACTCCCCCATTCGCCTGACCATTGACCAGAGCCAGCCCGGAACCGCCGACCAGGACGTTCTTGCCGATAAGCCCGGCGGCCTGCACTGCCTGTCCCTCGTTGAAGGTGCTGAGCAAAGTCTCGAGCGTCGTATTCAGCCGCTCTATGCCGGTGACCGTATTTATCTGTGAAATCTGGCTGGTGACTGCCGCGTTGTCGAGCGGATTGAGCGGATCCTGATTCTTCAACTGCGTTACCAGCAGCTTGAGGAAGCGATTCTGGACCTCCTCGGTCGTCGACAAGAGCTGATTGGTGCCGGACCTGGTCTGAGCGTTGAGCGACGCCAGGATGTCGCTGCTTGAAGTGCTCGATTGCACGCTTTCCATCGTTTCTTTCTCCAGGGTGTCGTCGTGACTACTGGCCAAGCGCCAGGGTCTTGAGCAGCAATTGTTTGGCGGTATTCATGACTTCGGCGTTGGTCTGGTAGGCGCGCGACGCCGAGATCATGTTGGTCATCTCGTCGACGACGCTCACATTGGGCATGGTCACGTAGCCACTTGCGTCGGCCGCCGGATTACGCGGGTCATAGAGCAGGCGCCCAGGGCTGCTGTCCTCGACGACCTGCGTCACCCGAACGCCCTGCGCCGCCGCACTGCCCATCGGCGTCGCCGCGAACACCACCTGCTTGGCGCGATACGGCTGGCCGTCAGAGCTGATCACGCTATCCGCATTGGCCAGGTTGCTGGCCACCACGTTGAGGCGCAGCGCCTGCGCGGTCATGGCGCTACCGGCCACTTTGAAGGTGTTGAAAACACTCATTCCTTATTGCCCCTGGATCGCCGAGCGCAAGGTATTGATACGCCCGGTCAGAAAGCTCAGGCCCGCTTCGTAGAAGAACGAATTCTCGGCAAACTGCGCCCGCTCGACATCCATGTCCACCGTGTTGCCATCGGCACTGGCCTGCGTCGGCTGCCGATAGAGCAGCTGCAGTGGATCGGCTGCCGCCGCCGTGCCCGGCAAATGCTGCGGGGAAGTGTTGGCCAAGGTGGCCAAGGAGGCCAGGCCCAGGGTCGCCAGACGCAGACCCGCCTGCTCGCGACCACTGACCGCCTGCTGCAGGGTGCTTGCGAAATCAAAGTCGCGGGCCTGGTAATGCGGCGTATCGGCGTTGGCAATATTGGCGGCCAGCACCTGCTGCCGCTCGGCACGCAGAGTCAATGCCTGCAGCTGGAAGGAAAGCGCCTCCTGGATTTTGCCGACCATCAGCGTGCCCCTCCGTGCTCTGTTCTCATGGACAGTCAATAAGCAATAGCCGTGCCATCTCCGTCAACGGCGAGCCGGCAGGCATTTGCCGGAGCTCTGCTGTAACCGCCGACCGGCATTTGCCGGCCCCACGGCAAAATTTGCCGCCCTCCTCGCCGGGCATTCATCTCCGGGCCGCTTCGCGAGGCGGCCGGAATCAGGCAGAATGACGTGATGCCTATCTCCAAGCTCGTCCGCCATCGCGCCACCCGCCTTGCCAAATCGCTGCTCGCTCTTCTTCTCGCCGCCGCGAGCAGCGGGGTCAGCGCCCAGGAGTCACTGAGCGCCGCTCTCGACAACTATCTGCGCATTCAGACCCAAGGCTTGCCGGGCAAGGCAAGCTACAGCATCGGCCGTCTCGACCAGCACGCGCAGGAGGCGCCATGCAGCGCTTACGAGCCTTTCCTGCCGCAGGGTAGTCGGCTCTGGGGAAGAACCACCATCGGCGTACGTTGCCTGGCACCCGAGACATGGACGATTTATGTGCCGGTGCAGATCAGAATCTCGGGAAGCTACCTGGTCACGGCGCGCCAGCTCAATCGTGGCCAGGTGATCAGCGCCGCGGACGTCTTTGCGCAGCAGGGCGATCTCGGCAGTCTGCCGGCCAGTATCGTGACCGATCCGGCGCAGGCCATCGGCAAAACGGTCAAGAACGGCGTCGCGGCCGGCCAACCCCTGCGCAACGACCTGCTCACCGCACCCTTGGCAGTGCAGCAGGGACAAAGCGTAAAGCTGCAGTCGAAAGGCGCGGGTTTCTCGGTCAGCAACGAAGGCAAGGCCCTCAACAACGCCAGCGACGGCGAGATCGTCCGGGTAAGCACCGCTTCCGGGCAGGTCGTCAGCGGCGTCGCACGTCCCGGCGGCATCGTTGAAGTGAGCTATTGAGCTATCTGCAGGATGTTGCTGAAAATAATGTTAAAGTTTTGCCGTTCTGCGCCGATAGATGAATTGAGAACAACCGCTCAAGAGGCAACACCGTGAAGATCGACAGCACCAGCACGACGGCCAGCGCCACCGTCAGCAGTGACACCCGCACGCGCGGCAACATCAGCAAACCGACCAGCAATGCGGCTGCCGAAGTGCATCTCAGTGAATTGGCAACCCATCTGCATTCGTCGGGAGAGGCCCCGGCCTTTGATGCCACCCGCGTGGCCGAGATCAAACAGGCCATCGCCGAGGGTCGCTTCACGATCAACGCCGAAGCCATTGCCGACCGCCTCATCGAGTCGGCCAGCGAACTGATCGCTGCGCAACGGCAGACCTGATCGTCGGCGAGCCAATGGCCGCGAAACCAGAGGGAAGCGAGCTCAGCGCTAGTGCCGAGTTCGCGCAGACCGTCGACAGCGAGATCGCCGCGGCGCAGAACTTTGTTGCCCTGCTCGAGCGCGAACAGCAAATGCTGGTCAAAGGCGAAGTCGACGACCTTCTCGATCTGGTGCGCCAGAAGAACAGCATCGCCGCCGAACTGGCAAGGCTCGCCACCCAACGCCAACGCTTGCTGGCCGCCAGCGGCCTGCTCAATGATCGCGCGGGCATGGCCGCCTGGCTCGCTGCACACCCCGTCGAAACAAGCGTGCACAGCGTCTGGTCGGCCTTGCTGGCCGTCGCCGGCCAGGCGCGCGAACTGAATCGCGTCAATGGCGAGCTGATCCAGGAACGTATGCAGAACAATGCGCAGGCGCTCGAAGTGCTCCTGGGAAGCAACGCGGCCAGCAATCTCTATGGCCCGGACGGACAAAGCGCACCACCCAGCGGCCGCCGCATCAGCGATAGTGCCTAACGGTCATGAGGCGTGGAGACACCCCCAAGTCATGAAAGTCATGACCGTTTCCCCTCTTCCCCTGACCCTTCTCCCGCAAGGGGAGAAGGGAGTTTCGTGAGTCGCTTGCGCGACTTTCACATTAACGTGCTGGCAGCGGAGCTGCTGTACTTGCCGGTGGTGCCGGTGGCAGTGGTGGTTCCGCTGGCGCCGGATCGGCGGCCACCGCGGCGCTCTCGCCCTGCCCCTGCAGATCGACTTCGGTGCCTTTTTCCGGGATCGCCGAGTCGATCAGAATCGAGACCCGACGATTGCGCGCCCGCCCGTCCGCCAGTGCATTCGGCTCGACCGGGCGCGTATCGGCATAGCCGATCGCGGTCAGCCGCGGCGCGGCGATGCCGGCTGCCGCGAAGAGGCGCAGAACGGTCGTAGCACGCACCGCCGACAGCTCCCAGTTGGACGGGAACTGTGTATTGCTGATCGGCACATCGTCGGTGTGTCCCTCGATGGTAATCGGGAAATCGGTCCCCACCAGCACCTCGGCCACCGCCTCCATGGCGCGTGCCAGTGGCGGTTGAATCAAGGCCTGCCCTGGCGAGAACAGGATGCTGTCGTTGATTTCTATGGTCACCCCGCGACTGGTTTCAAGGACCCGCACCTTCCCCTGCGCGACCAGGGGCGCCATCACCTCAAGAATGTCCTTGGCAATGCTGCGCATACTCTCGCGCTGTTTCTGTTTGACGGCCTCCTGCGCCTTGCTGGCCAGACTGGGCTTCGCCACGGACGCCGGTGTCGGCACGATCAGCGCCAGCTGGCCAGCGCTGTTGGCCGGTACATTGCGAAAAGCGCTGGCCATCGAATCGCTCAGAATTCGGTACTTGCCTTCATTGACGGAGGAAAGGGCGTACATCACAACAAAGAAAGCGAACAGCAGGGTAATGAAATCCGCGTACGAAACCAGCCAACGCTCGTGGTTTTCGTGCCCTTCCTCGGCGCGTTTTCGACGTGCCACAGTCTAGAAAATATAGCCGCGCAGACGGCTTTCAATGATGCGTGGATTATCGCCATTAGCGATACCGACCAGCCCGTCGACGATCATTTCGCGCTCTGTGATCATGCGATTGATGTGCGCCTTCAACTTGCCGGCCATCGGTAGATAGACCAGGTTGGCCAGGCCGACGCCGTAGATCGTGGCCACGAAGGCCACGGCGATGCCGGCGCCAAGTTTGGACGGATCGGACAGGTTCTCCATCACGTGAATCAGACCCATCACCGCGCCGAGGATGCCGATCGTCGGCGAGTAGCCGCCAGCCGCCTCCCAGATTCTGGCCGAGAGTTTCATTTCCTGGTCGAAGGTGTTTATTTCGACCTCCAGAACCTCACGCAGGCGCTCCGGTTCGGCGCCATCGACGAGCAGCTGCAATCCCTTGCGGGTGAACTCGTCCGCCAGCTCATTGACCAGCGCATCGAGTGCCAGCAAGCCCTCACGCCGCGACACCTGGCTCCAGTGGGCAATTTGCTGGATCAGTCGCTGCGGATCCGAAACTGGCGGGCGAAAAACCCACTTCACCATGCGGATGCCGCGGACGAAGGTCGCATACGGACTCTGCAACATGACCGCCCCCAAGGTGCCGCCAACGACGATGAGCAGCGCTGTCGGCTGCGACAAGGAGCCGACGTGGCCACCTTCGAGAATTTGCCCGCCGACAATCGCCAGCACGCCGATCAGCAGACCGAGAACACTGGTCCTATCCATTCTTTTCGATTTTCTTTCGCTTCTTGTCCACAGCGCCAGCCAGGCGCGTGCGCAAGCGCATCACGGCCTGACTGTGCAGCTGACAAACGCGTGATTCGCTGACGCCCATCACTTCCCCGATTTCACGCAGATTGAGATCCCGCTCATAGTAGAGCGCCATCATCAGCTTTTCACGCTCGGGCAGATCGGCAATCGCCCTGACCAGCGCCTGACGGGTCATCTCGTCCTCGAAGAGCTGCGCCGGATCGCTGTTCTCCTCAACCTGATGACGCTCCAGAAAATCCTCACCCTCCTCGCTGATCAGGTCTTCGAGATAAACCAACTGGTGCCCGCGAGCGCTCTGCAGCATCTTCTGATAGTCCGCCAGCGTCATGTCGAGAGCGTCGGCGAGCTCTTTTTCGGTCGGCGCGCGACCCGTTTGCTGTTGCAGCTGCGCGATGGCCGCCTCGATGAGGCGACAGCTGCGTCGCAAGCTGCGCGGCAACCAGTCGTTCTCGCGCAGGCTGTCGAGCATCGCACCACGTACCCGCTGCGCGGCGTAGGCTTCGAATTGTGCTCCCACACCGACCTCGAAACGGCCAATCGCGTCGAGCAGGCCGAGCATCCCGTTCTGGACCAGATCGTCGAGCAGAACGCTGGCCGGCAGACGTGCCATCAGATGGCAAGCGATGCGCTTGACCATTGGCGCGAAGCGCTGGACCAGCTGCTCCCTGTTGATCTGACCAGCGGCGTTATACATACGTTTTGGGAGAGAGCTATCAGGCGTAGATAGCTGTGGGGTCGATACGTTGGCTCAAGTGTAGCAGTTGTTGCACAAAATGTTCCAGGCCGCGGGTATCGGCGTCGTCGCCGGGCCAGTTGAGCAGTTCGCTGACCACGTTTTGATAGGCCATTGCTGACGGCGCCTCCGGAAACAGCGCGGCGACCGGTTGGCAGAGCCGGGACGCCTGCCGCAGAGACTCGTCGAGCGGCACGTAACCGGCATAATCAAGACGGGCGAGCTGGCGACTGTGCGCCACCGCGGCAATGTTGTCGTGGACCGCCTGCGCATCGCTCGCGCTCCGCGCCTTATTCACCAGAATGCGAAAATGCTTGCGGGCATAGCCCAGGCTGACTTTCTTGATCAGCGCGTAGGCGTCCGTAATCGACGCGCCGTTCGGCGAGACGACGATGACCGTATCGTGTGCCGCCAGGCCAAGTGGCGAAAAACCGAGCGGATGATCAAGCGAGGTATCGACGAGAACGATGTCCGCCGGTCGGTCAATCTGGCCAAAACTATCGAGCAGGATGCGCTGCTCGGCAGCACTCAGAGTCGCCAGCCGTTGGACCACCTTCGCGGCCGGCAGAACGCGGACCCCTGGCGCCACCGAAAGAATCACCTCGGACAAAGGCTTCTCGCAACGCACCACCTGCTGCAGATCGTGGCGCACGAGCACGCCGTAGTAGGCGGCAACGCTGTCGTCGCTGTTCTCGTCGACCACCAGCACTTCCTTGCCCTGACGGGCCAGGCAAGCCGCCAGGTTGGCCACCGAAACGCTTTTGCCAACACCGACGCTGCCGGCGGCGAAACTGACGATACGCAGCCGCGGGCGGCCGAAGAGACGCCTCAACCCAGCCGCCTGATCGCCGCGAAGATTAAGCACGCTGACCTCCTCCGGCAGAAACGACCTTGGTCGTGTGGGCCGCGTTGGCTGCGGCGCTGGCCATCATCAGGCCGGGTTCGAGGCCGGCGAGACGATGCGGCGAGCTGTCCGGCAAATCCTTGAAAGCACGGTGTACCAGATAAGGGCGATTGGGCAGATGCAGGTCTTCCGGTACGCGCTGCCCGTTCGAGACGTAGTACAGGCGCAGGCGATGACGGATGATGACATCGAGCGACGACGCCAGACTCGCGGCTTCGTCGACCTTGGTCAGAATGCAACCGGCGAGGTTCTGCAGTCCGTTATACGCCTTGATCACGTCGTCGAGCGTATCGCCACGACTGGTCGCCGACAACAACAACAGCGACTTGACGTCGTTATCAGCGAACATCGCCACCTGCTCACTGACCAGCCGATCGCGCTGGCTCATGCCCATGGTATCGATCAGCACCATATGCGTGTGCTGCAGATCCTGCAGCGTCGCACGCAGGTCGGCGCCATCCCTGGCCAGATGAACCGAAACGCCGAGAATCCGCCCATAAATGCGCAGCTGTTCGTGCGCGCCGATCCGATAACCGTCGGTAGTCACCAGCGCCAGCTTCCTGGCGCCGTGCCGCAGCACGCAGCGGGCGGCAAGTTTGGCGGTGGTGGTGGTCTTGCCGACACCGGTCGGCCCGACCAGCGCGTAGACGCCACCTCGGTCGACAATATCGCTCTCGCTGTCAGTGGTCAGCAGGCCTCGATCGGCACCTCCCTTGACCCATGCCAGCGCCTGTGCGGCATCGAGATCGCGCGGCAGGTCGGCGAGCAAGTGGCGGGCGAACTGTGGCGAAAAGCCGGCGTCGAGCAACTGGCGAAGAATCTCGGTCTTCACCGGCTCGGCGCGCGCCGATTCGCCCCAGGCGAAACCGGCCAGATGCTGCTCGACAATTTTTCGCAAGGAGCGAATCTCGTCGATCACGGCCGCCGGAACGACTTCGGCTTTCGCCGGCGGCGCATTCGGCGGCACTGCTCGCGGCAGATCGACCTGCGGCCTGGCGCGCACCGACAACGGCGGCGACGGCCGCGGCTGTCCCAGGCGTGCCTTCTGCGCTGCGCTGGTAGCTGACGCGGCCGACGCCGGCGCCTGTCGCGGGGCCGCCGGGCGCTCGCCGTGCGGCTCGAGCGAAGGACCTGGTGCAGCCTCCTTGCGACGTGGCCCTGGCTCGCGCTCGGCGGTCGGAACGATCATCTCCATGTCGCGGGCGGCAACCGCCATGATCTCGACACCTCCGGGAATCCCACGATTGGAGAGAATGATCGCGTCGGGCCCCAGCGTCTCCTTGACCTTGCGCAATGCGTCACGCGCGGTCGCGGCGATGAATTTCCTGACGTTCATACCTTGCCTCCAATAATCGAGGTAACTTTGATGGTTCTGTTTTCAGGCACTTCGCCGTGCGCCAGCACTTTCAAATGCGGGATGCTCCGACGCAGAAAGCGGGACAGCAGCGTGCGGAGATTTCCGGGAACCAGCAGCACGGTCGGCAAGCCGACGTCTTCCTGCCGCTGCGCCGCGGCGACCGCCTCGCGTAGCAGGGTATCAGCCAGACCTGGTTCGATACTGGCACCATCGCCGCCACCGCCAACTGCCTGGAGAAGAATCCGCTCGAGCTGCGGATCCAGCGACATCACCTGCATTTCAGCCCCGCCCGGGAACAGCTCCTGAGCAATCGAACGACCCAGGGCAATGCGCAGCTGTGCAGTCAGCACCTCCGCGTCCTGCGAGCGCGGCGCCGCTTCGGCCAGGGTTTCAATGATCGTGCGCATGTCGCGCAACGACACCCCCTCTTCGAGGAGGTTGCGCAAGACTTTCTGGAAAATGCCAAGGGTCAGCAGCTTGGGCACCACGTCCTCGACCAGCTTGGGCATCTCCTTGGCCAGGTGATCGAGCAGGGCCTGCGTCTCCTGGCGCCCGAGTAGCTCGGCGGCGTGCGACAGGATCAGCTGATTGAGGTGCGTCGCGGTCACCGTGCTGGCATCGACGACGGTGTATCCATAGGCCTGCGCCTGCTCCCGCATAGCCATCTCGATCCACACCGCCGGCAGGCCGTAGGCAGGATCCCTGGTCACCGTGCCCGGTACCTCGCCGGCAACGCGACCGGGGTTGATGGCCAGCAGATTCCCGGGGAAAGCTTCGCCGTCGCCGATTTCGACGCCCTTGAGCAAGATCTTGTAGGCATTCGGTTTCAGTTCCAGGTTGTCGCGAATGTGCACCGGGGAAACCAGGAAGCCCACTTCCTGGGCAAATTTCTTGCGAATGCCGCGGATGCGGCGCAGCAACTCACCGTCCTGCGCCTTGTCGACCAGCGGAATCAGGCGGTAGCCGACCTCCAGACCGAGGATGTCGAGCGCCGTGACGTCAGCCCAGCTTGCCTCCTGGGTTTCTCGGGCAGCGACCGGCGCCGCGGCAACCGGTAGCGGTGCGGCGACCCGCTCGCCTTTCTCGATTCGCCAGGCGATGGCGCCCAGAACACCGGCCAGGAGCAGAAAAACGAAGTTCGGCATGCCGGGAATCAGGCCCAGCAAACCAATGATCCCGGCGCTCAGAAAGATCAGCCGGGGATTCTTGAAAAGCTGCGCGATGAACTGTTGCGAGACATCCTGGTCGTCACCGACGCGGGTCACCACCATGCCGGCGGCGATCGATATGATCAACGCCGGGATCTGCGCCACCAGGCCATCGCCAATGGTCAACAGGGTGTAGGTCTTGGCCGCCGCCGCGATGTCCATGTCGTGCTGCAGGACGCCGACGAAGAGGCCGCCGACGACGTTGATCAACATGATCAGGATGCCGGCGACCGCATCGCCACGGACGAACTTCGAGGCCCCGTCCATGGAACCGAAGAAGTCCGCTTCTTCAGCAATCGTTGCGCGGCGCTTGCGCGCCTCGTCCTCACCGATCAAGCCGGCATTGAGATCGGCGTCGATGGCCATCTGCTTGCCGGGCATGGCATCCAGCGTGAAGCGCGCCGCCACTTCGGCGACCCGACCGGCACCCTTGGTGATGACCACGAAGTTGATGATCACCAGAATCGTAAACACCACCAGGCCGACGGCATAGTTGCCACCAACCAGGAAATGCCCGAAGGCCTCGATGACCTGCCCCGCGGCGCCCGGCCCGGTGTGCCCGTCAAGGAGCACGATGCGCGTCGAGGCAACGTTTAGTGACAGGCGCAGGAGGGTGGTGACCAGCAGCACGGTCGGGAAAACGGAGAAATCCAGCGGCTTCATCACGCTCATTGCAACCAGCATGACGATCACCGAAATGGCGATATTGAAAGTAAAAAAGAGATCCAGCACAAACGGTGGCAGAGGCAAGACCATCATCGCCAGGATCGCCAGGATCAGCAGCGGACCGGCGAGCTGCCGCTGCCCGAAGCGGGCGACGAGATCCTGCAGCACGATGGCGCCGGCGTTAGCCATGCGCGGCCTCCGGGACGAGTTCGGGCGGAACAGCGATTTCTCGCGGCGGCAACGGATAGGCGCCGCCCACCGCGCGCCAGCTGCTCAGCTGGTAGACGTAGGCCAGCACCTCGGCGACCGCCGCGTAAAGGGCGGCAGGTATCTCCTGGTCGAGTTCGGCGTGGCGATAAAGTGCGCGCGCCAGGGGCGCAGCCTCGACCGTCGGAACAGTATTCTCGGCGCCGATCTGGCGGATTTTGAGCGCCACCTCGCCCATCCCCTTGGCCAGCAGTTTCGGCGCTCCCATGCCTGCCTTGTAGACCAGCGCCACCGCGTAGTGACTGGGGTTGGTGACAATCACGTCGGCCGCCGGCACCGCCGACATCATGCGCTTGCGGGCGGCCTCGCGCTGCAGCTGACGAATGCGGCTCTTGACTTCGGGATTGCCTTCCAGTTCCTTGCCTTCCTTCTTGACTTCCGCACGCGTCATCTTCAGCTTGTCGTGGTATTGCCAGATTTGAAACGGCACGTCCACGGCTACGATCAAGAGCATGGCCGAAACGATGACCAGAAAATTGAAGCTGAGCAAATGGCCCGCGCCGGCCAGAGCCACCTCGATCGATTGCGCGAACATCGCCAGCAGATCGCCACTCTCGTTCCACAGGACGAGAACGGCAACTCCCCCGACCAGCGACGACTTGACCACGGCCTTGACCAGTTCCACCAGGCCGTTCCACGAGATCACGCGGCCCAGGCCCTTGAGTAGATTGAGACGGCTCAGGTCAGGTTGTAGCGCTTTCGCAGAGAAGTTCCAGCTGCCCAGGAAAAACGGCGACAGCAGCGCGGCAACGATCAGCGCCGCGAACAGCGGTGCGAAAGAAAGCAAGGCGTCGAGCGAAATATCTGCCAGGCGAACCAGCATCAGTGTCGGCTCAGTGGCCAGGTCGCGATCGAGCACCAGACCGCGGCGAAAAAACCCGGATACCCGCTGAACCATCCACGGCCCCATCAGCCAGAATGCCGCCGCGCCAACCATCAGAACGAGGAAGGTGCCAATCTCCCGCGAGCGCGGAACCTGTCCCTCCTCGCGCGCCTGCTCCAAGCGCCTTGACGATGCTGCTTCGGTTTTTTCGAGGTCGCTTTCCTCAGCCATTTCGAGCTCCCAGTGGTCCCGAGGCTATTATAGGAAAAAACCATATTAAATAAACATATAAGACGGTTTATTTACGCCAATTCTCGAATAGTGGCGCGCCAGCAACACTTGTTGCTGGCGCGCAAAAAAAATGGGGGGCCGTAGCCCCCCCAAAAAAAAGCTGCCAATGCACCTGTTTACGCAAAAAATTCGAGCGCTCTGGTCGGTGCGCTGCGCGCCTCGCGGTCGTTGTTGGCCGACAAATCGCTGAGCAACTCCTTCATCTCGAGGATAAGCACGATCTGCCCATTCGACAGCGTCGTCACGCCGGCTACCCCGCGCGGACGGAAGTCGTCAAGCGCCTTGATCACCGCATCGTCGCGACCGGCAAAGTTGTCGACCGCGAGAATGAAGCTGCGCTCGGCGGTCTGCATCAAGACGCCATACTCGGGGCGCTGCAGCTGCGGCCAGCCGAGCAGGCGCGACAGCGCGATCACCGGCAGGATCTCACCGCGGACGACGACCGTCTCCTTGCCGCCCACTTCCTGCATTCGCTCGTGGTCGATCGGCAAAATCTCCCGGACCATGGACAGCGGCAGGGCGAACGGCTGCTCACCCAGGAGCACCAGGAGCACCGGCAGGATGGCCAGGGTCAAGGGCAGCGAAATACTGAACACCGATCCCTTGCCAGGCTCGGAGCGAATCTCGATCGAGCCGTTGAGCTTCTGGATATTGGTCTTGACCACATCCATTCCGACGCCGCGGCCCGATACCGCCGAAGCCTGCGCCATAGTCGAAAAACCGGGCAGAAAAATCAGGTTCAGGCTCTGCCGATCATCGAGCGTATTGGCTTCCTCTTCACTGATGATGTTTTTTTCGATCGCCTTGGCGCGAATTTTCTCCGGGCTCATGCCGCGTCCGTCGTCGGCAATGATCAGCACGATGTGATCGCCCTCCTGACGCGCTTCGAGGCGCACGACGCTTTTCACCGGCTTGCCGGCCGCCTGCCGCTGCGCAGCCGTCTCGACGCCGTGATCGACGGCGTTACGAATCAGGTGGACCAAAGGATCGGCCAAATCCTCGATCATCGTCTTGTCGACTTCGGTCTCTTCGCCCAGCAGTTCCAGCTCGATGTCCTTGCCCAACTGCCGCGCCAGATCGCGGGCAATGCGCGGGTATTTCTGGAACAGGCGGCCAATCGGCTGCATGCGCGTCTTCATCACCGAGTTTTGCAGGTCGGAGACCAGCAGGTCGAGCTGGCTGACCGCCTGGTCGAGGGCCTGCAGCGTTTCGGAATCGGTTCTACCGGCGAGAATGTCGGCACGCAGGCTGGTCAGCCGGTTCTTGGTCAGGCCGATCTCTCCCGACAGGTTGAGCACCTGGTCGAGACGCGCCGTATCGACACGAATGGTGGTTTCGCGAACGGCCGCCTTTTCTTCGCCACGCCGGCCCGCAGGCGCCGCACCGGCGACGGCGCCTGGCTTATCGGTGCTGCGCCGGCCTTCCGGCGGGAAATGTGGCTGCATCCGGACCGCGTCCACGGCCGTCCCTGTCCGCGGTCGCGGCGCGCTGACAGCCAACGCAGCAGGCGACGGCGAAACAGTGGCCGACGCCGACGGCGGCATCGCGACCGACGGCACCGCTTGCCGGCCGACCAGAGCCTGGTGCAGTAGCTGCCAGTCGGGGCCGGCAGCAGCAGCCGCGGCCGGAGTTGGCGCCTTGCCGGCCATGAGTGCAGACACGGGCGTGTCGACCTCCTGTGCGGCGACCGGCCCTGCCAGTGCGGCGCGCAAGTGAGCGCTTACCGGGGTGGGCGCCGGGTCAGGTTGCCTCCCCTGCCCGATCTCGCCAAACATGTTGCGCACCCCCTGCGTCGCCGCCATGATGGTGTCCATCAACTCGGGCGTCAGCGTCTGCTCGCCATTTCTGAGCTTGTCGAAAAGGTTTTCGGTCAAGTGGCAAAGCTTCACCAGTTCGCCGGCGTTGAGAAAGCCGGCGCCGCCCTTGATGGTGTGAAAGCCACGAAAGATGTCGTTGAGCAAACGACTGTCGTCAGGACTTCTCTCGAGATCGACGAGCTTGTTGTCCACATCCGACAGCAGGTCACCGGCTTCCTGCAGAAAATCCTGCAGCAGGTCTTCCATCCCGGCAAAATCACTCATTTCGCATCTCCTAGAAGCCCAGGCTGCCGAGCAGATCGTCGACCTGCTGCTGCGTGGCGACGACGTCACTGCGCCCTTCGGCGTTGATCACCGGCCCGTTGAGCAGACTCATCACCGATTCGGTGCGCCGCTCCCCAGGCATGGTTTCGATCAGCACGCCCATCAGTTGCGCCTCCAGTTCCTGCGCCACGGCGATGGTCTTCTTGATCACCTGCCCGGTCAGGTCCTGAAAATCCTGGGCCATCATGATTTCGAGCAGTTGTGCCTTGGTCGCGTCCGTGTGCTGCGGCAAACCCTGCTTCAGGAAGGCACGCGTGTCGTCGGCCAGTTTCTTGAACTCTTCGACCCCCATCTGGTTGGCATACAACGCATCCCATTTCGCGGCCAGGGCTGCGGAACTTGCTTCGAGCTGGTCCTGCAGCGGATTGGCGATGTCGGTGGCGTTCAAAACGCGGCAGGCGGCTTTCTCCGTCAAGCTGGCGACGTAGTTGAGGCGGTCCCGGGTATCGGGGATGGCGGCAGCGGCCGTGCCGAGAAGCTCGTGATAGCCGAGTTCGCCGAGTGTGTCGTGCAACTGCCGGGCCATTTGACCCACCCGTCGAAACACTTTCTCGTTGCCACTTTCCTGTTCGCCACCTTCGCCGCTCTCCTTAATGTGAAAGTCCCGCAAGCGACTCACAAACCTCCCTTCTCCCGTCGCGGGAGAAGGGTCGGGAAAGAGGGGGAGACGGTCATGACTTTCATGATCTGTGGTGTCTCGATTGTCATGACCGTTAGCCGCGGTCGCAACGGCCGGCGCTTGCGCGGCAAGCACGGCTTCGAACAAGGCCTGCAAGTCGTCGCTATCGGCTTCCTCGGCTTCCTCGGCTTCCTTGGCTTCGACTTCGCGCAATTGCTGCAGGAGCGACGGTTTGCCTGTTGCCGCCGGCCCCGCGGCGGTGCCGGTCGAGGTGACGGCTGCAGCAACGCTGTCAAACAGGGCTTCGAGTTCGGTCGAATCACCCGCGCGATCGAAGTCGCTCATCTCAGCCACCCATCTTGTCAAAAATTTTCTGCAGCTTCTCGGCGAGGGTTGCTGCGGTGAAAGGCTTGACGATGTAGCCACTGGCCCCCGCCTGCGCCGCGGCGATAATGTTCTCCTTCTTGGCTTCAGCGGTGATCATCATCACCGGCAGATGTTTGAGGGTCGGCGCGCCGCGAATCGCCTTGAGAAGTTGCAGGCCATCCATGTTCGGCATGTTCCAGTCGGTGACGACGAATTCGAAGCCGCCGGCGTGCAGCTTCTGCAGTGCGATGACGCCATCCTCGGCCTCGTCGACGTTGGCGAAGCCCAGCTCCTTGAAAAGATTTCTGACGATGCGGCGCATCGTCGAGAAATCGTCCACCACCAGAATTCTCATTTTTGGATCGGCCATTCTCTACTCCTGGTTCTTTCCTGATTCTTATTTCAACGGTCATGACATGTCGAGGCGCCGCAGATCATGAAAGTCATGACCGTTTCCCTCTTTCCCGGCCTTTCTCCCGCGCGGGGAGAAAGGCGATTCGCGAGCCGCTTGCGCGACTTCCAGATTAACGTTCGAGCAAGGGGCGCAAGGTGTCGGCAAGCACCTCCGCATCGAACTTGGCAACGTAGGCGTCGACGCCCACCGCCTTGCCCATCGCATGATTGGCCTCGGACGACAGCGACGAGTGCATCACCACCGGGATACCTGCAAAACGTGCATCACCCTTGATGTTCTTGGTGAGGACATAACCGTCCATTTCCGGCATTTCGGCATCGACCAGGATCAGGCGTATTTCGTCGCGCACGCTGGTCCCGCTCTGGCTGGCGTGCGCAGCGATGGCCTGCAAGCGACTCCATGCTTCGGCCCCGTTGGTGGCATGTTTGTGTTTCACGCCCAGTCTGTCGAGCACCTCGACGATCTTGCGCCGGGCGACGATCGAATCGTCGGCGAAGAACATCCCCACATCGTCGGCAACGTTGGCGCGCTGGATATCGACGATCAGCGCCTCGCCAAAGGCATTGGCCAGGATCTGCTCGACGTCGAGAATCGACACCAACTTGCCATCATCGAGTTCGGTGATCGCCGTGATCAGGCCCTGGTTGCTCGACAGGACGCTTTCTGGCGCCTTCACTCTTTCCCAGTCGACGCGGATGATGCGATCGACGTCGTGCACCAGGAAGCCCAGGGTGCGCTTCGAATACTCGGCGACCATCATCGTCTTGCCGTGCTCCCGCGGTTGCTCCTTGTGTTCGAGAAAGGAAATCAGAGACAACACCGGAATCACGTTGCCGCGCAGGGAAATCAGGCCTTCGACGCCGCGTGGCATGTTCGGGGTCCTGGTAATGTGCGGCGTTCGCCCGACTTCGCGCACTTTGAAGACGTTGATCCCGAAAGTCTCGCGCGTTCCCAGGGAGAACAGGAGAATCTCCATCTTGTTGGAACCGGCCAGGCTCGTGCGCGCATCCATGCCCTCGAGCAGGTCTTTTCGTTCTGCCAAATCCATCATTTATGATCGCTCCTGAGGTCACGGGATCGGGTCACGACTACGTGCTCAACTGTGTGGCCGGAAGATCACCCAGCAGCCTGCGCGTCAGCGTCTCCGACAAGCGCTGCGGTTCGAATTTGGGCACGTACTCGTCAACGCCGACCGACTTCCCGAGTTGCTGGTTCGACATCCCGGAGAGCGACGAATGCATGATCACCGGCACGCCCGCGAAGCGCGGGTCCGACTTGATCTTCCTGGTGAGAATGTAGCCATCCATCTCCGGCATCTCGATGTCGGTCAATACCAGACTGATCAGCTCACTCACTTTCTGACCAGCCGTCTGCGCCGACGCGGCCACTTTCTCCAGTTCGTTCCAGGCTTCGCGGCCATTGATCGCAGCGACGTATTTGACACCCATCGCGCCCAGCGTACGTTCGATCTGCTTGCGCGCCACGGCCGAGTCGTCGGCAAAGAAAACCGTCAGCTCGGGATTGTCGAGCGGCTTGATATTGCGATAGACAATCTCGTCATCGTAGCGGGTGGTTTCCGAGAGAATTTTCTCGACGTCCATCAACATCACCAGGCGACCGTCCGGCAACTCGGTGACCGCCGTCACCAGCCCGCCCAGCTCGGCCAGCAGCATCGCCGGCGGCACCCGCATCTGACTCCAGTCAAGACGCAGAATGGTGTCCACCGCCGCGACGAGAAAACCCTGCGTATGGCCGGCGTACTCGGTAACAATCATGATCGAACGCAGCGCCTGCGTATCCACCCGCGCATAACGCGCCAGATCGACCACCGGTACCAGTGCCCCGCGCAGACTGACCATGCCCTCGACCGCTGCCGGCATTTCCGGTGCCGCCGTGATCGGCGGCGTACGCATCACTTCGCGAACCTTGAAGACATTGATGCCGAAAGTCTCCTGGCGCCCGGTGCGCGCGTCGGTTCCCAGCGAGAACAAGAGAATCTCCAGCTTGTTGGTCCCTGCCAGCTTGGTGCGCGCGTCAATGTTCTTTAGTAGATCCGACATGGTTCATTTCCTTCGCCTGGCGACGAGCATCTTAAATCAAGCGACGCCGCGGCGTCATGCGCGGGCGGCCGCCCGCAGAAGCCGCCAGCCCGCTCAAACTTCGGTCTTGTAACCAATCCGAAAACCGCCCCAATGGCGACCCTTGACGTAGATCGGCGCCGAGATGTCGTGCATCACCTCTCCGGTGTCACGACGATAGGTTTGCAGCAGGAAGGGTTGCTGGTGCGCCCCGCAGCGCTTGCCCACCGGGTCATCGAACAGGCGCTTGCTGCGGCTGTTCACGAAGTCGATCTTCTCGTTGCCGGTCAGCGGCTGCGAGAATTTCCGGTTGTGCGTCGGCACATAGGCGTTGCGGTCGATGCTGATCGCGTACACCGCCGCCTTGCATTGCTCGAGCAGGCTCTCCTGCAGGGGCGACAGGTGCTGATCGGTAAAGTCGTCGAAACGCGTCTTGTACTTCTGTGGCCGCGTATTGGCGATCGGCTGGTAGCGGTCGTCAAACAGATCGTCGACCTTGATTCTGCCCGCATCGACCGCCTTGTCGAAGAGCTGCGCAATGCTCAGCGCCGCCTGCCTGACCAGCGCCGGCATGCGGGCGTGCGTGCTCAGCGCCTGCTCGCCGGCCGGGCCAAGCTTGAAGACGTTGCTGATTTCGCGGAGATTCTCGGCCAGGCATTCGACATGATCGACGGCCACCAGCGTCTCCGCGGCGACCGCGTTGTTGGCGTCGGCCATGTCCTTGATGCGCCGTACGTGATCGGCGATGCTCTGCCCGGTGCGACTCTGCTGGGCCACGGCAGCGGCGATCGAATCGACTTTTTCCATCGTTGCCCGCGCGCCGCTGTTGATGCGCTCCAGCGATTGCGCCGCCTGCTGAGCCAGTTCGGCGCCGTTGCGAGCCTGCCCGCTGCCGGCTTCGATGCTGGCAATCGCGCTCTGCGTCTCGCCCTGAATCGCGGCGATCATCTGGCTGATTTCGCCGGTGGCTTGTGAGGTCCGCTCGGCGAGCTTGCGTACCTCGTCGGCAACGACCGCGAAACCGCGCCCCTGGTCGCCGGCGCGAGCCGCCTCGATGGCCGCATTGAGCGCCAGCAGATTGGTCTGGTCGGCGATTTCGCGAATCGTCTGAACAATGCCGCTGATCGCCTTCGAGCGCTCGCCGAGAGCGCAAACCACCCGCGCCGACTCGCTGACCGACGCGGCGATCTGCTCCATTTCCGCCGAAGCGCTGTGGACGATTTTCATGCCCTCGGTCGACAGCGCGCTCGAGGTTTCCGAAATGTCGGCCGTTTCGCTCGCGCTCTTGCTGACCTGGTTCATATTCTCGGTCAGCTCGCTCATCGCACCGGCCGTGGCCAGGGCCGCGTCACGCTGCTGGTTGGAGCCCGCGGCAACACGGTTGGCGTCGCCCATCAGTTGTTTGGACGCATTGACCACTTCGAGCGAGTTGAACAACACCTTGCCGACGATCGTCGAAAAACTGCCGATCAGGCGGTTGAAATCGTCCGCCACGGCGGCTATTTCGTCTTTCCCCTGAACCACAGCGCGGCCGGTCAGGTCGCCATCCGCGTACATGCCGGCGATCACCGCACTCAAGGCGTTCAGACGGCTGACCAGGCTTTTCTCAAGGACCACGCCGAGCAGCAGCGCGACCAGCGCCAGAAAGCCGAGAGCCATCAACCAGGCCTTGAGGTCGCCCCCGAGAACGCTGTTCGCCAGCCACACGGCCAGCGCCGCCGCAGCCACCTGAAGCAGCATTACGGCGCGGATCTTCCAAGCAACTCCAGCCATTCCTTGCTCCTCCTGGTTATTGGCGATTATCTAGTTATATAGAGACAGCTACGGCGTAACTTGCGTCTTCTTTAGCCCGCGTAGCGAAAAAGCGTCGAAAGGCATTCCCGACGGCAGGGTTCACTCAGCGGGCGAGCGCTTCGTGGATCGCCACCGGCGCCTTGCGGCCACGCACGGTGACCTCGCCCAGCGGGCGGCAGGGCCAATCGCCAAGCGCCTGACGAGTCGCTTCACCGATGATCACGCCCGCCCGGTAATGTGTCGACAGCCCCTGCAGGCGCGACGCCAAATTGACTGCGTCGCCGAGCACCGTATAGGCGCGCCGATGGCGCGAACCCATGTCCCCGACGATCATGCTGCCGGTGTTGATGCCGATGCCGATCTGCAATGCCGGCCAGCCGCGCACCGCGAAGTCCTGATTGACGCGCTGCAACTCTGCCTGCATGGCCAGCCCGGCCGCGACCGCGTGCCGAGCATGTTGCGGGTCGGCGAGCGGCGCGCCCCAGAAAGCCACCACCGCATCGCCAATGTATTTGTCGAGCGTCCCCCGCTGCGCACGAATGACGTCGGTGATTGCCGACAGGTAATCGTTCATCAACTGTGCCAGCTCGCCCGGCGGCATCGTCTCGGCAAAGGTGGTGAAGCCGCGCACGTCGGCAAATAGAACCGTCAACTCGGCGCTGCGCCCGGCCATGCTGTAGTGCTGCGGATCGCGGCTCATCTCCTCGACCAGCTCCGGCGGCACGTACTGGCCAAAGAGCTGCGTCAGACGCCGCTTTCCCCGCTGTTCGAGAAAATAGCCGACGAAGAGCTGCAGCGCGAACAAGCCGAGCACCAGCGCCAACAGCCCGGCGATCGGCAACAGCAGTTGCGCGAAGGCCCAGACGGCCAGGTTGCTGAGCACGACCAGCAGCAGCGTGGTCAGCGTCAGCGCAGTCGCCCAAAGCGGCGACAGCCGCGGCAGGGCCAGCAGCAGGCCGCTGCCGACGATCAGCAGCAGGCCGGCCGCCACCACGGGCGTCCAGGCGGGTGACTGCAGCAGGCGGCCGTCGAGCATCGCCGACAACAGGTTGGCATGCGCTTCGACGCCAGGGTAGGCCTCGCCCAGCGGCGTCACGCGTTGGTCGAGCAGCCCCGGCGCGGTCGTCCCAAGCAGAACGACACGGCCACGCAGACGCTCATCGGGCAGGCGAGCGGCCAGCACATCGGCGGCTGAATAGTAGGCAAAACTTCCCTCGGGGCCCCGAAAAGGCAACAGCACCCTGGCCTGGCTGTCGCTGGCGATGCGCAGCCTGCCACGCGCGCCAAGCAGCTCCAGCGCCTCGATCGCCGTGCCCTTGACGCCACCGTCTGGCGACCAGGGAGTTGGCTCGGAAAACTGCAGTTGTAGGCTGGCGTTACCCAGCAAAACCTGCGCCATGGCCAGCGACAACGCCGGATACACCCGCCCTTGAACGCTGGCCAGCAACCAGGCGCGCCGCGTCACGCCATCGCCATCGACCGGTGCATTGAGGAAGCCGGCGCCCATGGCAGCTTGCTGCAGAGCCGGCAAGTTGCCGCCGTAGCCCGTCCAGCTGCCGAGCGCTGCCAGGGTGCGCGGGGCGAGGCCGCCCACCACCGGCGTCGGCAGCGCGCCACTGCTGGCCGCCGCTGCGCCGCTGGAAAGATGAAAGCCGAGGACCACCGGATAGCGACGAATGGCGTCGGCGAGACGAGCGTCGTAGTCCAGGCTCGGCCGCAAATCCTCAAGCGCCGCCAGAAAGCCGGCATTGCCGCGCAGCGGGCCACTCGCCAGTGCCTGCAGCGAAGCCAGGCCGGAACTCTCGTCCGGCTCGGCGAGGATGACGTCAAAACCCAGCAGCAAGGCGCCGTATTCGCCAAAAATGCGCTCGACCAGCTCGGCCAGCCGCGCCCGGCTCCACGGCCAGCGCCCCAGCTCGGCCAACGAAGGTTCGTCGATATCGACAATGACGATCCGTTCGTCCATCGGCGCCGGCGCGAAAAAGCGCACGCGGGCGTCGTAGAGCACCGCTTCCAGGCGCTGCAGTGGAGCGATCTCCAGATAGTGCAGGCTGTCGGCGAGCAAGACCCCGAGCAGCAGCACGCCCGGCAGGTAGCGCGGAATGAAGGCTGCCAGCCGGCGCCGATACTCGCCAAGCCGCTTACTCTGAAAGTCGCGTCCGCGACTCACGAACCGCCCTTCTCCCCCTGCGGGAGAAGGGCCGGGGTGCGACGGGGAATGCAGTGAGCATGTCCCCTGCCCGTCGAACGATTCCGACGTGCCAGCCGGAATGCGCACTGCAAGTGAAGAGGTAGACGGTCATGGCTTTCATCATCAGGGGTATCTCGACAGGTCATGAAAGTCATGGGCCTTAGCGAAGCTTGATTTCAACGCGCCGGTTGCGTGCTTCAGCGACCTCGTCGGCGGTCATTACCACCGGCGCACGCTCGCCGCGCCCAACTACCGCAATCGCCTCCGGCGCGATGCCGGCGCTGAGCAGCATGTCGCGCACCAACGTCGCGCGTTGCAAGGACAGCCGGTCGTTGGCCTCGAGCGCACCGACCCTATCGGTGTGCCCGATGACCACGGCCTCGCCCGCGGGCAGGGTCGCCAGCTCCGCGCGCATGCTCGCCAGCAGGGTTCGCGACGCCGGCGTCAGCACGCTCGTCCCGGCGTCGAAATGGACGACGAACAAGCGTGGCCGGGCAGGCTGCATGGCGAGCAGCGCACCGTAGTCATCGCGAACCATCCCCGGGCTGGTCTTCAGCAGGACGACCTTGCCGTCAGCAACCTGAACATCGGCATAGGGCTCGCTGAGGACTTTTTGTTCGCCGTCGGCACTGACCAGCACCGCGCCGGTACGCCCGTCGGGTCCGGGCAACAAGACGACGCGATCCGAGAATGGCGCACACGCGGCAAGGCTCAGCGAGCAGAGCAGCGCGCACAGACAGCACGCTTTGCTCATTGGCCTTCTCCACGCGTTTCGACGATAAACTCCGTGCCCCTGACCCCGAGCACCACGTTCGGCGTCTTGAAGCGCACGTTCTCCGGCGCCTGTTTGGCAATCAGGCCGGTGACCACGCTCAGCGTCCCCTTGACCAGGGTCGCCAACAGACTGCCCTCCTCAGTGGTGGTATTGAACTGGAACTCGTTGATCAGCAGCGTGCTGTTGGGTCCCGCCGTGAGCAGGGTATCGTCGGACAAGGTCACACCGACCGAACCATCGCTTCCGGTGCGAATACGATCGCCGACGAAGAGCGGGCTACCGACCGACAGCGGCTGCGTCTGCCCGGCGTGATCGACCGTCACGCTACCCTCGCTGCGCTTGACCTTGCCAGCCGGCGCAGTGTCCGCCGCTGCCTCGACAGAGGACGCAGAAAGCAACAAGGCTGCCGAGACGAGCAGTACACAAGCGAGCCTGGCGATCGCCGGCATGGCACAGGCCCTCGCCGCACTCCCGCCCATCAGCGTGCACGGTAGAGCAGCGTCGGATGAACGTCCTGCAGAACCTTCTGCATTCCGCGCCGATTGCTCGCGTTGAGGATGATCGGCGAGCGCGTGTTGGCGGCGATCGTCCCGCCTGCTGCCTCGTTACGGTAAACAATCAGCCCCACGCTCGCATCGTCGGCGCTTTCGAGAGCGAGCAAGGCGCAGTCGGCGTCCGAAAGCTCGATCTGGTATTCAAGATCCAGGCTCTGCGGTGGCACGATCGGAAAGCTCAAGTCAGCATCGTCGAGCGATTGCAGCCAGAAGACCGTCGCCTTGCCTTCTTCGTGAAAAATCTTGAACTGTCGGCAGTCGGGAAAACCGGCCAGCCCCTCGGCAAAAGTGAACACGGTGTCCGCGTCGACGGGCACATCTTTCAGCCCGAAGCGTTCGAGATCGATTTTCATGAGGTCCCCCAAGGCGGCCGCTGCGGCGAGCAGCCAAGAGCCAGCATTTAACCCCATTCGTCGGGCAGCGGCAATTCGATCAGCGCCCACCGCAGTCGCCTTAATGTGAAAGTCGCGTATGCGACTCACGAAGCTCCCTTCTCCCCTTGCGGGAGAAGGGTCAGGGGAAGAGGGGGAACGGTCATGACTTTCATGATCCGGGGTGTCTCGTTTGTCATGACCGTTAGCGTCGCGCTCCTTGAGTTCTGACGCTTGATTCTGCATAGTGCGCGTCTTTTCCGTCAGCCACGCTGCCAACAAATCACCGATGCCATCAACAACCACCGAACAACGTATTGCCGCAAAAATTGCCGAAGAAATCGGCTGCCGCCCACAGCAGGTCCAGGCCACCGCCGCGCTGCTCGACGAAGGCGCGACGGTGCCCTTCATCGCCCGCTATCGCAAGGAAGTGACCGGGGGTCTTGACGACATCCAGTTGCGCCTGCTCGACGAGCGCCTGATCTATTTGCGCGAGCTGGAAGAGCGCCGCAGCGCAGTCCTCGCGTCGATCGAGGAACAGGGCAAACTGACTGCCGAGCTGAGCGCGGAAATCAAGACTGCCGAAACCAAGCAGCGTCTCGAAGACCTCTATCTACCCTACAAACCGAAGCGGCGCAGCAAGGCGCAGATCGCCCGCGAAGCCGGCCTCGAAGCGCTCGCCGACGCCTTGTTTGCCGACCCGATGCTGTCCCCCGAAAGCGAAGCCGAGCGCTACTTCAACGCCGAAGCCGGCTTCGCCGACGTCAAGAGCGTCCTCGACGGCGCCCGCCAGATCCTCATGGAGCGTTTCTCCGAAGACGCCGCGCTACTCGGCCATCTACGCAATCACCTTGAAGAGCACGGGGTGCTGCGCGCCAGCGTGGTCGCCGGCAAGGAGCACGAGGCCGCCAAATTCCGCGACTATTTCGCCTACTCGGAAGCGATCCTGGCGATCCCCTCGCACCGCGCGCTGGCGCTGTTGCGCGGCCGCAACGAGGGCATGCTGCAACTGGCGCTGGTCCTCGACAGCGAAGAGCAGGACCAGGCCAGCGGCAGCAACCCTTGCGAAGCACGCATCGCCGGACGCTTCGCCATCGTCGACCGTGGCCGCCCGGCCGACAAGTGGCTCGCCGACACCGTGCGCTGGACCTGGCGGATCAAGGTTTCGCTGCACCTCGAACTGGAACTGATGAACGCCCTGCGCGAGCGCGCCGAAGCCGAAGCGATCCGCGTTTTTGGCGCCAATCTGCACGACCTGCTGCTCGCTGCGCCAGCCGGCAAGCACGCCACCATGGGCCTCGATCCCGGCCTGCGCACCGGCGTCAAGGTGGCCGTCGTGGACGCCACCGGCAAGCTGCTCGACACGACCACCATCTACCCGCACGAACCGCGCCGCGACTGGGACGGGGCGCTGCACCAACTGGCCTTGCTGGCCGGCAAACACCAGGTCGACCTGATCAGCATCGGCAACGGCACGGCATCGCGCGAAACCGACCGCCTGGCCGGCGAGCTGATCGGCCGCCATCCCGAGCTGCGCCTGCGCAAGATCGTCGTCTCCGAAGCCGGCGCCTCGGTCTATTCGGCGTCCGAATACGCCTCGCGCGAGTTCCCGGACGTCGACGTCAGCCTGCGCGGCGCTGTATCTATCGCCCGTCGCCTGCAGGATCCGCTGGCCGAACTGGTCAAGATCGATCCCAAGTCGATCGGCGTCGGCCAGTATCAGCACGACGTCAGTCAGACCCGCCTGGCGAAGGCGCTCAACGCCGTCGTCGAAGACTGCGTCAACGCCGTCGGCGTGGACGTCAACACCGCCTCGGTGCCGCTGCTGACCCGCGTCTCCGGACTGAGCGCGACCCTGGCCGCGAACATCGTTGCCCACCGCGACCGGCACGGCGCTTTCGCTAACCGGCAAGCGCTCAGAGAAGTGCCGCGCCTCGGCGAGAAAACTTTCGAGCTCGCCGCCGGCTTCCTGCGCATCAACGACAGCGACAACCCACTCGACAGTTCGGCGGTACACCCGGAAGCCTACCCACTCGTCGAGCGCATGCTCGCCGACATCAAGAAGGGAATCCGTGAGTGCATCGGCGACAGCCGCCTGCTCAAGGCGTTGATCCCGGAGAAATACACCGACGACAAATTTGGCCTGCCGACCGTCCGCGACATTCTCAAGGAACTCGAAAAGCCCGGCCGCGACCCGCGCCCGGAGTTCAAGACCGCGGCTTTCAGGGAAGGCGTCGAGACGGTCAAGGACCTGCAGCCGGGAATGATCCTCGAAGGCGTGGTCACCAATGTCGCCAACTTCGGCGCTTTCGTGGACATCGGCGTCCATCAGGACGGCCTGGTGCATATCTCGGCGATCGCCAACCAGTTCGTCAAGGATCCGCGCAGCGTCGTCAAGGCCGGCGACGTGGTCAAGGTCAAGGTGCTCGAGGTCGACCTGCCACGCCAGCGCATCGCGCTCAGCATGCGCCTTGCCGATGAGCTGCCGAGCACCGCGAAGGGGGGCACAGGCTCACCCGCGGCGCCGGCGCCAGTCTCGGCCAAGGCCCGCCAACGCCAGCAAAACCAGCCCCAAGCAAGCGGCGCGATGGCCAGTGCGTTTGCCCGACTGAAGCGCTGAACGCGCAACGACAAGCGGCGCCATCCACTCTCGCCAAACATGAACACCATGAAATCTCGGATTTGCACTCCGAGATTTCATGGCCTCGACGATCGGATCGCACCATGTTCCAGGCAATCATTTTCGACCTCGACGGCACGCTGATCGACTCCCGCGCCGCCATCCTGGACGCTTTCGGCAAGGCCCTGGCGGAAAAAGGCATCGTGCCGCGGATCGCCCTCGCCGCCGTACGCATCGGCCCGCCGCTTGCCGAGACCTTGCGCGAACTCAGCGGCAGCGACGACGAGGCTCTCCTCGATGCGCTCGCCGCGAACTTCAAGGCGCACTACGACAGCAGTGGCTACCGTGCCAGCGAAGTCTTCGCCGACATCCCGGAGCTGCTCGAAGCCCTGGTGGCAAGCGGCGCGCGCTGCTTTCTGGCCACCAACAAGCGCCTTGCACCGACGCGCCTGATTTTGCAATACCTGCAGTGGGAGCCGTACTTCGCCGAGGTGTACGCGCTCGATCGCGAAACGCCGCGCCTACCCGACAAGAGCAGCATGCTCGCCCGCCTCCTCGCCGAGCAGTCGCTGGATGCCCAAAACTGCATTTATGTCGGGGACACGCCGGAGGACGAAGCCGCGGCGCGCGCCAACGGCCTGCGCTTTGCGGCCGTGAGCTGGGGCTACGGCGAGTTCCCCGACGCAGACCGGCTTCGCTTCAGCACGCCGCGCGAACTCGCCACTTTCCTCAGCCAGGAAAAAAGTGCACGCTGATCAGCAGCCTTGCGCCAGTCTGCAAGACTGCGCGAACCCACTATAATCAGCAGCAGCCCAACACTGCCAACGCGCCCCTCCTGGACTCCACCCAGCCACGCCCACCGACACCATGACCAAGCCCTCCGAAAAAAGCACCCCAAAAGGCCGCAAGGCCGCCTCCCGCGGCACGACCGAGCCGCGCCTCTCGCGCCAGCGCAAACCGGCGGACCTGCCGGTCGACGCCTGGCAAAGGGGACTGCGTCGCCAATTCGGCCGCGAGCAGGCTTTCGATCTGGAGAACCTCGGCAGCGAACGCGTTTTTTCCGATTTCGCGGTCTTCAACCCCGAAAGCCGGCGCCGTTACCGGGTCGTCATCCGCGGCGCGCAAGCCGGCGACAACCGCTGCTCCTGCCCTGATTACGCCACCAACGACCTTGGCACCTGCAAGCACATCGAATTCGCCCTCGCCCGGATCACCGCCAATGCGGCAGACAAGCACGCACTCGAACAAGGCTTCCGCGAATCGTTCAGCGAGCTGTTTCTCGACTACGCCGGCCAGCGACGCGTCCGCCTGCGCCTCGGTGGCGACTTCCCCGCCGAACTGCAGGCCCGGGCAAGTGCCCTTTTCGAGGCGAGCAGCGGCTGGCAGCTGTCGCCGCTGCACTTTGCCGACCTCCCCGACTTCATCGACCAGGTACGCAACACCGGCCACGACCTGCGCTGCCAGGACGACGCCCTGGCCTACGTCGCCGAAGTGCGTGACGGCGAAGCGCGCCGCAAGGCACTCGCCCTGATCTATCCGCTCGGCGCCGACACCCCCGCGCTGCAGCAGCTGCTCAAGGTTGGCATGTATCCCTACCAGCGCGAAGGCGCGCTATTCGCCGCGCGCGCCGGACGCGCCCTGATCGGGGACGAAATGGGCCTCGGCAAAACCGTGCAGGCGATCGCGGCGATGGAGATTTTTGCTCGGCACTTCGCCGCCGAGCGCGTGCTGGTGGTCTGCCCGACCTCGCTCAAGCATCAGTGGGAACGCGAGATCGCGCGCTTCAGCGAACGTCAGGCGACGGTCATCGGCGGTCTGCGTGCGATCCGCCAGGCGCGCTACGCGCAAGACGATTTCTGCAAGATCACCAACTACGAAACCCTGGGCCGCGACCTCGACCTGATCCAGGCCTGGGCACCGGACCTGGTGATCGTCGACGAAGCGCAGCGCATCAAGAACTGGAACACCATCGCCGCGCGCGCGCTGAAGCGCGTCGACAGCCCCTACGCCCTGGTACTCACCGGCACACCGCTGGAAAACCGCCTCGAGGAGCTCATCTCGATCGTCCAGTTCGTCGATCAGCATCGCCTCGGCCCGACCTGGCGCCTGCTCGACGAACACCAGGAGCGCGACGAGCGCGGCCGCGTCATCGGCTACCGCAAGCTGCATCAAATTGGCGAGACCCTGGCCCCGATCATGTTGCGGCGGCGCAAGGCGGCAGTGCTCGAACAACTGCCCGAGCGCGTCGACAACACCCTGTTCGTACCGATGACCCCGCAGCAGGCCGACCATCACGAGGAAAACCGCGCGCAGGTGGCGCGCATCGTACAGCGCTGGCGCCACACCGGCTTTCTCTCCGAGAAAGACCAGCTGCGCATGCGCTGCGCGCTGCAGAACATGCGCATGTCGTGCAACAGCACTTTCCTGATCGACCACGAAACAGACCATGGCTACAAGGCCGACGAACTGGCCGCGCTGCTCGACGACATCCTCGACGACCCGCAAGCCAAGGTCGTCGTCTTCAGCCAGTGGTTGCGCACGCACGAGCTGATCGTCCGCCGCCTCAGCGAGCGCGGCTGGCAACACGTGCTGTTCCACGGCGGCGTCCCCAGCGAAAAGCGCGGCGCGCTGATCGACCGCTTCAACAACGACCCCGACTGCCGGGTTTTTCTCAGTACCGACGCCGGTGGCGTCGGCCTCAACCTGCAACACGCCGCGGCGGTGATCGTGAACATGGATCTGCCGTGGAATCCGGCGGTGCTCGAACAACGCATCGGCCGCGTGCATCGCCTCGGCCAGACGCGCGGCGTGCAGGTCATCAACTTCGTCGCCCGCGGCACGATTGAGGAAGGCATGCTGTCGGTACTGGCCTTCAAGCAGTCACTGTTTGCCGGCGTGCTCGACGGCGGCGAAAGCGAAGTCGTCCTGCAAGGGACGCGGCTATCGAAATTCATGGAAGCGGTCGAAAAAGCCACCAGCGCCGTCGAAGGCCAGGCCGCCAGCGAAGACGACGGCCTGGACACGCCGCCGTTGGCGGCTACCGGCGAAATGACAGACGCCGATGCCGACGAGCGCGCGACCGACGCGATGAGCGCCGCCGCGACACAGCCAGACACCGGGGTGGGTGATGAGGAACCCGGCACCTCGCCCGCCGCCACGGCGCAAGGAGCACCAGCCACCGGCGAAACGGCAGCACCGGACGGCGCCGATCCCTGGGCACCGCTGCTGGCAGCCGGCGCCCAGTTGCTCGGCGAACTGGCCGCAGCGTCGCAAGGCGAGCGTCAATCAACCCTGGTGCACACCGACCCGGCGACCGGCCAGCGCTATCTCAGACTGCCGGTACCGGACCCGCAGACCGTGAACAGCCTCGCCGAAGGACTGCTGGCGCTGTTTGCCAAGCCCAAATAGGAGCACCGGCCGCTGTCCGTTCGCTTTGCTCACCCCCTGTCGAAGAACTACAATCATCGCCATGGTTCACCTTCACGACGCGGGCTACAAATACCTGTTCTCGCACGCCGACCTTGTGCGCGAGCTGCTCGAGGTGTTTGCCCCTCCCGGCGTAACGGTCATGACACGTGGAGGCACCCCAAATTATGAAAGTCATGACCGTTTCCCTCTTCCCCTGCCCCTTCTCCCGCAAGGGGAGAAGGGAGGTTCGTGAGTCGCGTACGCGACTTTCACGGTAAGCGAACTGCTGGACTACGGCACGCTGCGTCCGGAAACCGGCAGCTTCATCACGCCGGCGATGAAAAAGCGCGAAGACGACGTGGTCTGGTCGATCGAACTAAAAGGCCAACGCATCTACCTCTATCTGCTGCTCGAATTTCAGGCCTCGATTGACAAGGGCATGCCGGTGCGGATGATGCAGTACGTCGCAGCGCTCTACGACCATCTGGTGCGCAGCAAGACCGTCGATCCGGCAGACGGCCTGCCGCCAGTCCTGCCGATCGTGATCTACAACGGCGACGCGCGCTGGAAGCACAGCCCCGAGATCTTCGACCTGATCCAGCCGCACCCGGCGGTGCTGACTGAATTTCAGCCAAAACTGAAATTCTGGTTGCTGGATGAGGGGCGCTTCAGTGCAGAGTACCTCGAAGGCTTGCAACGAGTAATGGCGGCGATATTCCGGATGGAGCACACTCACGACACGGAAGATGCGAAACGGGCAATCCGCTATCTTGGCCAGGCCGTCGCCCAATCGCCATTCAAGCAGACGATAGATCGCGCGGTAATGCAGTGGATGCAGTACCGTCTCAGTCGCAAGATGCCCGGACTGCCACTGCCGGGACTCGATGACATGCTGAAAGGAACCGAAATGCTGGAAACGAATATTGATCAATGGAAAGCCAAGGCGATAGCGGAAGGCATGCTACTGGGCGAGCAAAAAGGCCTGCAGATTGGCAAACTCGAAGGCGAGGCTCGCGCTCTGCAACGCCTTCTTTCCCAGCGCTTTGGCACGATCCCGATGGCCATTGGCGAGCGAATAGCAGCGGCCGACCTCGCACAGGTCGAAGCCTGGTTCGATGCAGCCCTTACCGCGCCGGATATGGCCTCCGTGTTCACCCCGACACAGAACTGACAAGCCTCTGGACGTCGAGGCCGCCCGTGGCCACACAGCGGCAGGCGATCTGGTCGACGTCGAGTGACGACCAGCCGAAGCCGCCTTCGACCCACCTGACAACCATGCACACATCGTCGTACGTGCAACCGTCGAAGAAAAATGCTGTCCGCCCTGACGTTCAAGGAGTCGCTGTTTACCGGTGCACTCGATGGCAGCGGAGGCAAAGGGATCCTGCAAGGCACGCATCCCTTCTCGTCCCTTCCCTTTGCTCGCCCTTGCTCAGGCGCTACAATCGACGCCATGGTTCACCTTCACGACGCGGGCTACAAATACCTGTTCTCGCACGCCGATCTGGTGCGCGAGCTGCTCGAGGTGTTTGCCCCTCCCGGCCTAAGCGAACTGCTGGACTACGGCACGCTGCGCCCGGAAACCGGGAACTTCATCACCCCGGCGATGAAAAAGCGCGAGGACGACGTGGTCTGGTCGATCGAACTAAAAGGCCAACGCATCTACCTCTACCTGCTGCTCGAATTTCAGGCCTCGATCGACAAGGGCATGCCGGTGCGGATGATGCAGTACGTTGCGGCGCTCTACGACCATCTGGTGCGCAGCAAGACCGTCGATCCGGCAGACGGACTGCCGCCGGTCCTGCCGATCGTGATCTACAACGGCGACACGCGCTGGAAGCACAGCCCCGAGGTCTTCGACCTGATCCAGCCGCACCCGGCAGTACTGACTGAATTTCAGCCAAAGCTGAAATTCTGGTTGCTCGATGAGGGGCGCTTCAGTGCCGAGTACCTCGAAGGCTTGCAACGGGTCATGGCGGCGATATTCCGGATGGAGCACACTCATGACACGGATGACGCGAAACGGGCGATCCGCTATCTTGGCCGGGCCGTCGCCCAATCGCCATTCAAGCAGACCATAGACCGCGCGGTGATGCAGTGGATGCAGTACCGTCTCAGTCGGAAAATGCCCGGGCTGCCACTGCCGGAACTCGATGACATGCTGAAAGGAACCGAAATGCTGGAAACGAATATTGATCAATGGAAAGCCAAGGCGGTGGCCGAAGGCCTGCAGATTGGCAAACTCGAAGGCGAGGCTCGCGCTCTGCAACGCCTTCTTTCCCAGCGCTTTGGCGCGATCCCGATGGACATTGTCGAGCGGATTGCCGCAGCCAAACTCGAACAGGTCGAAACCTGGTTCGATGCCGCCATTACCGCGCCGGACATCGGCTCCGTGTTCACCCCGACACAGAACTGATAAGCCTCTGGACTTCGAGTCCGCACTTGGCCACACAGCGGCAGGCGATCTGGTCGAAGGCGGCGAAACGAAGTCGTCCTGCAAGGGACGTGACTGTCGAAGTTCATGGAGGACGTCGAAAAAGCCACCGGCGCCGTCGACGGCCCGAACGCGCGGCCAATGCCATATCGCTTCGGATCCCGGCAGGCACAGGCCAAATCAATTGGCATCCTGCCGGGGATCGCGCTACTCTTCGCAGCATGTTGAATAGAGGACAGACCCCACTTATGACACCAATCAGCGCCCCTGGCGCTGCGCCTACGGCGCTTCCGAGGCCCTCAAACCACCCATGAAGGCGGTCATCCTTGCCGGCGGGACGGGTTCGCGCCTGGCTGAAGAAACCATCGTACGGCCAAAACCCATGCTTGAAATCGGAGGCAAGCCGATCCTCTGGCACATCATGAAGATCTATGCCAGCCACGGCATCAACGACTTCGTGATCTGCCTGGGCTACAAGGGCTACATGATCAAGGAGTACTTCGCCAACTACTTCCTACACACCTCGGACGTGACCTTTGATATGGCGACCAACCAGATGGAAGTCCACGAGCGACATGCCGAGCCATGGCGGGTAACGCTGGTCGACACCGGCGAGGCAACGCAGACCGGGGGACGACTGCGCCGCGTGCGCGCGCATCTGCACAACGAGGAACCATTCTGCTTCACTTACGGCGACGGCGTCGGCGACGTGGACATCAGCGCAGCGATCACCTTCCATCGTCAGCGTGGCGTGCGCGCGACGGTTACGGCCGTTACGCCGCCAGGGCGTTTTGGCGCCATCGAACTGGCAGGTGATAGTGTCACCGCCTTCTGCGAGAAACCGGCAGGCGATGGCGGACGAATCAATGGCGGCTTCTTCGTTCTCGACCCCAGCGTACTGGAACTGATCGATGGCGATGCGTGCAGCTGGGAAGCTGGACCGATCGGCCACCTGGCGCAGAGCGGCCAGCTTGCCGCCTGGCGGCATGACGGCTTCTGGCAGGGAATGGACACCCTGCGCGACAAGAAGCACCTCGAAGAGCTCTGGGCCGGGGGCACTGCGCCGTGGAAAAACTGGTGATTCAGGCCGACTTCTGGCAGGGCCGGCGAGTTCTGCTGACCGGACATACCGGCTTCAAGGGTAGCTGGCTGTGCCTGTGGTTGCAGAAGATGGGCGCCAGGGTGATCGGTTATGCGCTGCCGCCGGCGACGCAACCCAACCTCTTCGAGCTCGCGCGTGTCGAGCAACAGATGGTGTCAATTCTGGCCGATGTCAGGGATGCGGACCGGCTGCGCTCAGCGCTGACCACACACCAGCCGGAAGTCGTCTTCCATCTCGCCGCGCAAGCCGAAATCCTGCCCTCGTACGCACGGCCCGTCGACACCTACGCCACCAATGTCATGGGCACCGTCAATCTTCTCGACGCCGTCCGGCACAGCCCGGGAGTACGGGCAGTCGTCGTCGTCACCAGTGACAAGTGCTACGAGAACGCTGAATCGTCGCATTGCTACCGCGAAGGCGACGCGCTCGGCGGCGTCGACCCCTACAGCAGCAGCAAGGCCTGCGCCGAATTGGTCAGCGCCGCGTATCGCTCGTCCTTCTTTAACCCGGCCGATTACGCGCGCCACGGTACGGCGGTAGCCACGGCGCGGGCGGGTAACGCCATTGGGGGTGGCGACTGGTCGGCGAACCGCCTGATTCCCGATGCCATGCGCGCCTTCGCCGAGCAGCGCCCACTGCAGGTGCGTCATCCGGCGGCGATCCGCCCGTGGCAACACGCCCTAGACCCGCTGGCCGGCTATCTGCTGCTCGCCGAGCAACTGTACCAACAGGGACCCGCCGTCGCCGAGGCGTGGAACTTCGGCCCGTCCGGTGGCAACACCCACAGCGTTGCGCAGGTCCTCGATAAACTGATCGATATATGGGGTGACGGGGCCGCATGGAGCGGCGATCCAAGCACTCATCCGCACGAAGCGCACGGCCTTCGTCTCAACGCTTCGAAAGCAATCTCGGTGCTGCGCTGGCAGCCACACTGGTCACTCGACCGCGCACTTCGCATGACCGTTGACTGGCACCGCGCGCATTCCCGCGGTGAAGACATGGCCGCCGTTTCCAAGCAACAGATCAACAGTTATTGCCAGGCGGCAAAGAGCACCGTCGTCACATGACCAACACGCTACTGAGAAACGAGATTCTCGACCTGGTCGAACGCCATGCGCAGGAGACGTGCGCCACGGCGGCTTTCCAGCCCGGCAGCACCGCCATCCCGGCGGCCGGCAAGGTCATCGGCGCCGGCGAGCTACGAAACATGGTCGATGCCGTACTTGACGGCTGGCTGACCAGCGGCCGCTTCAACGCCGAGTTCGAGCAACGGCTGGGGCAGTTCCTGAACGTCGAACACCTGCTCACCACCAATTCGGGCTCGTCGGCCAACCTGCTGGCCTTCAGCGCGCTGACTTCGCCGAGCCTGGGCGAGCGCGCCATCAAGGCAGGCGACGAAGTAATCACCGTCGCCGCCGGCTTTCCGACGACGATCAATCCGATCCTGCAGAATGGCTGTGTTCCCGTTTTCGTCGATATCACGCTACCCACGTACAACATCGACACCGCGCAGATCGAAGCCGCGATCTCCAGCCGGACGCGAGCGATCATGCTCGCGCACACACTCGGCAACCCCTTCGACCTGGCTGAAGTCTCCCGCATCGCCAGGAAGCACGGGCTGTGGCTGATTGAAGACTGCTGCGACGCGCTCGGCTCGACCTATAACGGTCGCCCGGTCGGCAGCTTCGGCGACATCGGCACGCTCAGCTTCTATCCCGCGCACCACATCACCATGGGCGAAGGCGGCGCCGTCTTCACGCGTAACCCGCAGCTGAAGTGCATCCTCGAATCCTTGCGCGATTGGGGTCGCGACTGTTATTGCGCAACCGGCTGCGACAACACCTGCGGCAAACGCTTCGCGCAGCAGCACGGCGACCTGCCATTCGGCTATGACCACAAGTACACCTACTCGCAGCTTGGCTACAACCTCAAGATTACCGATATCCAGGCGGCCTGCGCGCTGGCGCAGCTGGATCGCCTGCCTGACTTTATCGACGCGAGGAAGCGAAACTTCGCCTACCTCACGCAGCGACTGGCGCCGCTGGCTGAGTTGCTGGTTCTGCCGCGAGCGACGCCGAGTAGCGATCCGTCCTGGTTCGGTTTTCCGCTGACGCTCGATCCGGCAGCCGGCTGCGACCGCGTCGACCTGCTCAGGTACCTCGACGAACAGCATATCGGCACACGCCTGCTCTTCGCCGGTAACGTGACGCGCCAGCCCTACATGGCAGGGCGCAACTTCCGCGTCGCCGGGTCGCTAGACAACACAGATCGGGTGATGAACGACACGTTCTGGATCGGGTTGTGGCCGGGGCTTAGCGAGGAGATGCTCGAGTGCACGGCACAGCGAATTGAACAGTTTTTTGGTGCGGACTTCTGAAACGTGCTACGCCCCGTTCCTATTGCAGACATCACGTACATCCTGGAACGTTCCGAGCGGCTCTGGCGCAACTTGAGTGGGCAACACCTGTTCATCACCGGTGGAACCGGTTTCTTCGGCATCTGGTTGCTCGAAGCCGTACGCGCCGCCAACGAACGCCTCGGCAGCCGTATTTCGACTACCGTGCTCAGTCGTGACCCAGCGGCCTTTGTACAACAGGCACCACATCTGGCAAACCAGCCAGCGCTACATTGGCACCGCGGCGACGTTCGGAACTTCGCTTTCCCGCAAGCCCGTTGCGATCACATCATTCATGCGGCCACGGAAAGCAGCGCCGCCCTCAATGCATCGCGACCCGACATCATGCTTGACGCGATCGTCAACGGCACCAAGAGGGTACTCGAATTTGCGCAGTCAAGCGCTGTAACGAGCGTGCTACTGACCAGCTCCGGTGCCGTTTACGGCCGCCAGCCTGAGCAGCTATCGAGAATCCCCGAATCCTTTGCGGGCGGCCCCGACATCAATTCGTCCGACAGTGCTTACGCTGAAGGCAAGCGAATGGCTGAACTACTGTGCGCCATTACCGGCGAGCAGCGCGGCGTCAGCATCAAGGTCGCTCGCTGCTTCAGCTTTGTTGGTCCACACCTGCCACTGGATGCCCATTTCGCTGCAGGGAATTTCCTGCGCGATTCAATCGCTGGACGACCAATCATGATCAACGGAGATGGCACGCCACGGCGAAGCTACATGCACCCGGCCGATCTGGTCATCTGGCTACTCACGATCCTGTGCGACGGGCAAAGCAGCCGTCCGTACAACGTCGGCTCGGACGAAGAAGTCTCGATTTTCGACCTGGCGTCTCGGATCGCCGCCCTCTCCGGCGGTAATTGCCCCGTAGTGATCCGCCGCGAACTGAGCGATCGATCGGCACAGGACTATGTACCGCAAACCGAGCGAGCACGGCATGAACTAGGCCTGGAAACGACGATCGACCTCAACCAAACCCTGCGGCGCACGCTCATATGGCTCAAAGAAGAAAGGGAATGACCCCGCTACGATGCTACGCGCAGCATACGCCCAAAGCGGCGTGCCACTTCCCATGCGACTCCTCTGCACGATGCGAGTCGCAGCCGCAGGCCGTGGCGCTTACAATGTGGGCAGGAACCAAAGACGACGCTGCTCGGCTTCGGTTCACACGGGCCGAGGCAAGCGCACATCGTGCGCCGATCACCATCTGGCAACCACAGCTGAAGAGCTAGAGGCACTCCGTCCGCATGACCAAGCACAACCTCCTCAGCTCGCTCGTCACTTACCGCTACCTCATAGGACAACTTGTACGCCGTGAGGTCATCCTCAAGTATCGTGGCGCGGTACTCGGTATCGGCTGGTCGTTCCTCTATCCTCTTCTGCTCCTCGGCGTGTTTACGCTGGTCTTTGGCGGTGTCTTCGGTGGACGTTGGGGCGCCGGCGGCAAGCCGACGACCGGTGGCCTCGAAATGGCATTGTTCATCTACTGCGGCCTGACCATCTTCAGCCCACTTTCGGAAGTTGCGATCGCCACCCCGAAACTTCTGCTGGCCAATCAGAACTTTATCAAGAAGATAATCTTTCCGACCGAAGTTCTTCCAATCGTTGCGGTTTTAGCTGCTGCAATTCACGGAGCAGCAAATCTTCTACTCTTGCAACTGGCGGCACTTGCCGCCGGCCATGCCCACCTCAGTGCACTACTGACGCCAATACTCCTGCTCCCCGCCGGCTTGTTCATGCTGGGTATTGGATGGTTCCTCACGGCCACCGGAGCCTACGTTCGCGACCTAGCGCACGGCATGCCGATCCTGATGCAGATGTTGATGTTCGCACTGCCCGTTTTCTACCCAGCCAACAGCGCTCCGCAGCTTCTCCATGCCCTCAACCAAGTGAACCCGTTTGCAATTGCCATTGAGGATCTACGACGTGCCGTGCTCTACGGCTTGGCCCCTGCATGGAGCACCTGGTGGGTGACACTGGCACTCGGTGGACTGTTCTGTGTTCTGGGATATCGCTTCTTCATGTACTGCCAGGAAGAGTTTGCCGATGTCCTGTGAATCGCTGATCGAGGTACATCAGGTCGAAAAGACGTACTACAGCTACGCCAACCCATTGCGTGGACTCTGCGCCAGGATCAGCGGCCGGCGACTCTTCCGCGGGCATGAGTTCACAGCGCTGAAGGATATAGACTTCAAGATCGATAGAGGCGAAACCGTTGGCATCATCGGCCGTAACGGATCCGGCAAAAGCACATTGTTGCAGATTATCTGCGGCATCCTGAAACCGACCAATGGCAGCGTCGTAACCCGCGGACGCATTTCGGCGCTGTTGGAACTCGGTTCGGGTTTCCAGCCCGAGTTCACCGGGCGAGAGAACGTCTTTCTTCAGGGGGCCATTCTCGGCTTTTCCCACGAAGAAATGCGTATGCGCCTTGGCGCCATCGAGGCCTTCGCGGACATTGGCGACTTCCTGGATCAGCCAGTAAAGCATTACTCGAGTGGAATGTTTGTCCGTTTGGCATTTTCCGTTGCCATCGCCACGTCGCCCGACATCCTGGTGGTGGATGAAGCCTTGGCCGTTGGCGACGCAGCCTTCCAGATCAAGTGCTTCCGCCGTATCAGGGAGATGCGCGAAAATGGCTGCACGGTCCTTTTCGTCACCCATTCCGTTGAACAAGTCCTGCGCCTCTGCCCACGCGCCATCCTTCTCGACAAGGGCAGAATGTTGATCGACGATGCCGCCAGGGTCTCCATCGACGCTTATCGAGCAATAACTTTCAACTCCCTGGAATCGCGATTGCTGCCCTCTGACAGACCGACACGGATCGCATCGCCACATGCTCAGAACCCCGATTGCTTCGAGTTCGGCAATCGAAAAGGCGAAATCGTTAGGGCCAGCATCACTGACGAGAATCAGCGAGAAACCTTGACACTGCACGCCAACTCGCCGTTCACTATTTCATACAGGGTGCGCTTCCACTCTGCTGTCGCTCATCCGGTATTTGGGTTCACGATCCGTGACGAGTACAGTATGGAGATCGCTGGTACCAACAGTTTCTTCCACGCCATCGAAACTGGCCTCTACTCCGCCGGAGAGAGCGTCGATGTCGGCTTCGTCCAGAAGCTGCCACTGCGCGCAGGACACTACTGGCTGTCTCTCAACTGTACCGGTTTCGAAGACAACCAGATGATTGCCTACCACCGCGCCCACGACTTTTTCGCACTCGAGATCGTTTCCCAACGAAGCAATCTCGGACTGCTCGACCCCTTCTCTGAAATCAGCCTGTCCCGCGCATGACTTGGGTCAACCGGTTAAGAAGCGGGCTCCTGGACTTTCCAGTGCTGCGACGGCGAGCGTCCCGGCTTCACACGCCGACCCAGTACGGGTACGTCAACGGGCTCTACGTGATCGTCGACTGCTGGAACAATCGTATTCTCGTGAATTCGAGCACCAATTCCAACGTAGGAGAATGGCGGGTGCTCGCAGGTTTCCACCATCCCCACCGTATCGTATACTCCGGAGCGAGCTACTTCGTTGCCGACACCGACAATCACCGTATCGTTTGCCTTTCTCCAGAGCTCAGCCATGCTAACGCCCTGGACACCTCCGTGCGCTTTAATCGTCCGCACGACCTGCTGATTCACAACCAAACGCTACTGGTTACCGACAGCCAGCAAGGCGGTGCCAGGGTACTTTCACTGGCGCTCGAGCCCGGCTACCCGCTCATTCGTGAAACGCATATTGCCGCAGCTTATTGCCGCAGCTTCAAGCTGATTGGGAGCACGCTCTACGTTTGCGATTCAGGAGGCGGGCGAGTGTTCTTGCTAGATGCGCGCACTCTGGAAACACTGGCCAGCTATGGCTCCAGAGAGCCCGGCGCAACCATCGGCTCGCTGGACCGCAAACAGCAAAAGCAGCATCCGACCAGGATGGTTCCGAATGAGATCATCAGGTTTCGGGAAAGATTTTTTCTGACCAACTATTTCTATCGCGGTACCCGCAACCGACTCATTTCCTTTTCTTCCCTGGACGAATGGGAACGTGGGCACTATGTTGACCACTCGCATCTGGTCAAAGGAGTTCCCTACTTCATGGACATCCCGGATGACCGTCTTTTTTTGGGAGAAATCGACGATTGCTCGCGCTGCGTACAGATTGCCGAGGAAGCCGGCGAGCTGCGTCTGATGCACATCATCGAGTAATCACAAGGCGAACGGACATGGTTTTTATTAAGAATCTACCTTCACACACTTCAGCAAACGTCGCGTCGCTGTGCAAGCAGCACTTGTTCTCTCGACGCTATCGCCTGGCAGATAGCGTGCGAACAGTCAGCTCGCGGGGCGAGGTGCGAGCACCGCGACACCGTACCCCCCAGCGCGCCAGTGCAACCTCGCTACTAGCCGCATCGGATGTATCTGACGTTCTCCAGGCGATCACGGTCGATGAGTAGTGATCGCGCGTACGACCTAGATGCCGAGCGTTGGACTGCCGGCAGACCACGAGACACCGATGTGATCGGCAGAGACACCAGCGTTACGCGCGCGGCCGCTGACGTGATTCAAGCCAATTGTTCGCGGATGTTGGGATCACTAGGCATGATTGACTGGAGCGCCTACGCCCGGCAGGACATCGTACGTGCAGACACGTTGCTAGTCCCGTGCCAAAAGCAGCACGGCTATTGGACAGCGCACACGCTTGTACAGGCTGAGCGGCCTGGGTCGTGGACGTGCCGCGGCAAGGTACGTTCCACCACCAACCAAGCGCCAAGCTGACCCTGCGCCGCTCGGTTATGGATGCCGCCTATTTCAAAGACCCCGATCACGGGGTGTGGCGCCGCAAAAACTTTGCCGGCATACGCTACTCCGACGGCCTAGCAGCAGAATCGGCAATTCTCGATATTGTTCGCTCCTGTTCGGACCTTAGCGTTGGATCCAAGGAACTCGCACGGCATATTTGCGATTGGCCGACAGAGTATCACTTCAGCGCGACCAGGGCAAACCTGCTGCGCCCTTTTTGTATCGACAAGGACAAACACGTCCTGGAATTGGGTTGTGGGTGCGGAGCCCTCACCCGCTACCTGGGAGAATCCGGCGCCACGGTCACCGCTGTCGAGGGCAGCCTTGTACGTGCAAGCATCACCGCAGCGCGCTGCCGAGATCTTCCGAACGTACACATCGTGGCGGACAGCATCCAATTGTTCAAGCCGTGCATGCAGTTCGACATCGTCACCCTGATTGGTGTCCTGGAATACGCCCCTATTTTCATCGGCGGTGAGAATCCCGCCCTGCAATGTCTTGCCATCGCGCGTCGATTCCTGGCCCCTGGTGGAACCCTCCTGCTGGCCATCGAAAATCAGCTTGGGCTTAAATACTTCAACGGCTGCACCGAGGACCACGTCGGCGAGCTATTTTTCGGTCTTCAGGATCAGTACGGTGCCGCCACGCCTGTCACCTTCGGGCGCGCGGAACTGCAGCGCCTGCTGAACAAAGCAGGATTTTCTGCGACGCGGTTCCTGCTGCCGTTTCCGGATTACAAGCTTCCGGAGATCCTGATTGCAGAAGATGCCAGCGCCGTTCCGGACCTTGCCCTGCATAACCTGCTTGCCCGGAGCCAAGACCGGGACTACTCTGGCCGCCGCTTGCGCATCTTTGATGAACACCTTGCGTGGCGCCCCCTTGCACGCAATGGTCTGCTCGGCGATCTTGCGAATTCCTTTCTCGTTATTGCCGAAGCCGAAAGTTCGTCTGCGCCCCCACAACTGACAACGCCTTGGCTGGCAAAAATATATTCGATGTCTAGGAGACCCACCTGGGTAACTGAGACGACCATCCGCCTAGAACCCTCGGGCCTGCGCGTTAGCAAGCTCTCCCCTAGGAAAGCGGACGAGGAGGAAGAGGTTCGGATCGGCCCGTTCACCTTGCTGCATCAACCGTCGCCTGACGAAGCGTACATTGCAGGAGACCTGCTACTCCACAAACTCCAACGACTGGCACGGGAAAGCAAGCTTGTCGAAATGGCCGAGCTCGGTCGTCAATGGCTAGGCCTTCTTTTCCAGGGCCCGCCCCCGACCACGTTCGGACTCGCAAATCAGCAGGTGCCCGGGTCTTTTATTGACTGCATTCCTGCAAACCTGATTTCCGCCGAAACCGGCGAGTTGATAATGATTGATAAGGAGTGGCAGTTACGTGAGCCAATCCCTATGGCCTGGGTCATATTGCGAGGTCTGGTCAACACTCTATATCAATGCAAGTTCCCTCATGACTTCGGCCAAAGGACCTGCAGCGCAGTAATTTCCGAACTACTCGCGTTGATGGGCACCACAGTATCGGCTTCCTTGTACGAAGAGATATCGGTTCTGGAAAACATCTTCCAGGACGCCTGCCATGATGGCCGAGCGCCTAAACCGACCTTCCTAACGGCACTAGAAAATTGCGTACCTCGCTTGCCAGCAGTCGAAAGAATCTCTGAGATCGAAGATCTGTTAGCAGAAAACAGATCATACAAAAAAGCCTTATCTTGCATCGAAAACTCGATGTCCTGGCACATTACAAAACCATTGCGCTTTCTCGCCCGCGTGTTCATGAGGCACTGAATGGAAGATGCCAGCGTTGCTATTCTCAGAGCCCCGAGAAAAATATCTTGAAAAAAGACTATGAATAGACTATTCACAAAAATTCATGCCCTAGCTTTCCAACTACGGATGTTTCTGAGAAACGGGTCTGTGCACCGCTACGAGTACGCGGTGGAAATGAGCAGCGACACAGCGGCCGCCAATGTTGTGCGGATGGTCGGCACAGGACGCAAAGTCCTGGAAATCGGCGCAGGGCCGGGATCCATTACTCGCTTGCTCAGCCGGCAGAATCAGTGCGAGGTGACGGCGATAGAACTGGACGATAGCGCGATCGAAAAACTCGGAGAATTCTGCAAACGTGTCATCAAGATTGATCTAAACACGGCGGACTGGCGTGACGCACTATCCGACGACGGACCATTCGAGTCAATTGTCATCGCTGACGTTCTGGAACATCTCGTTGATCCGTGGCAGGCCCTTGCCGCGGCAAGAAGCCTGTTGGCGCGGGATGGAGAACTGATCGTCTCGCTGCCCCACGTGGGCCACAACGCGATTGTCGCGTGCCTACTCAATGCGGATTTCGAGTATCGTGACTTTGGTCTGCTCGACCGCACCCACATCCGTTTCTTTGGGATTAAGAATATTCAGCGCTTGTTCCAAGATGCCAATCTCAAGATCGTCGAGGCGCGCTTCGTTATTCGTACTCCAGAGCGGACCGAACTTGCCGCACAGTGGAACATGCTTTCTGACGATCTGCGAACCATTCTTGCGCGTAATCCCTATGGCAATATCTATCAGGTAGTGGTCAAGGTCGTCGCAACAGATGGTATCGACTCAGGTCTGGACCTTACGCGTTTGACTGCAATCAACAAACCTTCGTCATAGACAAGCAGCGGTCGCCATATTTTCTATTATGCACATCTCTGACCAAGGCGAGATTTCCGCGGAGCGTAGCGACACGGCGCACAGTATCCGGGTAATTGCTTTCTTCCTGCCACAGTTTCACCCGATCCCGGAAAACGATGCCTGGTGGGGCAAGGGCTTCACCGAGTGGACCAACGTCACCAAGGCAACTGCCCTTTTTGCCGGCCATTACCAGCCGCACCTACCGTCCGACCTGGGCTACTATGATTTGCGCCTGAAGGAAACGCGGCACCAGCAGATAGCGCTGGCACGCAAATATGGTATTGGGGGTTTTTGTTACCACTACTATTGGTTTTCAGGAAAGCGGCTGTTGAATCGTCCGGTAGATGAAATGCTCGCGGATTCAGACAGTCACATGCCGTTCTGCCTTTGCTGGGCAAATGAAAACTGGACGCGGCGCTGGGATGCAGCCGAGCACGAGATTCTCATCGCGCAACGCTACTTGCCTGAGGATGACCTGAATTTCATCCGGGATCTGAGCCCCTTCCTAATGGATTCACGCTACCTACGAATCGACGGAGCCCCGATCCTGGTCGTCTACCGACCTCAGCATCTGCGAGATGCCAAGACAACCGTGCGCATCTGGCGTGACTATTGCCACGCCATCGGTATCGGCGAAATCCATCTTTGTGCTGCGCTGACACATGGCAACACAGACTATGCGCAGTTTGGATTCGATAGCGGCGTAGAATTCCCGCCCCACAACCTCACCGTCGGAAGCCATGATGACCGAGTGGCTTTCCACAAGCCATTCCAGGGGCACACATTCTTCTTCCACGAGATTGCCGATGCCTATCTGAACAGGAACTATCAATCAGCCAACGTTTTTCGCTGTGTTTTTCCCTCATGGGACAACACGGCCCGTACCGAAAATCGCGCGCTGATCGTCCTGAACGGCACACCCACGAACTACGAGTACTGGTTGAGCGAGGCAATCCGCCGCACGACCGGGGATTTTCCGGGAGAGAAGCGCCTAGTGTTTATCAACGCTTGGAACGAGTGGGCAGAAGGCTGCCACCTGGAACCGGACAGAAAGCATGCCCTGGGATTTCTCGAGGCCACTCGACGTGCGATTTCCGGCCAGTCGCGTCTGACGAGTTTCCTTGACGTGACCATCCCTGATGACAATGCCAGCAAACACCCGTCCTTCCTTCTGGACCTGGCGATCCTGGTCAAACACCACTTGTACCGCTACAAACGGAGCGTGCATCTACTGCTTGACCGGATGCCACGCGCCAGGCGTGCTATCCGACGCCTCCTGCGCCGATAGACAGGCAAGCGATGTCGCCACGCCTTTGTGCCGTGATCGTCACTTACGGTCAGCGCTACACTCTTCTCAATCAGGTGATCCAACGCCTGGACGATGCGCGGGTCACATCCATTGTCGTGGTCTTCAACGGCAACCATGCACCAGAACATATCAGCCTCCGGTCGACGGTCGTGCCCGTGCTCCTGCCCATTAACCTCGGCAGCGCCGGCGGCTACCTTGCCGGCATAGAGGCAGCGCTACTGCTCGACGCGACCCATTTCCTGCTGCTCGATGACGATAACCTACCCGAGCCGACCTGCGTGGACCGGCTGTTCCAGGCGCACGCCAAACTTGGCGGCGGATCCCTGTTGGCGCTGCAGGCCTTCCGACCGTCGCAGCCTTGGCAACGTGTCGTCGTCCGCGAAGGCGTGCTACCTGTCGGTCGGCCAAACAGCTACGGCTGGTTCCATTTTGCCAACGAACGGCACTTGCTACGACGGCAGCTTGGTGCGGGCGAAGCGGGGTGCGATGTCGACCGTGTGCCGGAGAATGCCTGCCCGCGAATTGACGTAGCTGCCTATGGCGGCCTGTTCCTCCGTCGCGAAGCCCTGCAACTGTCCGAACGGCCCGATCCGCGTTACTTCTGTTATTACGACGACTTCGACTTCACCGACCGCCTGGTACACCGCGGCATGACGATTCATCTCTGCGCCGATGCGGTGATTGACGACATAGAGACCTCGTGGCACGCCCCTAACGAGCGGGTGCATCCGACCTTCTCACCGCACACCGAAGAAGAGCGCATCTATCTCGACCTGCGCAACGCTTTCATCTTTTATCGCTCGCGAATCACCAATCGTCCTCTCTACTGGCTCAACGCTGTCGGATTCTGGCTGGGCATCGCCTACCTTGCGCTATTTCGTTCCACCCACATTGGCACCACGAAACGCCGCCTGACACTCATCCGCCGTGCCGTGCGGTTTGGCTCACGCGGGGAGTTCGCGCCCTCCGACGACTGACAATCCACCCGACAGACCGGCCCAGACTGATTCTCTTGTTCTTGACACCCATGAGCAGCACGCCGAACCCATACAAATTGACGATTCAATCTTCATTCTGTATAAACACCGCATGATCCCTCGCACGCTCGCCGCAACCCTGCATCGCCTTTGCCAAAGCTTCCCGGTCATCGCCATCACCGGGCCACGGCAATCGGGCAAGACGACGCTGGCGCGCGCAGTTTTCGCCGACAAGGCTTATGTATCGCTGGAAGATCCGATCGAGCGCGCTTTTGCCATGGACGACCCGCGCGGCTTTCTTGCCCGCTTCGCAAAGGGCGCAGTGTTTGACGAGGCGCAGCGCTGGCCGGATCTGTTTTCCCACCTGCAGGGGATGGTCGATGCCGAGCGCACGCCGGGCCGCTTCGTGCTCACCGGGTCGCAACAGTTCGGGCTTCTCGCGGGCGTGACCCAGTCCCTGGCCGGTCGCGTTGGACTGACACGGCTACTGCCGCTCGCATTTGCGGAAATGGCGGCCACTTCGCGCCAGCTGAGCGTGGACGCGATGCTGCTGCTGGGCGGCTACCCCCTTCTCCACACTCAACCGAGCATGGCAACTGACTGGTTCTCCAATTACGTCGCCACTTACATAGAGCGCGACGTGCGCCAGGTACTCAACGTGCAGGACATGGGCACGTTTCAGCGCTTCCTGCGTTTGTGCGCGGGCCGCAGTGGGCAATTGCTGAATCTGAGTGCGCTGGCGGGCGAGGCCGGGATTTCGCACAGCACGGCACGTGCCTGGCTTTCGGTCCTCGAATCGAGCGACCTGATCTTCCTGCTGCCTCCCTACCACCGCAACTTCGGGAAGAGGCTCGTCAAGATGCCCAAGCTGTATTTCCTTGACAGCGGCCTTGCCTGCTGGCTACTCGGCATTCGCTCGCCAGAAGTGCTGGCCCTGCATCCGAGTCGTGGCGCCTTGTTCGAAACCTGGGTCGTTGGCGAGTTCGTCAAGGGCCGCTTCAACCTTGGCCTGCCTGCCGACCTGTACTTCTGGCGCGACAACAACGGGCTCGAAGCCGACCTGGTTTTTGAAGTCGGTACGCACATTCAGCCAGTAGAGATCAAGTCCGGGCAGACGCTCACCCGCGATTACCTGCACGCCGGCCAGGCTTCGGGACGCTTTGCCGGCAGCGAAGCGCTACCACCATGGCTCATTTATGGCGGTAGCGATTCCTATGAGCGCAGCGGGGTACGAGTCATCGGCTGGCGTGACCTCGCGCTCGCGGACGGCTCGCCGCTGCAGCCTTCGCAATGATCACCGTCGCAAGTTACCTCGCCAACCGATTCGCCGAACATGGCCATCGCCACGTCTTCCTGGTCACCGGCGGCGGTGCCATGTTCCTCAACGACGCCCTATGTCATCACCCAGACATCGCGCCTGTGTTCTTCCATCACGAGCAGGCCGCAGCCATGGCTGCCGAAGCCTACGCGCGCGTCGCCGAGCGGCCGCCGATCCTGAACGTCACCACCGGCCCCGGTGGCATCAATGCACTGAACGGCGTTTTCGGCGCCTGGACCGACTCGGTGCCGATGATCGTCATCTCGGGCCAGGTCAAGCGCGCCACCTGCCTGGCGACGACACCGCTTGCCGGGCTGCGGCAACTGGGCGACCAGGAGTGCGAGATCGTTCCCATGGTCCGCGGCATTACCAAGTATGCGGCCCTTGTCGAACGACCCGAAGACATCGCCTGGCATCTCGACCAGGCCGTGCTGTTGGCGACTTCCGGTCGACCCGGGCCGGTGTGGCTGGACATCCCCATCGACGTGCAAAGCGCGACCGTCGACCCAGGGGAACTTCGCCGCTTCGTGCCTGCGTGCGCAACGGGCGACACGACATCCATGCCGGACATCAAGCGCATTGTCGAGCGCCTGCACAGCGCCCACCGACCGGTGATTCTCACCGGCAGTGGCGTGCGCGCTGCACGCGCCACTGTCGAGTTCGATGCCGTAATTCAGCGTCTCGGAATTCCGGTCACCACCGCCTGGACGCACGACTTGATCGCTTCGGACGACCCGCTGTTCTGTGGTCGGCCCGGAACGATAGGTACGCGCGCCGGCAACTTCACCGTCCAGAACGCGGATCTCTTGCTGATTCTCGGGAGTCGGCTCAACGTCCGGCAGGTCAGTTACAACTGGCAGGCCTTCGCGCCGCAGGCATTCAAGATTCAGGTCGATATCGACCAGGCCGAGCTGAACAAGCCCACCGTGAAGCCCGATCTGCCAATTGTTGCCGATCTCAAACACTTTCTCACGGCGTTCGCGAAGACCTTGGACGACTGGCGTCCAACCGCGACTCACCAGGCCTGGCTGGCGTGGTGCAAACAGCGCCTGCTCGACTATCCGAACGTGCGCCCCGAACAGCGCGTAACGGCCGGCGCTACGATCAACCCCTACCACTTCATCGAAACACTCTTCGAGCAACTAGCAAGCGACGACATCGTCGCCTGCGGCAACGCCACGGCGACCATCGTTCCCTTTCAGGCGGCAGCGATCAAGCGCGGCATGCGCATGTTTTCGAACTCGGGCAGTGCGTCGATGGGCTACGACCTGCCCGCTGCGATTGGTGCGTATTTCGGTGCGCTCGCTGGCCGTAATCAGCAGCGGCGCGTCGTTTGCCTGGCCGGAGACGGCAGCATCATGATGAACATTCAGGAGTTGCAGACCGTTGCCCAGCACCAGCTGCCACTGAAGATCTTCGTGCTCGACAACTGCGGCTACCTGTCGATCCGCAGCTCGCAGAACAGTTTCTTCGGCCGCCTGGCTGGCGCCGGGCCGGAATCCGGCGTAGCTCTGCCCGATTTCGTCGCCATCGCCAAGGCCTTCGGCATTCCGGCGTCGCGCCTCGATGCCGCCGACTTCGCCAAGCGCCTTCCGGACATTCTCGACGCCCCCGGTCCGCAGCTGTGTCAGGTGATGCTTGACGAGAAGCAGTCATTCGAACCACGCACGAGTTCGCGCCAGCTCGACGACGGCCGCATCGTCTCGGCGCCATTGGAGGACATGTACCCCTTCCTCGACAGAGAAGAACTCGCGCGCAACCTGTGGTCGCCGAACGATGCCGACCCGCCTGCCTGAAATTGTCGACTACCGCCAGCGGTCGATCGTCGGCTGTCTGTGCTGTGGAAATCAGCAGCTACGCCACGAAACGCAGATCGTCTCCGGCTTCCTCGCCGCGCGCGCCTGGGGCGGGCCTCCGCAGGCGACACAGTTGGCCTATTGCGGCGCTTGTGGTTTCCGTTTTTTTGACTGCGGCCTCAGCGCCATCGAAACAGCGCGCTACTACCGCGGCTACCGCAATCCGGAATACCTTGCCACACGCCGGCGCTGGGAACCGTTCTACACGCCGCGCCAGCACGCGGCGCAGGTCGAATGGTCGCGCTCGACGCAGCGCATCGACGCGCTGCGCGAAGCGCTCGCCGGCTCTGCCGCCCCCCGCCATTTCGTCTCGGCGCTCGACCACGGGGGCAACGAAGGCCACATGCTCGCGGCGGTTGCCGCCGACCGAAAAGCGGTCTTCGACCCCTCCGGCTGCGCCACGCTCGACGGCATCGAAGCGTTTTCCGACGCGAATCTGCTGCCCGGCGGCTGGGACCTGATCCTCAGCTGTCAAGTTCTCGAACACGTGTCGGCACCGGCGCAATACCTGCGCGACCTCGCTGCCCTGCTCGCCGATGGCGGTTTGCTGTACGTCGAAGTTCCGGCAGAGGCCTGGCGGCCAGCGCCTGGTTCCAGAAAACTGCGCGATGCCTGCCTGCGTCTGCTGCTGCGCAATCGGCCGCTGCTGATTGCCGCCGATGTGCTGTGCACGGCCAGCCGCATCAAGCTCGGGCGGCTCCCGCCGCTGGGCTTCGTCGCCATGCGCGAGCATCTCAACTACTTCACCACCGAATCGGTCCAGGCCCTGCTGTGCAATAGCGGCTTCGTCATCGACGCTTCCGGCATCAACAGTACCGGGCAGATCTTTGCGCTCGCCCGGAAAACGACCACGAACGACGATCCGCTCGGTGAGGGAGACGATGTCGGACGACATCTCGTCGCTGATCCGTCCGCAAAGCCGGCGGTCAGACGGCCAGGCGCGACGCTGCGGGTTCAATCCGGGGAAATAGGGGTCTGACCCCGTTTGTTCCTTTGTTCGCAACTTCAATGACCGTTAGTGGAAAATGTGTCGATTTTTTTTACACCTGCCCCGCGCCAGCGAGCCAAGCCGCCTTCCAAAAACGCTTAAGATACTGTTTGCAAACACATCACAAACACATGGCACGGTGTTTGCTTCAACAAGCGAACCTAACCCAATACATAGTCAAGTCCGCAATTGACCGGACGTGTTGGGCAGGGACGTCGCAGCTGCTTTAGCGACCATGTCGTAGGCCTTGGTTGACAACAGATCTCACTCATCCCTATCAGGAGAATTATTATGAATATTTCTAAAATCGCTGCTGCTCTGCTGCTCGTTGGCGCCGCCGGAATGGCCACCGCCGCCGGCACCCCCATCTTTGTCGACCCGGCCTTCCCGGCGAACCCGATCGTCAATGGACCGGACCAGACCGACGTGACGTGGACGAACATCGTAGCCCAGTTCGACCCCATGCAGCACGGTGGGAATCGCCTGAACTCGGTTCATATCGAAGACGTCACTGCCGATCTGTTTACCTCAATGGGAACGGCGACCTGCTTCCAGGTTGGTGGTAATGGCAAGTGCGACGGTTCAGCCTTTGGCCAGGTCGACATAACGCTCAACGGACCAGGCGGAATTCTGTTCAATTTCATGCTGCAAACCACCCCCTTTAACTACAGCCTCAATCTTATGGAGACTGTCGATATTCCTGCCGGCAACGCCAGCGATTCCAGCGCAGGCCTGTGGTTCTGCGTTGTTGAAGACATGCCGGGCTGCGTAATCAATCCTGGCCTCGTCGCCCTCTTCGAAGGCGCTGGCACGGTTCAATTCGTGACGGTCGCTGACGGCACGGTCGTGACCCTGAACGACAACGGTTTTGCCGGCGCCAGCATCGGCATCGAAGCCGCTTCGAGCTTCGTCGTCAAATACGACTACATGGAAAACAACGACATCCCTGAGCCCGCGTCCCTCGCGCTCATGGGTCTGGCCTTGGCCGGCATCGGCGCGAGCCGCCGCCGCAAGGTCTGACTAGCTCCTTAGACGTCTAGGCAGGGCTGGCATTCGTTGCGCGTGACACGCCGCGACATCCAGGTCAGCGATCCACCGTTCTAACCAAAGCCAACACCCTCAAGACTCAGGGGCCCGCCGGGCCCCTGTTTCGTCCACGTCACCCCGCTCACGTCGCCGCCAGATTTGTGCGGACCTACGCATCCGCTAACAGCAGCCGGCCCGCGACCGATACGCCGACGCTCGGCCTGCGGGCGAAGGCCGAGCGCGCAGGATAGCTTGGCAAAGGTACGACGGGCCGCAAAGCCGGCTAGGCGAATGCCCTGCTCGCTCTACCGATCGTTTCTTGCGAATCGTCCGTTCCGCGTAGCCCGCGCGGCGAAGGTCTTCCAGAAAAGCTTCAAGGTGGGAAGCAGACAGCCCCAGTGGCATGCCGCCTTGCAATCCATCTGTCGTCAAGTGATCTCTCCTTGTCTGGCATCATTGCCAGCCTCAGGAGATCTCACGGCTTATGCCGTGTCAGCAACCCAACGAACCTTGCTGCGAGCGCGCCTGAACCCACCTGCGCGACATAATCCGGCAGTCGGCATAACCTTTGCGAGAGAACTCTCAAGCTGGCGATCCTGCATCGCAAGAATTCGCTGCTCTACAAGACCCCAAGGGGGGCCGAGGTCGGCGATATCTACATGAGCCTGATTCATACGTGGCAGCTTTCCCGGGTCAATCCGTTCGCGTATCTGCAGGCTGTGCATGGTCATGCCAGAGAGCTCCTGGCTCAGGCCGACGCTGCGCGCGCCTGCGCGGGGTCGCCGGCCATCAGCAGCACCTGCAGCGCGCAGGTCTCGAATCTTGGGTCAGCGCGGTGCCGTCGGGCCAGAAGGCGAAGCGCCTGCTCGATAGACGTTTCTGGCACAGCCAGAAACCCTGGCCGTCGTAAACGAGGATCTTGATGGCGGTGCGAGCGCATTTGCGGAAGACGAACACGCCGCCGCTGAACGGATCGGCTTCCAGACGTTGTCGTCAGGCGCCTGCCAGCCCATCGATGCCGGCTCGAAAATCGATCGCTTCGACCGCGACCAGGATGCGCATGTGCGGCGTGATCTGAATCATGCGGCACTCCAGAAAGCACGGCACAAGCCGGCCAGACTGGCCAGGCCCTGGCCATTGAGTTCCACCCGCATCTTCGTGCCGCGCGTGTTCTCGAGTTCTATCGCGCACTCGCACCGCACCCGATTGCCGGGCTCACGGTTGGCCGCAACCGTCAACTCGACGAACTGCGTCTCACTTCTGCTTGTGCTCTCGGGCAACGGGCGATCCGCCTCACCCTGCGCCTGCTGGCGTCTCTTCAAGCGATCGGAGTAAAGCTGCTGCAGTTCCCGTGCGGCGACGGGCAGCCCGTGTTCACGGTCAATCCCAAGCGCCGCCGCCCACAACTGGCGGGGAATGTGCTCGCCGCGCCCACGTCCTTCTCGCCAGCACTTGAAGCTCTCACGTACCTCGTCCAGGCTCTCGCCGTGCCTTGTTTGCGTCACCTTCACCGCATCGTCCATCAGCTGCTTTCCTTATCGCGTTAAACTCGCAACCAAGGTTACCAAGGACGTTCAGTGATTTCATGCAAGCTTGCCGGAGGGACACGCTTAGACCACTGTCTGATTTCCAGGGACCGCTATACGCCCTATCGTTTTCTTGAATGTTATCGGGAGTCGCTTTGTTTAAGCTAATTGGCGTCGTTGCAGGGTTCTACTTTTTCGGGTTCTTCGGAGCGCTTCTCGGGCTTTTTCTCGGGTCGATCATCGACCGTGCGCGAGCCTATGGTGCGGGCGGCATAAACCCGCTGCAGAATGCGCTTCGTCAAGCCGTTTTCCTCGAGACGATGTTCATCTCGATGGGCAAACTGGCCAAGGCCGATGGCCATGTCTCGCAAGCCGAGATCGAGCATGTCGAGCTGTTGATGCAGAAACTGGGCATGACCCCGGAGCATCGCGTTCAGGCGATCGCCCTGTTCAAACGGGGCGCCGACCCAGCGTTCGCCATCGACTCGACCTACGCCAGGTTCATGTCGGTGTGTGGTCACACCCGGCATTTGAAGCAGGTCTTGCTGGTCTATCTGATCTCGATGGCGACGGCTGACGGAGATATCAATCCGCCCGAAGAGGGCGTGCTTGCCGACATCGCCCACCGTCTTGGCTTTGATCAGACCACATTCAAGCAATTGATCGACATGGTGCTGAATCAATCCCACTTCGCCGCGGGCCAACCCAGTACGGAAGCGGCGCTGGATGACGCCTACAAGGCTCTGGGCGTGACGAAAGACCATACGGACCAGGAAATCAAGCGCGCCTATCGCAAGCTGATCAGCCAGTACCATCCGGACAAGTTGATCGGACAAGGCCTGCCGGAAGACATGATCGCGCTGGCCAGTGAAAAGGCCAAGGAGATCCAGTTGGCGCACGATCTGATCGAGCGGCACCGGAAGATTTGAATTGCCGAGAAAACTGAGCCAGCCTCTTGTTCAGAAAAATGACTGCGTCGCAGCTTTGGAATGGCTTTCGTTGTGCGCGACGACGACCTGGCGGCGAGTACGCGTTGCCAAAAATAATCCTGAGGCGTGCCGGTGCAATAAATGCGGCCCAATATCCAGAATCCAGACGAGGCTGGTCGGTGATTGGTGTTCCTTGACGCCTTCGGGAAGTACGCCTTTCCAGCCATGGTCGGTGCCGGTGTTGCGCTTGCCGGGCAGGAACAAGTTCATCGTTTACTTCATGCTGGCGCGGAGATCCTTCATCACCTGGTCGGTGGCCGTCACCCGGATGAGGCCCAGCCGGGGATATTCGATGTCCCGGATGACATAGACGCAGAGCGCGATCGCTGCGGCGAAGCCCAAGATATGCAGCCAACTTCGCTTTGGGTTGCCGGCCATTCCGAATCCTGCGAGCAGCGCGCTGCAAAGTCCCATGGCGAACAGCAGCCCGAAGATCGTCGCTGGCGGATGGATGCGGGTGGCGGCAGTGCGCAACGTGGTGATGTTGTTCATCTCGTTCAACGCACCCAGCACCAGGTTGGTGGTGGCGGTATCCTTCTTCGCTTCGCAGAGTGCGATGGCCTGTATCCAGATTTCATCCTGCAAGGCGATCGAGCGAGCGAGTTCCGCCTCCGCAGCGGCGACATCCGGAAGCTTCTCAAAAGTGGCGATGCGCGCATCGGTATAAGTGCGGAACAGATCGCGCAATGAGGCCTGCTCATTCACCGGGAGCAGATCGAGATAGCTCCAGGCCGTGCCGATGTCCATGGCCTCGTCGATGATCAAATGGCGGCGATCGTCGAAACGCGCTGCCGCCCCGGAGAAGGTGAAGGCGATGAGCAGGCCGAACAGGGCGAAGACCGCCCCCTCGACGGCACCCACACCCTTCGGGGCGCGCTCCGGAGTATCCGCGTGCATTCGTCGGCCGATGCGCCGACCGAGTTCGAGAAAAAAGACCATGCCCAGGAAAAAAGCGATGGCGAAAGGAGCGGATTCGGTATCCGTGAGCATGGCTGGATGAATGTCTCGTTCATTGTGAAGGCAGTTCGCCGATGAAGCCGCGGGCCGCAACCTGGCAGCTGCGGCGCGCGTGTTTCGCCATCGAACCAACGGTTTAGTGCGCTTGAATGGTCTTCGGGACAGGGGGCACGGCGATGGTGGTGTCGGGCGCCACTGCACGAATCACGTCCATGCTGCGGCCGATGTTGTAATCCATCTCCAGCGTCGAATCCGAGTAGCTGCCGAGCTGCGACTTGCCCGGAAACGCCTTGTTCGGGCGGGTCGGTTGGTGCATCTTCATGATTGCGAACGAACGTGAATGGATTTTCGCGAAATGTAACTTACACTGGGAGAAGCCGTCAATCGCCAATCCTTTTAGCAGCCATGCGAGGCCATGCCGACGAAGCGGCGGAGGGCATCTAACGCGCTTGCCGTGTCCCTTGCCGTGCCAAGGCGCGCTGCCGTAAGATCGTCATGAGCAGTCCTTCGCCACCGTTTTTCGCCCGTCCAAACGCCTGGCTAGGCCCAACCGAGGTAATGCAGCAGCAGACATTTCATGGAGGTCAGCATGTTATTCCAGCATCGCTTGAAATCTACCCCCGCCGACGGGCGCTGCGAAGTTCCTGTGCACTACTGTTCGCTCATCGCCCTCGCTGTCGCCACCTTGGCAACTGGTCAGGCGTTTGCTGGCGGCATGCTTGCCTACGAAGTCGGGACGGCCGACGTCGGCCTCGCTTCGGCGGGTTACAGCGCGCGTGCGCAGGACGCGTCGACCGTCTTTACCAATCCTGCCGGCATGACACGGCTGGAAGGCACGCAGGCGCTGGCCTCGGGGCAGCTGCTTTGGGCCAACACCAAATACTCGATCGGCTCGGGGACTTCTCCCCTGCTGGGCAACGACAATGGTGGCTATGCGGTTGGATCGGGCGGCTGGTTCCCGGGCGGTGGCGCTTTTTTCAGCTACAGCGTGTCGCCGGACCTGAAGCTCGGCTTCGCGCTGGCCGGAAATTTCGGCGCCCCCTTGCAGTACGACAATGACTGGGCGGGCCGTTACTACGTCCAGAGCACGACGATGCTCGGCCTCTCCTTGCTGCCCAGTATCGCCTTCAAGGTCAACGACAAGCTCTCCCTCGGTGCGAGCCTGAATGCCATGTACGGGATGTATACGAACCAGGTGGCAATCAACAACCTTGCGCCGATCTTCGGCGACGGCAAGCTGAAGCTGGACGACAGGACCTGGGGCTGGGGCGCCAACCTCGGTCTTCTCTACGAGATCGACGAGGGGACCCGAATCGGGCTGACCTGGAATTCGCAGGTCGATCTCGACTTCGAGGGGCCGGCAAAGTTCTCCAGCCTCTCGCCGGATGTCGCAATGGCATTGAACAACGCCGGTCTGCTGAACTCGACGATCAAGGTCGGCATCAAGGTGCCGCAACAGGTGATGGCCAGCGTCTTCACGCAGCTTGACCCGCAATGGGCGCTGCTCGGCAGCGTCGGCTGGCAGCAGTGGTCAAAATTCGGGGCGATCCACATCGGTATCGACGACACCTCGAATCCGGTCAGCCTGACCACCGACATTCCCTTCAAGGACACCTGGCACGTCGCCACCGGCGCGCAGTATCGCTTGAGCGATCCGTGGCTGCTCAACTTCGGAGTGGCCTACGACTCGGGTTTCCAGCCGGATGGTTCGACGGTCTCGCCGCTGATGCCCTTGAACACCGCCTGGCGTTTCGGCGCCGGTGGCCAGCAACAGCTGAGCAAGACAACCGTATGGGGGGTCGCCGCGGAATACATCTACGGCGGGACGCTGAAGACCGATTTGCAGGGCACCGCGCCGGTCGCCGTTGGTGGTCGCGGCAACCTGGTCGGTTCGTACGACAACACCGGCACGCTGGTGATGAGCGTTTACGGCAACTGGAAGTTCTAGCATTTTTCAGCAGTGGAATCGGCGTGCACAAAGCCAGCCAGCGCGCCGGTCGCGGAGCGACACCGTTCCATGCTCTGGCGCAGCTGGCGCGCAACATGAAACTGAAGCACTTCCCCGTGAGGAGAAAAACAACCATGCGAAATAGACCGACAAGCATCGTCTTCGCCTTGCTCGCCATCGGATTCGTGGTTCTGACGTCGGCACCGAGCTTCGCCCAGGAGAAGAACCCCGAACGCAATGTCTATTACGGCGAAACCCATTTACATACCAGCTGGTCGTTCGACGCCTACGCATTTGGCGACACGCAGACCGGGCCGGAGTCCTTCTATCAGTACGCGACGGGCAAACCGACCTTGCATCCGGGCGGCTACCAGGTGCAGATCACCAAACCCCTGGACTGGGGCGCAGTCACCGAGCATGCCGAGTACATGGGCATGGTCCAGGAAGCCATGGATCCGGAGTCGCCGCTGCGCAAGAGCTCGCCGCTACTCGCTCGGGCCTACGAGGAAGGCGTCAGGGCCGACGGACTGCTGGCTTTCAAAGTGCTGTCGCTGGCGATCGCCAAGGGACTGCCGATCAAGGAGTTCAGCGATCCCGCCGTCGTCGCGCCGGTCTGGAAGCGGATCATCGACATCGCCGACAGGTACAACAAGCCGGGCAAGTTCACGACCTTCGCCGCTTATGAGTGGACTTCCACCCCGGATTCCAAAAACCTGCATCGCAACATCTTCTTTCGCGATTCGAAAAAAGTACCGCAAGTGCCGTTCACGCCCCTGGACTCGCCCGATCCGCGTGATCTCTGGAGCTGGATGGACAAGCAGCGCACGGCGGGCAACGATCTGCTGGCCATCTCGCACAACGCGAACCTGAGCAACGGCATGATGTTCCCGACCGAAGTCGATCACACAGGCCGACCGATCGACCGCGCCTGGGCGGAGTCGCGGCTGCGCAACGAGCCGCTGACCGAGATGAAACAGGTCAAGGGGCAGTCGGAGACGACGCCGGGGCTTTCGCCCAACGACGAGTTCGCCAACTACGAAGTCTTCGTCTGGCATCTGCTCGGCAAGAAAGGTCCGCCGCCGCGCGAATACGGCAGCTACGTACGGCAAGCCTACAAGGACGGCCTGGCCATGGAACAGGCGCGCGGGTTCAATCCCTACAAGCCCGGCGTGGTCGGTGGCTCCGATTCGCACGTCAGCGTCGTTCCCTACCGTCAGAAGAACTTCTTTGGCGTGCACGGTACGGTCGACGACAGCATCGAGAAACGCATCAACGGCGCCACGGTGCTCGGACTGAACAGCCTCTGGGTCACCCCCGCCGGCCTGAGTGCGGTGTGGGCCGAGGAGAACACGCGCGACGCACTCTTCGACGCCATGCGACGCAAGGAGACCTACTCGACCAGCGGCGTGCGCATCCCGCTGCGTTTCTTCGGCGGCTGGGGGCTGGATGCCGGCATGCTCAAGCAGAAGGAGTGGGTGAAGACCGCCTACGCGACGGGCGTCCCGATGGGATCCGATCTGCTGCAAGCGGCAAGCAAGGCGCCTTCCTTCGTGGTCTGGGCGGCGAAGGATCCCGACAGTGCCAATCTCGACCGTGTGCAGGTCGTCAAGGGCTGGAGCATCAACGGACAATCGTTCGAGAAGATTTACGACGTCGTCTGGGCGGGGGCGCGCAAGCCCGATCCAAGCACCGGCAAGGTGCCGGCAATCGGGTCGACGGTGGATCTCACGAAAGGCACCTACACCAACACCATCGGTGCGGTGGAGCTGAAAACGGTGTGGACGGACCCCGACTTCGACCCAGCTCTTGACGCTTTCTATTATGTCCGCGTGCTCGAGATTCCGACGCCGCGCTGGAGCAGCATGCAGGCCGTGCAATTGGGCAGGGTTCCCCCGAGCGGCACCGGGTTCACTGCCGTGATCCAGGAACGGGCATGGAGTTCGCCGATTTGGTATACGCCCAGTGCAGAGGCGCGCAAAGCCAGCAAGCCAGGGCTGACCGTCGCGGAGCTGAGCAAGCAGGGCGCGCAGCTGCTCGACGATGCGCAACTCAAGGAACTGCTCGTCGGCAAGACGGTGAAAGTGCGCAACTCCGTGACCGGCCAGCGCTTCGAGATCCTCCACGGCGCCACCGGCCGGCGCTTGATAACTTCGGTCGACGGCAAGGCAGCGGACTTGCACGAAGTGGGCGAGATGATGCACGGCGGTGACCGCGACTACGAGATTCGCGATGGGCGTCTGCGCACGGACATCAACGGTAGCGAGTTCGATGTCGCGGTCTACCGGCTGGGCGACAAGTACCTGGCGGCGCGCAGTAACGAGTTCGGTTACGCGAACTACGAGGTCGAGCCGGTAAAGGAATGAGCAGCGGTCCTGCCGCAGCCGGCGATCCGCAGCCATCACGCGTGCGGCGCTGGCTGCGCGAGCCACTGCTGCAGTTTCTGGTGATCGGCGGTGCGCTGTTCGCGGTTTATGGCGCACTCAACCCGCAGGCGGTTGTTCCATCCCAGGCCAATCAGATCCGGCTCACGCGCGACGATCTGCGCCAGATGGCCATGGTGTGGGCGGCGAAGTGGCAGCGCCCGCCGACGCCGGAGGAAATACACAGCCTGATCGAAAACAGGATTCGCGAAGAAATCCTCTATCGCGAGTCGCTCGCGCTCGGCCTCGACCAGAACGACACCATCGTCCGCCGCCGCCTGGCGCAGAAAATGGAGTTTCTTGCCGAAGACACGTCCGCGATCCGCGATCCGGCTGCCGAGCAACTGAAGCTGTGGTTCGAAGAGAACCGGGCGAGCTTCACTTTGCCGGACCGGATGTCGTTTCGCCAGGTGTACTTTTCACCCGACCAGCGCGGCCTCGGCGCCCGGGATGCGGCCGTCGCAGCACTGGGAAAGCTCGTCGACAAGCCCGCCGACTCGCCGGTAGTCGCCGACCTTGGCGATCGTTTCATGTTCCAGGATTACTACGCCGAACGCGTACCGGAGCAGGTGGCCAGTGTCTTTGGAACGGCGTTTTCGCAGTCGCTGTCGGGGCTCACGCCAGGCGCCTGGCGCGGGCCCATCGAATCGGGGCTGGGCTGGCATCTGGTGTTCATCGATTCGATCACGCCGGGACGGGTGCCACAATTCGATGAGATCGAGCCGGAAGTGAAAGCCGAATGGATCAACGCGCAACGCGCCGAAGCCAAGCGCAAAGTTTTCGCCGCCATGCGCGCGCGCTACGAAGTCGTGCTGCCGCCGCCGGATGAAAAGGATGCTCTCGTCGCCGGAACAGCATCGACCACAAACACTCGATGAACAGCGGCATGCGGATGTTGGCGCTGTTGCGCTGGGCATTGTTGAGCGCGATGCTATCGATTCTCCTCGCGCCGGCGGGCGCCTGGGCGCACGAAACACGTCCCGCCTATCTCGAAATCAACGAGACTGCGCCGGGCCGCTACGACGTGCTGTGGCGGACGCCGGTGCTGTCGGGAAGGCCGCTGCCAATTGCGCTGAAGTTCGCTGAAGGCACGCATAACGTCACCGAACCCGCTCTGCGCGAACTGTCCGATTCTCTGCTCGAGCGCCGCGTGATCGAAACTCCCGGCGGCCTTGCCGGCACGCGTGTCGACATCCTCGGCCTGCAAGCGACGATCACCGATGTCCTGGTACGTGTGCAGATGCACGATGGCACCCATTCGACCACACTCGTCCATCCCTCGCAGCCGTGGCTGGAAATCGCCGCGGAGCGCGGCTGGCTCTCGGTCAGCGGCGCTTACCTGCGGCATGGCATCGATCATATTCTGTTCGGCTACGACCATTTGCTGTTTGTCCTGGCCCTGATGCTTATCGTGCGTCAGACACGGATGTTGCTGTGGACGATCACTGCGTTCACGGTCGCGCACTCGATCACGCTGGCACTCGCAACGCTTGGACTGGTGCACCTGCCTGGCCCGCCGGTCGAGGCCAGCATCGCACTTTCCATCCTGTTGCTCGCCAGCGAGGTCGTTCACTTGCAGCGCGGCGAAGCGAGCCTGACGGCGCGCTTGCCATGGCTGGTCGCGTTCTGTTTCGGCTTGCTGCACGGACTCGGATTCGCCAGCGCGCTGGCCAGCATCGGCCTGCCGCGCGGCGACATTCCGCTCGCCCTGTTGGCGTTCAACATCGGCGTCGAAGTCGGTCAGCTCGCTTTCGTTCTCGTCGTGCTGGCGTGTCTGGCGTTAGCCAGACGAATCAAGCTGGCGACGTCATTGGCGCGCTACGCCGGCCCGGCCACGCCCTATGTGATCGGGATTCTGGCATCGTTCTGGTTCTTCGAAAGGCTCGCCAGCTTCTGAGCAACTGACGCCCTTCAGAAGCTTGGCGACGTTGCAACTTGCACGACCTCCGCGCATCGCGAGGCGCTACACTTCGTTGTCGCAAGCACCAGACAAGACTTCATCCACTTACCCCGGACATGCCAAGCCAATGCGTCGCCCTATGTCCGTAAATCAATACCTTGGCGAGCTCTTGCTCGGCACCGACCCGGCCATGCGCTTGCGCGTGGCGCAGACCGGCCTGGCCCTTTTGCTGATGCTCACGGGCATGGCGGTCGTACTGTGGGCAGCTTGGGCGCTGCACTTGCCGCGTGAACCGCTGTATCTCTGGACGCTGAGTTCGCTGTTCGCCATCGTCATCGTCTATATGACCATTCGCTGCGGTTGGTCAGAGCACTTCAAGGACCCCTCTCTTACTTTGCCGCAGATGGCCATTGCCATTATCTGTAGCGCCAGCGGCTATGCGCTGATGGGCCCGGTGCGGGCGATTGCGTTCCCTAACTTGCTGATCATTCTGATGTTTGGCATGTTCGGCCTACGCGCGGCCAGCGCCTTTGGCATCAGCATTTTTGCTTTATTGGCCTTCGGCCTGAGCATGGCTTTGATGACTTCGATCAATCCCGAGACCTACCCGGCGACCGTTGAATTAGCGCATTTCATGATGCTGAGTATCGTCGTTCCCGCGGTTTCGGTCTTGGCCGGGCGTTTGAGCCGCATTCGCCGCCGCTTGGGCCAGCAAAAGCAGGAGCTGAGCGTGGCGCTTGAACAGATCAAGCTCATGGCCGCACACGATGATTTGACTGGCTTGTTGAATCGCCGTCACATGCAGGTCCTGCTCGAGCAGGAGACGCAGCGCAGTCTGCGCTCGGGACGGGGCTATTGCGTGGCACTGCTCGACCTGGATCATTTCAAGCGCGTCAATGACCGCCATGGCCATGCCGCGGGTGATGCCGTACTGCGCGCCTTTTCCGATAGCGCGCAGACGGTCTTGCGCCGCTCGGACGTACTGGCGCGCTGGGGTGGTGAAGAGTTCGTCTTGATGCAGGCGGACATCAGCATCGAGTTTGCCAGAGCCACCATCGAGCGTCTGCGTGAGCAGGTGACGAAGCTGGAACTCAGTTTTGGCGAAAACCGCTTGCAAGTCAGCTTTTCCGCCGGGCTGACCGAACACCGCGTCGGTGAGTGCGTGACCCAGACGCTGGAACGTGCCGACCGCTTGCTCTACGACGCCAAGGCACAGGGCCGCAACCGCGTGCTGGCGGACTGACCGAGCCAGCACGCCGTGGAGGCAAGGCGAGCAGTGAGCCTGCTCGGTGCGCACCACGGAATCCCCCCCTCTCGCCTGCGCCAAGCTGAGCACTCCGGAGGAGACTTAGATGCCGGCCCTGCCCGCGCCGCCAGCCGGCAAAGCGTGGAATCGGACGCCCTCGAACACGGCATGCTCCTTGCTTAGGAATCTTCATTGACAAGGAGATCAACATGGCAAACATGCACTATCCGATGCTCTATCTGCTCGACGCCGCCGACGCCATCGTCAGCGATACCCGCCTGCCGACGGCAGCGAAGCACAAACGAACCCTGGCGGCGTGACGACGATGGCCAAGATCGGCATTTTCTTCGGTACCGAGAGCGGCCGTACGCATCTGGTCGCCAAATACATCGCCAAGAGTCTGGGTGACGCAGCGAGCACGCCGATCGATATCGGCCGCGCAAGGCTGGCCGACTTCCTCGCCTACGACGCCCTGATCCTTGGCAGTCCGACCCACGGCGGCGGCCAGCTGCCAGGCCGCTCGGTCGCCGCGTGCCCGCCAAGTTGGCAGGCATTTCTGCCGCAACTGGCGGGCGCCGACCTGTCCGGCAAGGTCGCAGCCATCTACGGTGTCGGCGACCAGAAGCAATATCCTGGCGCCTTCGTCGACGCGATCGCTGTTATCCAGAGCACGCTATTGGCAAGCGGAGCCCGCGTCGTCGGACGCTGGCCGACCACCGGCTACGATTTCGCTGCTTCTCAGTCAGTCGACGGCGAGCATTTCCTTGGCCTGGCGCTGGACCAGATCAATCAGCCGGGATTGACCGGACAACGCGTCGAAAGCTGGCTGGCGCAGGTCCGACCGGCCCTCCTGCCGGGGATGTGATGACGACGCCTGACGCTCTGGCAAGCCTGCAAGCTTGCCGCTCCCTGCTGATCGCCGGCGCGCCCGCCGCCGGAAAGCGGCGGCGGGAGGGCGCTGTCTGGTCTCTGCAGCGATCGGCTGAGGTCTCTCTGATGCCCGCAGATGGTGCCCTCCCACCTCGGCTTTGCACCACCACCGAGCGCCTGCCGCCGAAGTGACGCTGCTCCGGCAAAAATCGCCCAATACGCGTCTCGACCTTGTCGGGCGTCGTCAGCGAAGCCGGAATGGCGCTCTCCTCTGCGCTCGCCAAGTGGGGAAGCGCCCCGCCCAGCCACCACCGCTTCCCCTGCCGGCCGCTTCGTATTACGCTCCTTGCTGGCGGCCGTGCTTCGTCCCTCCAGGGAAGCCAGGGGAAGCAAGCGAGTCACGGTCGATCCCGACAAACCGCAGGGGGTAGTCGCGCTGAGCGCCGACGCGAAACGTAGCGACGCCCCCCCGGTGAACATCCTCCACTACTGGCCCAAAGGCCACTGCTCATCACATGACAAACACAGCCGCGCCCAATTACTTCGATCTCAACGCCGCCACCTGGGATGCCGATCCCGCCAAGCAGTCCCGCGCGCTGGCGGTCGGCAAGGCCATTCAAAGCCAGATAGCCCTGTCGCCACAGATGCAGGCGCTGGAATACGGCTGTGGAACCGGTTTGCTTAGCTTTGCCCTGCAGCCGCAGCTCGGCAAGATTACCCTGGCCGACAGCTCGGAAGGAATGCTGGCGGTGTTGAACGAGAAGATCGCCGCCAACGGCATCACCAACATGCGCGCCGCGAAGCTCGACCTGGTCACCGATCCCCTGCCGCCGGATCGCTATGAGCTGATCTACACCTTGATGACCTGTCATCACATCGCCGACACCGACGGCCTGCTGCGTAGTCTCTACGCCTTGCTGGCGCCTTCAGGCTACCTCTGCATTGCCGATCTCGACGCCGAGGACGGATCTTTTCATGGTCAGGGATTCGCGGGCCACAACGGTTTTGATCGTCGCGAACTGGCGGCAAAAGCCGAAGCGGCCGGATTTGAAAAGCCAGGTTTCACGACCGCATTCAGCATGACCAAGGGCGAAGGCGCGGCGCAACGCGAGTACCCCGTTTTCCTGATGGTGGCGCAGAAGTAGGGCCGTCCACACGCGCATCGCCTGCCCGACCGGGGACGATGCCCGGTCTGCTGTTGCGGCCACCGCCCCTTGATTGCTTGACCTCCTTTGCACTGAACGCCGCCGCGCGCAGCCGCACTTTCCCCGCCAGCAAGCATCTACTACGCAGACTTTCAGCCATGAATCGAGACCTCCTGCCGGCCACCTTCACTCCCGCCGCCCTCCTGCTCGCCACCTGGCTCACTGCCGGCGTGACCGGCACTGCCCTGGCCGGCCCCTGGGCGGAGGTAACAGCCCCCAGCACCGGCCTCACCAAGGTCATCGGAGGGGTTTCCAGCGGCTGCATTGCCGGCGCCCAAACGCTCCCCGCCGAAGGCGACGGCTACGTCAGTATCCGCCGCTACCGTAACCGCTTCTACGGGCACCCAGATCTATTGCGCCTGGTCTCCGACCTGGCCCGCAAACAGGCCCGGCGCGGCCCGGACCTGGTGATGATCGGCGATTTGAGCCAGCCCCGAGGCGGGCTGATGTCCAGTTCGCACCGCAGCCATCAGAATGGACTGGATGTAGACATCTGGTTCCAGCTCGCCCCGTCCGCCGCGGTCGCCAACCGTGATACCGCCAACCAAGCCGACCCGCCAAGCATGGTCACCCCGGACGGCGAGGGCCTGAGCCCCCTGTGGGGCGACGATCAGCAGGCCCTGCTCAAGACCGCAGCCGAAGATCCCCGCGTGGAGCGCATATTTGTCAACGCCGCCATCAAGCGTGCGCTGTGCGCCAGCGATGGCGACACGGCGTGGCTACGCAAGCTCCGCCCGTGGTTCGGACACGACGCCCACTTCCACGTCCGCTTGCCCTGCCCACACGACAGCAGCGAGTGCACGCCACAGGCAGCCATCCCGGCCGGTGACGGTTGCGGCAGTGAACTGGACTGGTGGTTCAGCGCCGAGGCCCGCCAACCAGCAAAAAAAAGCTCAACTCCCAGGCCTGAGCCGACGACGCCGGCGGCTTGCCGGCCGCTGCTCTCGACCAACTGAGAGCACAGGACTGCCCCGCTCCCGGACGGGCGGTCCGTCGGCAGGCCGCCAGCGACCATCGGCCAGCCATGTCGCGTACCCTTGGCCCGACGACCGCAATGCGAAGCATGAGCACGCTTGCCGCCACGACGATTGTCGCCGCTCGTCGCCGATCTTGCGTCGCCGTCAGGCAAGCTGCCTGAAGCGGTGGATCAAGGGTGGCTGCGCCAGCAGCACGCTGGCCAGCCTGACAGCCTCGGCGACATGCGGCGTCGCCAGGTGCGCGTCGGCGGCGGCCTGATCGGTCCATTGCTCGACGGTCACGAACTCGCATGGATCGTCCTGATTGTGGAACAGGTCGTAGCCAAGGCAACCGCTTTCGTCACGACTCGGGCCGCACAAGTCGCGCAAGATAGTTGCCAGCACGGTCTCACTGCCTGCCCGGGCTGTCAGCCGGGCCATGATCCTGATCGCCATTGCTCCTCCTTGGTCGTGCTTCGATGGTTCGTCCTGGGCGCGGCGTCCAATGCCCATGCCGCCGCTTGATTATCCCTCCGTCGCCCTCCCCGCGCCGCTGTTCTGGCCGGAAAACGGGCAGTGCAGCGTCGCCCCATCCGCCGGACCCGCGGGCGGAGGCCCCAGCGCTTCGATCTGATAGCCACCGGGATAATCGCGTCGTGGCACTTGCGTGCGCAGCTTCGGCTGCTGGCGCTTTGGCAGCCAGCGCAACACCCGGGCGCGTGTGCGCAGCGCGTTTTCCGCGAGCCATGCCAGCCAGCGCGGCGCCGGGCGCAAAGCGAGCGCGGGTGTCCCTCCGGCAACCTTGCATGAAATCACTGAACGTCCTTGGTAACGTTGGTTGCGAGTTCAACGCGATGAGGAGAGCAGCTGATGGACGATATGGTGAAGGTGACGCAAGCAAGGCACAGCGAG